>Ga0302326_10005540_pt1 | contig 28780 bp, 27 predicted proteins | sample Palsa_T0_3_FD_202264 | JGI IMG/M metagenome (GOLD analysis project Ga0302326, IMG submission 202264) | Peat permafrost microbial communities from Stordalen Mire near Abisko, Sweden - Palsa_T0_3 | ecosystem: Environmental > Terrestrial > Soil > Palsa > Peat permafrost | place: Sweden: Abisko... | reverse complement strand
CGCACCCTGGAGAAGTCATACGCTTACCGATTGGTCCAGCATCGATCTACTTGCTGCCTGAGCCAAGTCACGTGCAGCACGTCTTGAGCGACAACTGGCGCAACTACGGGAAGGGCGCAATGTGGGAAGCCCCACGGCGTCTCCTTGGCAAGGGCCTCGTCACAGCAGAGGGTGACACTTGGGTTCGCAACCGCCGCTTGGTTCAACCACTGTTCGTCCCCAAGCACCTCGCGTCGCTCGTCGACACGATGGTCCAGGCTGCCCTCGAGGTGACGAGCGATCTCGAGCAACGCAAGGGCGGCACGGTCGATGTCGCAGTCGAAATGACGCGTCTCATCCAGCGGGTCTTTCTCAGATCGATGTTCGGTGGGGCGCTGTCGGGGTCGGATGCCGAGACGATCGGAACGACGATCGTGGACGCGCTTGCTGCGATCAACTTGCGCTCGTTCCTTCACTTTCTCCCAAAGTGGTTCCCCTTTCCAGGCGAGCGCGCCCTCATAGGCAACATCGCGACGATTGACCGGATCGTCCTCGGTGTCGTGGCTCACTCCCGCGAAGCGCGGAGCGACAAGCGCGACCTTCTGTCGCTGCTGCTGTCTGCGCACGATGAGGAAACGGGCATTGGAATGGACGACCGACAGCTCCGCGACGAGCTCGTGTCACAGTTCGTGGCCGGGACGGACACCACCGCCGTCGCGATGACCTGGCTCTGGCACGTGCTCGACGCCCATCCCAACGTCAACGAGAAGCTGCGAGCCGAAATCGATCACGTGCTCGGCGGGCGCTCGCCAACGTTCGAGGATCTCGCCAAGCTGACTTACACGAAGGCCGTCATCCAGGAGACGATGCGTCTCTACCCAGTTGGGTGGATCATCCCGAGAGTGGCCGAGAAGGCCGACGAAATCGACGGCTTTACGATCCCCGCGGGTGCGACCGTGCTCATGAGTCAATACGTGACGCATCGGTCGCCGACGTACTGGGAGCGCCCCACGGATTTCGATCCCGACCGTTTCGACCCCACCTCGTCCGCGAAACGACCGCGCTTTGCCTACTTCCCCTTTGGAGGCGGTCCGCGGCAATGCATCGGTGCGCAGCTGGCGATGATGATGATGCAGACGATGGTCGCGCTGATCGTCCCACGCATGCGATTCGTGCGCGCATCGGAGAAGCCCGTGACGCCGCAGCCGACGATCACGCTTCGGCCCAAGGGTGGGCTGAACATGCGCGTGATGTGACCTCAGCTCACGTTACCATCGCCGAGGTGGGCTCCTTCGTCGCGCTCGGGATAGGAGACCGTCACGGGAATTCCGGCCCGTCGCGCCGGGCTTCCGGCCCATCGCGCCGGAATTCTCGCGCGTCGCGCCAGGCTTCCGGCACATCGCGCGGGAATTCTTACACGTCGCGCCAGGCTTCTGGCACATCACGCCGGAATTCCGGCACGTCGCGCCAGGCTTCCGGCACATCGCGCCGGAATTCTCGCACGTCATGCCTCGCTTCCGGCACATCGCGCCGGAATTCTCGCACGTCGCGCCAGGCTTCCGGCACATCGCGCAAGAATTCTCGCACGTCGCGCCAGGCTTCTGGCACATCGCGCCGGAATTCTCGTACGTCGTGCGTGGCTTCCGGCACATCGCGCAAGAATTCTCGCGCGTCGTGCCAGGCTTCCGGGACGACGCGTGAGGTCTTCCTCGCGATACGCGACCCAGCGCACGCGCGCCGGCGCGGTCCGCGTCTAAAATCGTCATACGGAAGGCGATGATCTGCAAGACGATTTCGAGTTCGATATCGATTTGTTCCGCAGAAAGCGCCTCGCTCGACACTTACCTTGGGGAGGGTTTGACGATTTCATTCCAGAAATGGCCTCGCCGTTAGCAGACTAAATAAGGGGAAAAGGTTCCCCCGAACGAACACGACATGACGACCCACCCAATCACTCCGAGCTCCTTCGGAGCGTCGGCTCTCAGGCGAGCCTCAATTCCGATGGGTGGCAACCCCAACCCCAACAACAGAAAGACAGGTACCCCATGCCGAAAACATCGTTTCCAGCAATTTTCGTGACTCTTAACTTACCCACCCCCGTTCCGGCTCTGATGAGTCGCGCCACCGCCATTGTTACGGCGATGAGCGCGAACTCGGGGACGTTCAAAGCTCCCACGCCCGCGTTTGCGGTCGTGACGAGCCACGTCTCCGGGCTGAGCTCGGCCGAAGCGGCTTACAAGGCGCACACGGGCACGCGTGCAGACCGCGACACCCAGTATCAACTGGTCGTCGAGGACTGCAAGCAGCTGCACGCGTACGTCCAGCAGCTCGCCAACGCGAGCCCCTCGGAAGCATCGACCATCGCCGCGGATGCGGCGATGACGTTGCGGAAGAAGGGCTCACGCCACAAGAGCGATCTCGCGACCTCACAAGAGGTCACGAGCACCGTGAAAGTGGTAGCGAAGGCGACGAACGGTGGGCGTTCGTACGAGTGGCAATACAGCACGGATGGCGGCAAAACCTGGGTGAGCGTTCCGCCCACCACCCAGGCGCAGGTCTCCATTCCGAACCTGCAACCAGGCGTGATGACGCAGTTCCGTCAGCGCGCCGTCACCAAGTCCGGACCGACGGACTGGAGCAATCCAGTCTCGACGCTCGTGACCTGAGTGAAGTCTCGCCGTAAGGCGAGACCAACCCCGCGTCACCTTCATCCGGTGACGCGGGTTTTTTTTGTGGCGAAGACGTTCGCGCCACGTGTGGCAACAAAGCTGTAGCGTATTTGCATCGTGCACACGTACGACGTCATCATCGTTGGCGCGGGAACTGCTGGCCTTGGCGCTCTCCGCGAAGCTCGCAAACGCACGGAGAACTTCGCCATCATCAACGATGGTCCGTGGGGCACCATGTGCGCTCGCGTTGGGTGCATGCCGTCCAAAGCGTTGATCCAAGCGGCGGGTGATTTTGATCGGCGTCGTAGCTTCGCGGAGCTTGGAATTCGCGGGGGCGAACAACTGAGCGTCGACATCGCTGCTGTGCTGGCGCGCGTTCGGAAAATACGCGACGAGCTCGTCGACGAAACCCTCGAGCTCACCCGATCACTCGGCGAGCGCGCGATCTCCGGCCGCGCGCGATTGCTGGGTCCGGGTACGGTGATCGTGAACGGCGTCGAGCTGAGAGCCCACCGCATCATCCTCGCCACCGGCTCGCGGCCGATCGTGCCCGATGCGTGGACACCGTTCGCCGATAGACTCCTCACGACCGATTCACTCTTCGAGCAATCGACATTGCCGCCGCGTCTCGCCGTGCTCGGACTTGGCTGTGTCGGCACCGAGTTGGCACAAGCTCTCGCTCGACTCGGTCTGCACGTGACGGCGTTCGACGACAAAGCGCTGATCTGCGGCTTGAGCGACCCGCGCGTCAACGGCACCCTCCTCGAAGCACTGCGTCGCGATCTCACCGTGCATCTCGGTCACGAAGCACGGCTATTCGCGGGCGGCGACGGTATCCACGTGAAAGCGGGCCCCGAGGAGGTCGCTGTGGACCGCGTGCTCGTTGCGCTCGGCCGTCGCCGCAACCTCGACGCGCTCGGTCTCGAGACACTCGGCGTGGTGCTCGATGAGCACGGCAGGCCTGAAGTCGATCGCGCGACGATGCAGATTGGAAAGCTACCGATATTTTTGGCCGGTGATGCCAATGGCGATGTGCCGGTTCAACACGAAGCGTCCGATGAAGGTCACATCGCCGGGGTCAATGCGGCTACGCAATCATTCGACGGCTCGGAGCGCCGCACGCCGTTGTCGATTGTCTTCTGCGATCCGAACGTGGCGCTCGTTGGCCAGCGCATGTCGCAGCTCGATCCAACCCAGACCGTCGTCGGTGAGGCGAGCTTCGATCGGCAAGGCAGAGCGCGCCTCATGCTGAGTCAACTGGGGACCCTTCGCGTTCATGCGAATCGCGACGACGGTAGGTTGCTCGGAGCCGAGCTTTGCGCACCCGCCGGTGAACACCTCGCTCACTTCCTGGCGCTCGGCATTCATCGCCGAAGCACGGTGCTCGAGCTATTGCGCGCGCCGTTCTACCATCCGTCGCTCGAAGAAGGTCTGCGGTCGGCCTTGCGCGATGCCGCCAAGCACTTGCCGAACGATGGGTGATGGCACGCCCGATGCTCTGAACGGTGTCTAGAGGACACCATGACAGCCCATCCGATCGCAATCGCAGCAGTGCTCGTGCTCGCCGCCTGTTCCCAAACGGCGACGCCTCCCCTTTACCCGACGAAGGACACGCTCGTGACGATCGTGGCGCCTGACTCGATAAGCGATGGGCTGGGGACTCCATCGGAGAGGGTGGAGATGACGCAGGCGGGTGGCGCAACGACGCCGACGACAGCGAACGCCGTCACGAGCCAGCGAACGACGACGACGCCCACGAGGGCTGGCGGCGGCACGAGTGCCACCGACGACGCTCAACCGAGGACAGTCGGCCCACGCGATACTCCCGAGCACGGCGGTGCACACCAGCCCGGCCCACCGCCCCCTCCTCCCGGTGATCCGTGCGGCGTCAGCTGCAAGTAATCGAGCTAGAATGAATGAACGGCGCGAACGTCCGTCAACCGCATTGACACGCGACGTTCCCAATGCTCGATTCGGTCCGGAATAGGAGAACTGGCATGCGCTTTGTCGGAAGAAACGGAAGAAACGGGATTGGAATCGGCGTGGCTGCGGTGTTGCTACTGGGGCTCGCCGCGTGCGGTGGCGAAGCTGCGAACACGCAACCCAACACGGGCGGCACGGGAACCACATCGTCGGACACCGTCGATGATGCGCAGATCACGGCTGATCTGACCGAGCACCACGGTCACCATCACGGCGGGTTCACACACCTCGTCATCTTGAGCGTCGAGACGTTGGGCGGCACGCCCGAGCAGCACGACAAGATCGAGAAAGTCCGGGCCGATCTTCTAGCGAAGACGATGCCCGTACGTGACGCCAACAAGAACCTCCTCACGGTCCTTGCCGATGTGCTCGCGGACGGAATCGCCACGCCCGAAGAGAACGCGAAGGTCGACGGAGCCGTCGCGCAGCTCGCCACCGCAGCTTCAGCCGCACACGCCGCGAGCGCGGACGCGTTGAACCAGCTGCACGAGATCCTCGATGCGGCGCAACGCACCACGCTCGTCGAGAAGGTCCAAGCCCACTGGCAGGTCTGGCGTCAAGCCAACGCTGAGGAGGACAAGGACAACAATGGTCTGCCCGACGCCGAAGAGCGGCGCCTCGCCCACATGACCAAGCTGCTCGCCCTCACGGCGGACCAAGTCGAGAAGATCAAGACTGGGTTGAAAACGGCGATGGCCAACCTGCCCGGCAAGCTCGATCCGGCCGAGGTCGACGCCCACGTCAAAGCCTTCGGTGACGCGTTCGTTCAGGCCACGTTCGACGTGAAGTCCCTCCACACTGGAGAGGGCGTCAGCTCGCATCTCGCGGCTGCCGGTGCGGGTCGGATGGCTCGCTTCTACACGGTCGTCGCACCGATTCTCACGGCCGACCAGCGCACCAAGTTGGCTGACCACTTCCGCAAGCACGAAAACGCCGGTCCGAACCTCGGCACTTAGGAGATCCATGAACAACATCATCAAGAAGGCACTGCTCGCGACGGTCGCGTCTGCTGGCGTCATGGCGGCGGTTTGTATGACGCCCGGCACGGCCCAAGCACAAGTCATCTACGTCGGCGGCGTTCCCGATGCGTACATCGCGACGACCGAGCCGGTGTACTACGGCGGCCGCGCTCACTACTGGTACAACGGTCACTGGGCGTATCGCGACGGCGGCGCGTGGCGCTATTACCAGTCCGAGCCCGGGTACTTCCGCGACTACCGCGCGCGCTACCCGCAAGGTCACTGGCACTACTGGCGCCGCTGATCTTTCTTTGGATTCGACACGAGACGCGTGGGGAACCACTCCCCACGCGTTTTCGTCATTTGAGGGGGATGAGGAGCGTGAAAGGCTCTGGGCCGAGCTCGTACGCGGACTCGTTCGGGCGTAGGAGGACCCGCTGGGGTCGCGCGGGGTCGTCTTCGATGAGCGCACGCAAGCGGTGGAACGCCACGCGGATGCGATTGCCGTCATCGAGTGGATGGAACGTACGGACCTTCCATGCGGCAGTCGCCAGCTCCGCGAACGTCGCCACGCCACCGCACCGCCCGATGGTCTCGAGCGTGCGCATGAGAAGCTCGTGCTTGGCGAGCGAGATTACGCGCCCGTCGGGCAACCAGACGATGCGGCGGATGACATCGAGCCCCCAACGCCGGCTCGGTGAACGCCCGTTTGCACGAAGCGAGATGATCTCCACGTTGGCGCGCACCGCCGACACGATGCGCTCGTCGAGCATGTCGAGCCGACCCGGGGCATCGCCCAGCAGCGCACGCGCGCGCCGTGATGCACACGGGGCCACGTCGTCCGCAGACGCGAGCTCTGCGAGGACGACGCAATCCACGGCAGGCAGGGCGACAGCGGCGAGAAGCAGCCGCGCCTCGGCCACGAAACGCGGCGATGGCATGCTGGCCGCGTGGTCCAAGAGCACCTCTGCCTCTTTGCGTGCGCTCTCGCGGTCACCCTGAACCACGAGACACTCGACGAGCAGCTGCCGTGACTCGGCCTCGCGAACCGCCCACCCGTGGGCTTTCGCCAGCGCGATCGCACTTCGAGCCTGCGTGGCCGCCTCTTTGTGGAGTAGCAGGGCATCGGTCGCGAGGATGTTGTGGCGAATGATCGCACCTTCGATCTCGAGCGGCTCGATGACGTCGTGTGGCTGCCCGTTCCGCGCCGCTCGCAACGCGCGCCTCAGCGACAAGACGACCTCAGAGACGCGACCAAGCGGCGTGCTCGCTTCTCCTTGGGCGCAGTCGTCGGCGTTCGCCGTCGCAATGTAAAGCCGCTCTCGGGCGTCGAAGCACCAGGCGTGAACGAGCGCATTGCGCGCCCGGGTATCGTTCATCAGCGCATCGAGGTCGGCGGTGGCTCCCGCGAAGTGGCCCGACGCCATGCGCCAGTCGACTTCCAGCAATCGCGCGATCGTCAGGTAGCTGGAGGCCGACGCTCCATGCGACAAGCGGTCGAGCATCTGCCGTGCCTCGGCAAGCCGCCCGTGAGCAATGGCAAGGTTCGCGATGCCGACGCGCTGGACATGCGACGCACGCAGACTGTCGCTGAGCCCGAGGTCGCCACCGCCGGTGAGCTCGACGTGTGCCCGATCGAGCGTCCCGCACTCCATGAAAGCCGCCATGCGGTAGTAGCGGATGAAGAAGTCGATCGGCCCACCGAGGATCTCGTCAGCGAGCGGCGTCGTCAGCCGCACAGGTGGCCGCGGAGCCCCCGGCCTCGATCGCTCGAGCATCTCCAGCGACTCGGCGATGCGCCCCGACTCCGCGAGCCAAAATGCATGCAACGCAGTGCGGAGCGCGCGCGTGGCGTCATCGATGGCGACGGCCTCGGCGATGCGATCGAGGCCGCGCTCGGGGCCGATCAGGACCCGCTCGATGATTGCGAGCTCGAGCGCGGCCCAGAACGTCAGGCGGGCATCACCGCTCTTGCGCGCGAGATCGATCAATGGCTCCGCGATGCGCAGCGCACGTTCGCTGTGCTCTTCGACCGCGAGCGCCCGCGCCCACAGCAAGCGTTCGAACAGCGCGTCGGGTGGAGGCTCGTCGAGCGTGGTCGTGATCTTCACATCGGCGAGCTGCATCGCCGCGCGCAACTTGAATGACCCGAACGTCGCGCCTTCTGCGCCGAGCAGCTGCCACAGCGTCGGCGCATGGCCGCTGTGAAGGAGCGCGTCGAACGAGGCACGACAGATCTGGAGCGCGGAGGTCGTGTCACCGGAGCTGAGCGCGAGCCGTAGCGCTTCGAGCACTTCTGGCTCGCCCGCAGCCGCGAGCGCCGCGACCGCGCGTTCGCGCGTGAGATCGCTCGGCGAAACCCACTCCTCGACCCACGGCCTTGCAGCGTCGTGCAGCCGGTAGCCGCCTTCGCCGGACGCCGCTTCGACGAGCCCACGACGCACGAGGTCGTCGAGCGCATCTCGCAGTCCCGTTCCCGACCCGGATCCGTGGACCGTCTGCCCGAGCGTGTGCTCCGGCATCGCGCGTTCGACCACCAAGAGGGCTTCGAGCACCCGTCGTCCCATCGCGTTCACGCCATCGAGCGGCTCGTCGCGTGCTTCCGTCGGCGCGCTCACGAGACGGCGAAGCTTCCACGGCGAGCCCGAAGCATCACGCGCGAGCTCCACGGCCTTGGATTTCGAGAGTGACGGGTTGAAGAGGCGCGCGAGCGAGGTGAGGTGCCGCTCACCGATGGGCCCGAGACGGATCACTTGCCCGACGAGCTCGGCGGCCACGGGCTCGACACGCGAAGTCGCGATCCACGTCGACCGCTGGGCATGGCGCGCAATCGCCGTGAGCAACGAGACGAGATCGGGCATTCCGTGATGCACGTCGTCGAGGACCACGAACGCCCCATGCGCCTCGGCGAGGTCGATCGCGAGCATCGTCAAGTCCTCGTCGCTCGCCGCCAACCCCGTCGCACCTGCTTCGGACGGCTGACTCGACCGAGCCGCTGGGACGATGAGGTGCTCGAGCGCCGACACGAGGTCCACGAGCCTTTGGCGCGCGGGCTGCGACGCGCGAAAACGCACGGTGATGGCTCGCTTGACGCGATCGCGGAAGAGCGCGTGGAGCGTGGCAGCCGCGAGCGACGTCTTCCCGAGCCCGCCCACCCCGCAGAGCACCACGAGCGGTCCTCGCTTCGTCGCCGCTTTGATGGCCTTCAGCTCGTCCCGACGACCCACGAACGTCGCGGGTGGGTTCGGCATCCGATACCCGAGCGGAACGGACCGCGAAGCACTCACGCATCGGAATGTAACGCGATGTAACTGCCGTCGGGGGAGCCACGATGGCATCGTGCGGCGATGAGCTTTCGCAGCTTGGCGCAGCATTGGCCCTCCCCGTCGGTGGCCGCCAAGCCCATCCATGACGTGGGGGCTTTGGTCGTCCGGCTGCGGTGCGACGAGGGTCTCTCGCCTCACCTCATCGAAGCGAGTTGCCCGACCTTCGTCGGATTGCCATGCACCGCAGGCACCGGAACGACGACACGAATCAAGTGAGCTCGGTCGGGCGATGCGATACCTTGTGTCGCATGGCGACGGTGTGATTGAGCAGTAGCGGCCGGGGTGACATCGTCGAGACCCTCCTCGCGCTCGAGCGCGAAGGCGCCACGGGTGCGCTCGAGTTTCGCGCCGAGAGCGTGCTGACGCGCATCTTCCTGGAGCGCGGCGTTCCCGTGTTCGCCGAAGCGGGCGTGCTCGGCGAGACGCTCGGCCACGTGCTCGTACGCGAGCAGATCTTGACCGCGCAGCAGTTCGCCGCGGTCGTGCGCAAGATGACCGACGCGATCATCGACGACGAGAACGTTCGCTTCGGCGAGGTCGTCGTCGAGCTCGGCATCTTGACGCGCGAAGAGCTCGACAACGCCCTCGTCACCCAGGTCGAGAAGAAGATCATGGGGTGCGTCCACCGCGGCGTCGGCGATTGGTCGTTCGATTCGTCGAGCGACGTGGCGCGTGTGGCGCACCGTCAGATACCGATTCGTGCGCTGCTCGTCGATGCGGCGAAGCTCCTGCCCGAGAACCGCATCGATACGATCCTCGCGCTCGATCAGGCGAGGTACCCACACATCACGGAGGACATCGCGAAGATCGCCGATGAGTTCGGCCTCGAGGAGGACGAGCTCGCCGCCCTCTCCCGCGTCGACGGCACGCACGACGCGAACGTCCTCATCACGACGGCTCCTTCGGTGCAAGAGTCGCAGACCGACATGGGCGCGCTCATGGCGGCGCTCGTGATGGGTGGAGCGGTGGAGCTTCTCCCCGAGGCTGGAGAGAAAGCGCCACCGAGCGCGCCAATCCCTGTCACCGCAACGGGTCGGCGACGCGCTTCTCTCCCGCCGCAGGCGAAAGCAGCTGCACGCGAGAAGGCCAAAGACGCTGTCGAACGCTTCATGCGGACCCGCAAGGCTCCGCTGCCTGCGCCGCGTAACGACCGTGAGGCGACGCTCTTCGCGGAGGACGAGTTCCAATCGGGCAAGCGGCTCTTCTTTCAAAACAAGGTCAGCGAAGCGCGGACCAAGCTCAACCTCGCCGTGGAGCACGCCCCCGCCGTCGCGCTCTACCAACTGTACGCCGACCTCGCCGACTCGCGCGTCCGCGGCAACTTCATCGACCCTGTCGCGACGAAGAAGCTAGCGGTTCAGATCGCCAAGGAGGACAGCGAATGCGCCATCGCCTATTACGTGCTCGGCTACATCGCCATCGGCGAAGGGAGCGTCGACTCGGCGAAGCGTCTGTTTCGTCAAGCGTTCAAGCTCGACCCGGAGATCGTCGACGCCGGACGGCAGGTCCGCATCCTCGAGATGCGCAAGGACGACCACCCGTTGGCCGTCGCGACCCCGTTCAAGGAGATCGTCCCGTCACTGCTCCGTAGCGCGAAGGCCGAGCTGAGACCGACCGAGACTTCGGGCACCGCGGGGCAGAAGAAACGCACGCTCATCCTCGCAGGGATATTGGTGGTGGTCGTGCTCGCTGCGCTCGTGTTCTTCGCCCTCAAGCGATAGCGCGGCACTATTGCGTCGCGATCTCTCCGCCGTCGGGTGCCGCCGCGGGTGCGAGGGTGGTCGACCCTGCGCCCCACCACATCACGCCACCGTCCGAAACGATGTCGCTCGTCACGAGGCCAGCATCGCCGCCGCCGGTGATCGAGAAGACGTCCCCGCCCTGGTCGAACCCGTAGAGCGCGCCAGCCCAGTATGCGAGCCCGTATACGGCACCGTGCGGAAGGGACCCGTAGTCCTGGATGAGATCACCCGTCGACGGATCGACTTGCAGGAGACAATCCCCACACCCGTTGCCCGTCACCGTGAGGAAGGAGCCCCCGCCTTTGACGGATACGATGTCGCCGCTCGAGGCATACCCGCCCGACAACGTTCCGACCGACGTGATGGCGCCGCTCGTCGTGTCGATGCGCGAGTAGGTGCCGCCGAAGTAGCCAACCAGCGCGTCAACGAGCGGATCGAGCGTCCCCGCGGGGACGAACGAGAGGCTGTTCGGATAGCTGCCGGTCTGGATGAGGGAGCACTCCGCCGTCATGAGATCGAGGGAGTAGAATCCGTCGAACGTCGTCACGAAGGCGTTCATCTGCGAGTCGATCGCGAGATCGATGACTTGCGTGAGTGTGCTTTGGGTGCAACCGCTGAACGCGGCGACTTGCGTGATCGCCTGCGTGCTCGTGTCGAAGGTATAGAGCGTGTCCGGGCTGTGACCGTAGACGATGGGCGCGAGCGGTGGCCCGGCGTCGAAGACGTCGACCGTCTGCACGTCGCTCGCTGCGTCGGTCGTGTTGCCGCTCGACCCATCGTTGGCTGCTTGCGCATCCTTCTTCGGCTGCGTGCTGTCGGCGTTGCCCGAGGCGTCGAGCGCCGGGCCCGCATCATCGTCTTGCTGCTCGGCATTGGCTGCACACGCCGCCACGAGGCCCGCAGCCAAACCCACGATCACGCGCCAGGTCGTTCGCATGCGACGAACGGTGCGCTCCGGCTCATTTGCAGCCAACTAAAACACCCTAAATCGCCGCGGGTGGTCGTCTTGTCTCCGTTACACTAATCTGAGGGCCATGAGACGCTTGGCATTCGGGGTGGCGGCGTGGGCTTGTATCGCGTGTGGAGGCGCGTCCGATTCGATTCTCTTTCAAGACGCGGCACCCGTGGTCGACGTGGCAGTGGAGACGGGCCCGCCCACGATCAAGACGTCGAGCAAGGTCGATCTGCTCTTCGCGATCGACAACTCGTCGTCGATGGGTGACAAAGAGGAGCTCCTCGCGCAAGCCATCCCGAACTTCCTCAGCCGGCTGACGTCGCCTTGGTGCGTTCAGCAGTCCGACCCGACTGGCATCGCGATCGCACCCGTGAACGGGCAGTGCGCCAGCGGGTACATGTTCGAGTTCGCGCCCATCAACGACATCCACATCGGCATCGTGTCGTCGTCCCTCGGCGGCGGCGGCTCACCCGACATCTGCGTCCCGACCGGAACCGGCGATCCCACGCACCAAAACGATCAGGGTCACCTCATCAACCGCACGGCCCCGACGATGCCAGGCGGGCCCGAGGGCACCATCGCCGCTGGAGCTCCGCTCGACGGCAATGGAGGGAACTTCCTCGCGTGGGTGCCATCGACCGAAAAGCCAAACGTCACCGACGAGCCCAGTGAGGCCCAGCTCGCGACCGATTTCACGTCCCTCGTCACGGGGACGAACCAAACGGGATGCGGGCTCGAGGCGCAGCTCGAGAGCTGGTACCGCTTCCTCGTTCAGCCCGATCCATACGCTCAGATCACGATGAGCTCCGCGGTGCCTCCGGTGGCGAGCCTCACGGGCATCGACGCGACCGTGCTGAAGGAGCGCCACGATTTTCTGCGACCCGATTCGATCCTTCTCATCGTCCAGATGACCCACGAGGAGGACTCGTGGAGCGATCCGCTGTGGCTCGGTGGCTACGGGTGGACCGGGCGTACGTTCAACTTCCCAGGTGGCCCGGGTCTCGGTGCCGGGCCGCGCGAGACGAGCGAGTGCGATCAGCCCGTCGACGTGAACAATCCGACGACGACCGGGCCGAACAATCCTGATTGCGTGTCGTGTGCATTCCCAACGAGCCTCAAGCCCGTTGCGAAGACGCCCATCGGAGAGGATCCGAACTGCAACGCTTGTGCGGGCGGGGTCACGGGGTGCCCAAGCAACGGCTGGTACACGCCAGCGGCACAGACCGTCCCCTACGCGGCCGCGGATGGGCTCAACGTTCGCTACCTCGACTCGATGCGCGCGCGCTACGGCATCCAACCCCAGTGGAACATCCAGCGCTACGTCGATGGGCTCACCTCGCCGATGGTGCCGGATCAGGCGCACGAGGTTCACGACGCATCGACCTATGCGATGACGCAGAAGAACTGCACGAACCCCATCTTCGCGGCCTCGCTGCCCGACGGCTCCGACGTGACCTCCACCGCGCTTTGCCCGCTCACCCCTGGCCTGCGCGATCCGTCGCTCGTGTATTACCTCATCATCGGCGGCGCGCCGTGGCAGCTCCTCGCGCAAGATCCGCTCAACACGTCGCTCCCGCTCAAGCGAACGCTCGACATGGCCGACTGGCGAACGCTCATCGGCACCGACCCGAGCACGTATCAGCTCGCCGGGATCGATCCACACATGATCGAGTCCGTCGCGCCGCGGACGGGCCTACCGCCGCCCACTTCGGCGAACGATGCCGATCCGATCAACGGCCGCGAGTGGAATACGCTCGAGTCCGTCGCGGCGATCGATCTCCAGTACTCGTGCGTCTTCGATCTTCTGACGCCGAAGGACTGCACGGACCCGAACCAGGCAGCGGGGTGTGATTGCGTCGGGGCGGCGACCAACAGCGATGGTCCGCCGCTGTGCGATTCGACCACGCCGACGATGCAAGTCCGCGGAAAGGCCTACCCAACGATTCGCGAGCTGCGCGTCGCGAAAGGGCTGGCGAATCAGGGCGTCGTCGCCAGCATCTGCCCGCGAACGAGCACGGACAACTACTTCGAAGTCCTCTTCACGCGCATCCGCACGTCGATCGCGCCCTAGGGCCGGCTCAAGCATTCACCCTATTGAAACTGGTCTCGATGGGTGAGACGCTGGTGGGGCGAATGTCGTCCCGCGTCTCCACGTTGCAACCGGGCACGGTGTTCGCGGGGGACTATCGCGTGCTGCACCTCTTGAGTGAGGGGGGCATGGGCGCGGTGTACGTCGCCGAGCAGCTGAGCACGGGCAAACAGCGCGCCCTCAAGCTGATGCTGCCCCAGCTCGTCGCGGATCCCCGGCTTCGCACGCGCTTCGAGCAAGAGGCCCGCATCGGGTCGAAGATCGACAGCGAGCACGTCATCGAGGTCGTCGCGGCGGGCATCGACCACGTGACAGGCGCGCCGTGGCTCGCGATGGAGCTCCTGCGCGGCGAAGATCTGACCGCGTACATGCATCGCAACGGCCCACAGAGCCCACGCGCGATGCTCGAGATCATGGAGCAGGTCTGCCACGCCGTCGCCGCCGCTCACGCCGCGGGCGTCGTGCATCGCGATCTCAAACCCGAGAACATCTTCGTCGCTCAAGCCCGCCGCACGGGCACCAACTTCATGATCAAGGTGCTCGACTTCGGCATCGCCAAGGTCGTCGCCGAGGCGAAGACCGCGGAGACCGCCGCCCTCGGCTCGCCGATGTGGATGGCGCCCGAGCAAACGGCGCGCGGTGGTGACATTGCCCCGCAGACGGACGTGTGGGCCATCGGCCTCATCGTGTTTTATCTGCTCACGCGCCGCTACTTCTGGCGCTCCGCCGAGGACGACGCCGCGACGATCACGCACGTACTGCGGGAGATCGCCATCGACCCAATCCCTCCCTTCTCCCAACGCGCTGCGGAGGTCGGGTTCGCCGCGGTGTTCCCGCCGGGGTTCGACCTCTGGTTTGCGCGGTCAGTCGAGCGCAACGTGCACATGCGCTTTCCAAACGCCGCGGTGCAGTTCGCCGAGCTCGCTGCCATCTTCGGGCCGCAGGTCGGAGCCTACACGCCGACGCCGATGCCGCGCACGCAGCCGACGCCTCCGTTGTACGTGGCGGGAACACGCGCGTCGACGACGAGCGGCGTAGCCGGTGGTGCTGCGATCACGGGCAGCCCGCAGGGGATCCGCGCGTGGCCTTTCGTCCTCGGGGGTCTGCTCATCGCCGGCCTCGGCGGCGCGATCGTCCTCTACGCAACCGTTGGGCGCGATCTCTTGAAGAAGGGCGCGAGCACCGACACGACGGCCACGGCGAGCGTGACTGCCACGACGTCGGCCTCGGCCGCGCCTGTCGACACGGCGTTGAATCACTGGATCAGCGTCGCCGCGGCCACGGGCCCGCTGCGCCTCGGCATCGGCGACGAGCACTCACCCGATCCCGCCTTTCGACCGTCGAGAAACATCCAGGCTCCGCGTACGAGCTATGAGCTCCAGCAGCACGAAGTGACGTGGGAAGAGCTCGAGCCGTATCTAACGGAGCATCCGAGTCTCGCCTTCGCGAAGCCGACGTGGTTGCCGATGCAGCATGACAAGCTTCCAGCGACGAACGTGCCCTGGAGCACAGCGCTCGCCTATTGCAAGTCGCTCCACGGGACACTGCCGACCGAAGAGCAATGGGAGTTTGCAGCGCGTGGGCCGGAGCTTCGCCCGCACCCATGGGGCACGGAACAGCTGGATCTGGCGCGCACAGCTGCGTTCGCGGGCGAGAAGACCAACGTCCTTCTGCTCAAGGTGGCGATGCTCTCCGATCAGGATCAGACGCCTGGCGAGGACGCGGTCGCGCTGAACGACATGGGCGGTAACGCGCTCGAGTGGACGATCGATCTCTATCGAGACGACCGCCCGAATCAAAACGAGCACTGGGTCGAAGAGGGCGGCCTCACGTATCGCGCCATTCGAGGCGTGCCCGTTGCGGCCGCGCCGCCGAAAGTGCTCCCATCGGCGACGGCGACGTACCGCCAGGCGCTTTGCGCCACGGGGCCCTGCCCCGCGGATACATCCAAAGTTCTTCAGTTCGTTGGACTACGTTGCGTTAGACATACAGGCCAGAAATGAGAGCCAAACTCTTCCTCCTCCGCGCCGCAGCTGTGGTGCTGCCCCTCGTATCGCTCGGCTCGCTGCTCGTTACGCACAGCTCGGTCGCGCAAACGTGCAATCACGACTGTCCCGTCGGAGCACGTGACGCACACGGGTGTTGTCCCGCAACGGTGACGATTCACGCAGTGCCTACCCTGACGGCGACCGCGAGGCCGCCTGTCACGGTGGCGACCAACACCGTGACGTGTCCTTCCGGGTACGTTCGCATCCCTGGCGCGACGTACATGATGGGTGCGCCCGACACCGAGGGCGACCCGGACGAGCACCCGCAGCACGCAGTGACGGTGGCCACGTTCTGCATGGCTCGACTCGAGGTGACGGTCGCCCAGTACCAATCGTGCGTCACCGCCGGCATGTGCATCGCGACGAAGAATGAGTCCCAGTGCAACGGGACACACACGGACACGATGGGAACGCACCCCATCAACTGCATCAGCTTTCCGCGGGCCCTCGCTTACTGCAACTGGGCGGGTGGACGCCTGCCTACCGAAGAAGAATGGGAGTACGCGTCACGTGGGACCGACGGCCGCCGTTACCCATGGGGAAACGCGGCACCTTCGGCGCAGCTCCTCAATGCGTGCGGAGACGAGTGTGTGGCGCAAGCTGCAGCGAGCGACGCGAAGGTCGCCCTCTACTCGGGCAACGATGGTTGGGTGGGAACCGCGCCCGTTGGCTCGTATCCACGAGGCGCGTCACCGTTCGGGCTGCTCGACATGGCCGGCAACGTCTACGAATGGACGTCGAGCCCGTATTGCACGTACCCCGTGCACAACTGCACGAGCAACTACCGCATGTACCGTGGCGGCGGCTTCTACAGCTCGGGGCCCGCGGCCGGCACGACGAAGTACATCGGCGCCGTGACGTCGTCGACGCGCAACGGCAACAACGCCACCGAGGAGAGCTCGGTCGTCGGCATCCGCTGCGCCAAGTAGTGCGCGGTTAGTCGGGTGCGATACAGACCGTCGCGCCGGGGAATTCGCAGTCGTCCGCGTTCGCGATTGTCGTATTGCACGCGCACGCGTGCGGATTGATGTCTCCATTGGGGAGCGTCGGGTTCTCGCAGTCGATGGGCACGCAGTCCACCTCGGCACAGTTGGTCGCGTCCTCGCAGAACGGGTCACGCGTGGCCTCGAGGACGTTGCAGAAGCTCTCCGGGTCGCCGAGCGCCGCTTGCCAGATGAAGCAGTTGGCCCCACTCGCGTCGACCGCTTTGAGCGCGGCCATCTGGCCGAGGAGCGTGTCTTGCCCGAAGCGCGCGACGGCCACGTCGTAGTCTTGTTGGCTCATCGCCTGGAGCGCCGTGACCTCGGTAGGCGTCCCCGTCCATTGGTTCAAGCTCGGTGGCAGGCATACGGGGATGATGCCTTGGTGTGTTTGGTCGATGAAGAAGAGGTGCGCGTGCGCGCTGCACTGATAGAGCACTTTGCTTGCGGTCATCACGACGGTCGTGCACGTTCCGCCCGGGTCACCACACCGATCGAGCTCGAGCTCGGTGCGCGCTCCGAGGCATGCTGGCGCGAGTACGACGAGCGCAAGGCCGACGGCAATGGCTCGCATCAATCTCAAGCTCCCGGTTGATGGAACAAAACGACGGCCCCGCTGGCGACGTCGACGGTGATGTACACATCGGTGTCCGTCGGCCCTCTGGGTAGCGTGTACCGCACCACCCATTGCGTGGGTGTGGTGCCGGGAGTCGTCGAGCTCACCGTGTAACGGATCCCGAAGCTCGTTCCCGACGGGAAATGACGAAGGAGCTCGGCCTCCGCGATGGCGATGGCTCGCTGCTCCGCGGTGCTCGTCGTAGGTGTAGAGGAAGGCACGGAGCTCTGCTTATCAGGCCGAGCCTCCGAGCTGGGGCTCGCGCGGCAGGCGACGACCGTCACGCCGAGACCGGCGAGCAGGCAACCGACAGCGGAGGCTCTCACGAACATTTGCATCAGTCTTATGCAACATGTGAAGGGAGCGCGCGAGTGATAGATTCGTCAGATGAACGCTTGGCGGGCGGCCCTGCTCGTTGCCATCGCCGCTCCCGCGGCCTGCGCATCGCCGAACGGTGACGGCGATGCTGGGGGTAGCGACGCCGCGACGAACGACGCTCCGCTGAGCACCGACGTCGCATTCGGCGACGTCACCACGCCCGACGCCGCGCCGACCTGCACGCCGAACGCCGTCTACATGCTGACGTGGGCTTCGAACCTCTACAGCTTCGACCCGACGAGCCTCGTCTTCACGAAGATCGGAAACGTAGCGTGCCTGCCGACGGACTTCAGCTCGTTCTCGATGGCCGTGGATCGGCAAGGCACGGCGTTGATCCAAGGGTGGGTCTTCGGGCCGCCGCTGATTTGGTACCTCAAAGGCGTCAGCACCGTCGACGCGAGCTGTAGCGGAAGCGTCACCATCGCCGGAACGCCGAACTTCGAGACCGCCGGCGGAGGCATGACGTTCGTCACCGACACGGTGGGCGGGTCGACCGACACGCTCTACTCCGTCGTGCTGAGTGGCTCCGCGGGCAGCGGCTCCACGTTCGGGCTCGACACCGTGAACGACACGTCCGGGAGCGTGGCCGTCGTCGGCGCGCTCAACACCGATCCTTCCTCCGGCATGACGGTGACGGGCACGGGCGACGCGCGGATGTTCGCTGCGGAGTCCCCGGTTCCAGCTGCGGACGCCGGCGCGACCAACATCGTCTTCACCCAGCGCGACAAGAGCACGGGCGGCGTCATGTCGAGCGCGAACGTCACGATCCCCGCCGAGTACATCGTCGTCGGGATGGTGTTCTGGGGTGGTGACTTCTGGTTCTTTCTTCGGCCGACGGGAACTTCACCGGCCTGGATGGTCGGGCGCTACCGCACGAGCGATCTCACGTTCAGCATCATGGTCAGCGACATCGGCGCGGCAACGGGCGAGATGGGGCTTGGGATCACGGCCGTTGCGATCTCGACGTGTGCGCCGCTGACGCCTCCCAATTGAGTCCTCGTCTTCACTCATTTCGGTCTGACTTTCAGATACCGTGATCGAGATGCCGAAGCGCGCCCTCCAAAAAAAGGGGAACGCCAACCTCACGAAGGCCATGAAGCTCGTCGAGCGCGGCGCGAGCGGCTTCAAGATCGTCGGGCTGACACGCAAGCTCGAGGCGGCCGATGCGGTCGCGGTCTTCGAAGCGCTCGCCGCACGTCCGTCGCCGTCGAGCGAGACCCCGGACCTCCTTGCGAAGGCGTACGCGCGGGCCGGTCGCTTCGCCGACGCCGTCCGCACGGGTAAGAAGGGGCGCTTCCCGAGCACGCTGCACGAGGTTGGCGAGGCTGCGCTCGACGCGGAGGCCTTCGACGACGCCCAGGCCGCGTTCGCCGCGATCAAGCGTCCTAGTGCCGCGGCGCTCGTCGGGCTTGCCATCGCGCAAAAGAACGCAGGCAAGGACCCGACAGCCGCGCTCGCTCGCGCCGAAAAGGCAAGCGTCGCGAAGAAGCCCATCGAGTGGAAGAGCGCGTCGTCGTGCTACGAGCACGTCCGCGTGGCGATCGCAAAAGCCATGATCGCGTCCATGCGCGGCGACGCCGCTGGCGCGAAGACCACGCTCGCACAGGCTCGCAAAGCGTTCGAGCAGGTGCCGCAGAAGAGCGTGCGCAAGGAGTGCGACGACCAGCTCGCCGAGCCCGGCGACCCGCAGTGGTGGGCTTCTGCCATCGCGCGCCACGCAGGCCTCCCATCATGATGTAGTCTCCGTTCATGAACCTTGGTCTTTGCGCGTCGTGTGCGCGCCATGTTCGAGCGACGGAGACCGCGTGCCCCTTCTGCGGAGCGTCGGAGATCGAGAATCGCGAAGCGCTCTCGAGCAACGTATCGCGTGTCGCGAGGTCGGCCGTGATCGCGTCTGCAATCGTCGTCGCCGCATCGGGTGCGCTCGCTGCGTGCAGCTCCGTCACACCCGAGCCGGCGTATGGCTGCGCGCCGCCCTGCGGTCAGCCGGTCGACGCTGGCGGGGACACGCCTGTCGACGGCTAGAGCCGCCGGTGTTCACCTTCGTCGCGTCGACGGCGTTGACGAACCCCGTCGGGACTACGCTACATTCACGAAAGCATGCAGCGCACGAAAGCCCTTCTCTTTTTGGTGCTCGTGGTTCTTGTCGTGAAGGGCGCGTCGGCTTCCGCGACCACGCCGGCGCCTGATGTCCTCGCGGCGGGCAAGGTCACCGTGGTGCACTTTTTCGCGAGCTGGTGCACGCCGTGCGCCAAGTCGATGCCGGAGCTCGATGCGCTCTACAAGCGGCACAGTGGTGCTGCCGCGGTCTTCGCGATTGGGGAGGACGACGACGAGCCCTCGATGCGGGCGTTCGTCGCGCGCCTGGGTGTCACGTACACAGTTCGCTGGGACGGCACGAAGGCGCAGGCGGGTCGCTGGCACGTCAACGCCATGCCGTCGACCTACGTGGTCGACAAACACGGCGCGGTACGTTTCACTCACGCTGGCTACACGACCGGTGATGGCGCCACCCTCGAGACCGAGGTCGCGGCACTCATCGCCGAGCCCTGATCCGCTTATCGCGATTCTTGGCGCCCAGCCTTCATCACGGTACCGGCGTTGGCGTCGTCGGTCATCCTCCTGAGCAGTCGTAGACGGCCAGCATCGTGCTCAACGCGTGCATCGTCTGGCCCCCCGTCATCTTCATCACGGGCGCGCCGTCGTCGGCGATGTTCCACACCGCCACGAAGCCCTGACCCGTCGCCGAGACACGCAGCTGCTGGGAGTCGCGTTCGCCGATGGAAAGGGCAGTGCCGAGTGCGTTGGGCGAATCGAGATCGAGGCGCGCCAAAGCGACGCCTGGTGAGTCGCCGATACGGTCGGCGCCGACGACCAACGCCTCCCCAACACGCAACCACTGAGCGGAGGCGCTCCGATGCGAGGATGCACCGAGTCGCTGGCGCGCGCCGACGCGACCGTCGTGGACCCGCGCTGCCGCGAGGTCGTAGGTCCCGTTGTCGAGGATGATGACGACGGGATCCTTGCCAGCTTCCCCAACCGCAACGACGCGAACATCCCCGAGAGGCGCGAGATCGATCGCCGCCCGCTTGGAAAGCGCAAGGCCTGTCGCGGCCCCAGAGCGACCGGGAAGGCCTTCGACGGGGTAAAGCGTGCCGCCCGAGCGGTGACCGGGCGACACGATCCATGTCGCGGAACCGGTCGTTGCCGTCGCGCCGAGCGCGAGGCCGCGGTCCCCGTTCGGGTCGATCTCTTTCCAGTCGACCGCCCCGGGCGAGGACGTCACGATCGCATAAGAGAGCGGCGGCATCACCGTGGACGACGCGCGCGAACCGATTCCGGAGACGAGCACGAAGCCCTGCTCCACCGCGAACGCAGCGCGGTTGAACTGAATGTTGGTTGCTTGGGGAGGGCTCATCGGCGTTCCGTTCGGCCGGCCATCCGGACCGAGCCAGCCGATGGCGTCGCTCGTCATCACCAATCCCACGCGGCTGCTCGCGTTCCAGGCGATGGCTCCGCCTCGGCCCGTCAGCGACTCGTGCCACACCTCGCGGGCCCCCGGGTCGACGGCTACGAGGCGCACGCCGGTTGGCATCGTCTCGAACGTCACGAGTGCTTCGTGACCGTCCCAGACGACCTGGGGCGATTGCGCCACGTCGGCTCCGGAAATGCGAACGGGCCCAGCGGTGCGACGACACGATTCCCATCGCGCCCTCCACGGCGGTGACACGACGGTCGACGACGCAGTCGCGCTTGCGACTTGTGGGAGCTGCACGACCGGCGTGGACGGCGCACCGCACGCGACGACCACACCGGCCATCGCAAGAAGCGACCATCGCCCCATGCCCCATCATACCGTATGACTCGTCACATCCGTACATTGCTGCTCGTCGCGAGCCTCGTCGCCTGCACTGCCACACGCCCGACCAACGTGGAGATTGCCGCACTTCCGCACTCGTCAGCGGACACCAAGACTTACGCCGTCCACCTTCATCACGAGCCGGTCGAGGGAGCGCGATCTCACATGATCGTCGACGCGCACGAGCGCAGGACCATCACCGTGAGCGGTCAGCCGACCGCGAACGAGACGAAGAAGAGCGTCCACTTCGACGCCGTCGCGACTATCCTCACCGTCGAGGCGGGCCAAGAGAAGTCCACGCGCTACGATGTCACGTCACTCGTCGTGGATGGCACGTCGATCTTTCGCGGGCAGGTCGATCTCGCCCGCGCACGGAAGGACCTGGACGCCGTGCTCACGACGAATGGTCAGCCGTTCGACTCCGATGCGCGCGACGCGCTCGATGAGGTCCTCACGTTCCACGTCGGCTATGACGACGACGCGCTCTTCGGTACGTCGCAACTCCAACGCATCGGCGCACGCTGGCTGATCAACAGCTCCCGCTCCGAACAGGAGCTCAGCGCTGCGGGCATCGCGTCGGCGTCGGTGAGCGGAGCGGCCACGCTCGACGGGGTCAGACGCGTGGGAACGCTCGACTGCCTCGACGTGCACGTGACGCTGCACATCACGAACGTCGACCTGAATCGCGACGACGTCATCGTCGAAGACAGCGCCATCGACGGCGAGCAGTGGGGCCTCTACCCGGTCGACGGCTCCCGCGATCCCGTCGAGGACCACTCGATCATCAACGTCAAGTACGCCATGCGGGCGTCGGCCGGTGAGACGACCGTCGTCGAGGCGACGAGGCGGAGGGACGGCCGGTACGAGCCTTTGTAGCGCCTCGCGGCGCGTCGCAAAACGCCACAGCGTGCATGCACGTCACGTGGCACGCTCGCCTCAGCTCCGCTTGCGCGGGACCTTCGCGCCGAGCTTGCGCGCCTCGGAAAGCCCAATCGCAATCGCTTGCTTGGGGTTTGTGACCTTCTTTCCTCCGCGGCCCGAGTGGAGCTTGCCACGCTTCATCTCGTGCATCGCGCGCTCGACCTTCTGAGCAGCCTTCTTGCCGTACTTCCGCGGTCCATTCGCATGCTTGTGCATCGGGCTACCTCTTCTTCACGGCGTTTTTGACGGCGTGCTTGACCTCTTCCACGGCGCCTTTCATGTTGCCCTTGGCTTCGTCTACTTTGCCCTCACGCTCGAGCTTTTTGTTGCCGGCCAGACTTCCTCCGGCTTGCTTGATCTTGCCTTTGACCTTGTCGATGATTTCGCCCATGCGTCCTCGGGGTGCAACTTCGAAGCCACGACCCAAGGAGCGGCACGCGAATCGCAACACGCCTCGAAGCCATGGCAAACATCCTCATCGTCGATGACGACCTCGACATCGCGGAGCTTTCCAAGCAAGTCCTTGAATCGGCAGGGCATCACATTCGCGTCGGGCACTCCGGCGAAGAAGGATTGAAGTCTCTCGACCGCGCGCGGCTTCCTGATTGCCTCTTGCTCGATGTGGACATGCCCGGCCTCGATGGTCCGGGAATGGCTCATGAGATGCTCGTGCACGACGCGGGGGAGGAGAAGATTCCCATTCTGCTCGTTTCGGGAAGGACCGACCTTGCGGCGGTTGCGGCACGTATGGGAACGCCATACTTCCTCACGAAAGGGCGTGACGACTACGTCGACGTCCTTCTCGAGATCCTTGCGCGAGCGCTGAGCGAGCGGCAGCCGCCCGCGTCGGCGTGACCTCGGGGACGTCCTCGACCGCAAGCACGAGATCAGCGTCGTCGGGATTCATCGTCGTCCAAGGAATAGTTTGCCACACTCAGCCGTCGCAAGTGGGTGACGAGCGGGAGGGACGCGCCCCTGAGCGCCTATCGCGATGAGCTGATTGCGGCGCAAGCCCGCATCGCGGAGCTCGAGGCGCGTCTACTCGCCCACGATGATGACGACGCCTCCCCGCGCTTTGCGGAGCTTCACGCTGCACGCGCACACCTCGTCGCGCAGGGGCGACGGTTTGCAGGCCTCGGCCCGAACGGATTGGCGGCGCTCGTCGTCATGGTGCTCGTGCTCGGGAGCGTCAGCTGCGTCTCGCCATCGTTGACCAAAGCATCGATGATCTCGTGCGCGAAATCGCCACCGCTCGCGCTGAACGCCGCCGCGTCCGCATTACCCCCGACCCCGACTCAGCCGAGGACATTCCGCTGGAAGACATCGAAGCACCGCGTCCCCTCGCGAGGCGCCGCTAAGGTCACGGGAGCGTGAGCGGCGGCGTTCGGTCGAACCACTGGACGCTCCTCTCGCAGTCTTCGGCCGCCCCCGGAGGCTGAGGCTTCTGCGCCTTCTCTCGCTCGCACCAGCTCGTCTCCGTGTCATTCAGCCGAGGAGCACGAGGACCACACGACGTCACGAGCTTGCGCGCGGCGGCGATCTCATCGGGGGTCTTTGCCCACATGCGCGCGCAGATCGCGTCCGTCGACTTCGTGATCTTCGAAGGCGCAGCCGGGCACCACCTCTTCACGTGCGCTGTGGCCTCCGCGTCGTTCGTCTGAAACGTCCCGTCCGCGTGCGAATGCGCGACGAACATCGGCTTCGGCCAATTGTCGGGGAATCCGGCCCAGCAGCCCTCGGTCGTATCCGTGTACTTCGCGAGGATCTTGAGGTCGGGGCGACCATCACCGTCGACGTCTTCGAGCGTCTCGATGGCGTACGCCGCGGCAGGCTTGTAAGGCCTGATCGCCGTGCCGTCGTACGTGAGGAGACCGTTCTCGAGCGCGTGGTGACCTTCGTCACCCTCCTCACGCACTTCGAGGTAAAGCTCGGGCTCGCCGTCGTTGTCGAAGTCATAGAGGACCGGCACCTTGACCGTGCGCATCCCATACTCGCTCAAGGTCTTCGGGAGCTCGTACGTCGCCGTCTTTCCAGTGCCGTCGACGTGCTCGATCACGAACAGAGCCTCGAGCGCGTAATTGATGGCATCCGGTGGAGAGCCAACTCCCACGTAGCGGTCCAGTGTCGCGGTGGTCGGGACGTCGATGCGCCATGAGCCGCCAGGCGTGGGCGCGCAGAACCCGACGAGGTTCGACGTGGCGGCCGCATCACCAACCAGCGTTTTCGCAGCGGCCGTCGCACGTTTCGTAAACGCCGCGCACGCAGCGGTGTCGAGCGGTGGTGGCGTGGCGGGTGGAGCACCAGCCTCGATCACCACGACGGGTGGGGGGATCGGCGCGGCCGCTTCGGAGACCGTGTCGTGCACCGCGACGAGCTTCGACGTGTTGCACGCGAGCACCCCACCGAGGAACGTCACGAAGAGAGTGCGCATCACCTGCCAAACGCTCACCATCGACGCCTCATTCATACTAGCGTGGGCCCATGGCAGCCCATGTTCCGAGGCGTGTTTTTGCTCGTTCCTTCGTGATCACGATCGCGGCGCTCCCGGCGTGTGGAGGCCCAGAGAAGCCCGTGGAGCCCCCGACGACCACGACAACGACGACGGCGCCGAGCACTACGGCGTCTACCAGTGCGGCAACCCCAACGGCGACGGCCACGGCCACGCCGCCAACCGACCCAGGCATGGTGTGGCAGATCATCAAGGGGTCAGCCGCGGGTACGTGCATGGCGACGGTCGACATGACGTGCGCGCCGGACGAATCCTGCAATCCACCACGGCCATCCGACTACGCATGCCCCAAGGAAGTTTCGCTGCCGTTCAAGCTCACGCGCGCTCCCGGCGCGCAGGAATGCACCACCCAGATCATGCAGCGTTCGGTGAGCACGGGCGTATGCCCGCGAGGAGCGATCTGCAACCCACCACGTCCGACGCTCGCGCCGCTGACGTTGCCCTGCCCCAAGTGAGCGCAGGCCCGCGTGTGCTGGGTGAATGGCGTGCGCGCATCGCCGCGGAGTACGCGTCTGCGGCGGTGACGCAGCATTTCGTTCTGTGGCTGATGCAAGCTGGCGCACCGCCCGACCTCATCGACGCGGGTCTCGTCATCGTCGGCGACGAGCTCGTGCATTCGCGCATGAGCCACGAAGTCTACGCAGCCGCGGGCGGTGACGCGCCTCCCGCCATCGACCAGAAGCAGCTCGGTCTCGTGCGTTCGAGCGAGCGCATCGAATACGATCTCTTGAGCGCCGCGTTGCGAATCTTCTGTCTCGGGGAGACGGTCGCCGTGCCTCTCTTTCGACGCTTGCGGGAGACGTGCTCGGAGCCTGTCGCGCGCGCCGCGCTCGATCGCATCTTGCGTGACGAAGTGCGCCACCGCGACTTCGGTTGGGACGTCCTCGATTGGCTCGTCCTCGGGCCGATCAGCTCGGAGGTCCCGAGCCGCGCACAGCGTGACTTGCCCGCCATGTTCGCCATGCAACGCGCGAACTACGGCGCGCCATCCAGCGCGAGAAAAGACTCACTGACGCCGGCCGAGCGCACATGGGGGCTCGCCGAGCTGTGGGAGTACGCGGAGATCCTCGCCCACACGATCGAGCACGACTACACCCCGAGGTTCGCGGCCCGAGGCATCGACATCAGCGGGTGCGTCTGAGCTGCGGCTGTTCCCGATCTTCCGCCTGATCACGTATTCGTCACGCCGCGCGGTCGTTCGATGTGACATGATTCCTGCCCGATGACCTCGCGGGCGTCGCGACCTTCTGGATCCGCTGTCAGTCAGCCGGACTTCATCACGCTCGGTTACGCCGAGCCCGAAGCTCGATCGAAGACCCGCGACCGCATGGTGGAGTTTGCAAGGCGCCTCGGCGTTCTCGTCGACATCGACGTGGGGGTCGCACCGCTCCCCTCCTACGACCGCGTTGCGCAGCTCGTTCACCACTCCGAGATCGATCTCGCGTGGCTGTCGCCCATTCCCATGGTGTCGCTCGCGCGCAATCGACGGGTCGTCCCCCTCGTCAGCTTCCACCGCGACGCCTTCCTTCACTACCGGTGCGCCATCATCGTGTCGTCCGCGTCGCGCATATTCAGCTTGGGCGCGCTGCGCGGAAAGCGCGCGGCTTGGGTCGATGCCCACAGCGCGAGCGGGTTCGTCATGCCGCGCATCGAGCTTGCCGCGCATAGCGTCGACCTCCGGAGGTTCGGAGAGCAACGGTTCTTCGGAAGCCACGACGCCGTCGTGCGCGCGGTCGCGTCGGGCCGCGCAGACTTCGGCTGCACGTTTGCCCGCGTCTCTCGCGATGGCGAAATGGTCGGCGCGTGGACGCGGACGCCGGGGCTCGCGTCATCCGTTCGGGTGCTCTGGACGTTCGGCGAGGTCCCGCCCGACGCGCTCGTCGCGCGCTTCGATCTGGACCGTGCGCTGCGAGAGCGCATCGTGCGCGTCATGCTCGCGATGACCAAACGCCCCGCCGACCACGGCATGCTGGCAGACGTCTTCGGCGCCGACGACCTTCAGATCCCGAAGCGCGCGCTCTACGAGCCGCTGCGCCACGCCGTCATCGAGGCATACCAAGCGGGTCTGCTCGACACGAGCGGCATCGGCAACGAAGAGCAAAGCGCGGCCGGAACCATCGAGCGACGTGCCATTCTAGTTCCAATCGATCCACCCACCGTTCCAAGGCTCAGGCCTTTCCAGCGCTCACAGCCACTACGCCGCTCGCGTGCCGATGACACGCAAGAAGCCGAGATTGTCGAAGTGATCGAGGATCGCGGAGCGCAGCGCAGCGATCCGAGGCGAAGCCTCTCGGGGGCTCGGGGCGCGGAGCTCCCCGTCGTAATCGACGCGCGAAAGAGACCGCCTCGCGCGCGTTGATCCTACATGCAGGTGCCCGAGACGCACGTTTGCATGGTGCCGCACACGGTGCCGCAGCTGCCGCAGTCGTTGACGTCGGTGCTCGTGTCGACGCAGACGCCGCTGCAGTCGGTCGTCGAGCCTGGGCACGCGCACGCGCCCGAGACGCACACCAATGCGCCCAGGCAAACCTCTGCGCAGAAGCCGCAGTTGAGCTTGTCGTTCTGAAGGTCGACGCAGGCTTTCCCGCACTGCGCGAGGCCAGACCCGCACGTCGTCGTGCACGAGCCCAAGCTGCACACCTCGGTGCCGGAGCAGTGCGTGTGGCACGCACCGCAGTTGTTGGGATCCTGATTGGTATCGACGCAGACGCCGCCGCACACCGTGTACCCCGTCGGGCACGTGCACGTTCCGCCTACGCACTCTGCGAGGAGCGGACACGCGTTCATGCAAGACCCGCAGTGACCGTTGTCCGTTTGCAGATCGCGACACACCATTCCGCAGAGCGTGTCACCGGTTGGGCAAGTGCCGGAGCACACGCCGCCGCTGCACGTCTTGCCGCCACCGCAGTTGTTGCCGCAGGTGCCGCAGTCCAGCGAGTCCGTCTGGGTGTCGACGCACTGGTTGCTACAGTCCGTCAGACCTCCACCGCACACACACGTTCCACTCGTGCAGTTGGCGCCGCTCGGGCAAGTCGTGCCGCACGTGCCGCAGTCGAATGGATCGGTCTGCACGTCGACGCAGGCGTTGCTGCAATCCGTGAGGCCCGTGCCGCAAGAGGTCTGGCAAGACCCGCCCGAGCACACTTGGCTCGTCGAGCACTTCGTCCCGCACCCACCGCAGTTGAGTGGATCACTGTCGATGTCGGTGCAAACGCCGTTGCAGCGGGTGTCGCCGCCGTAGCATTGGCACGCGCCACTCTGGCAGGTCGCGCCGCCCGAGCACTTGATCCCGCAACCGCCGCAGTTGCCGTCGTCCGTTTGTTCGTTGACGCACGACGATCCGCAGAGGGTCAGGCCCGTACCGCAAGAGCCGGTGCAGACGCCCGCCGAGCACACTTGCCCCATGCTGCACGTGATGCCGCAGCCCCCGCAATCGCTCGGGTTCGACGACTCGTCGACGCACGTTCCGCTGCAGAGCGTTTGACCCGATGGGCAGCTGCAGCTGCCGTTGACGCAGCTCGTGCCGCCGCCGCAAACGGTGCCGCACCCGCCGCAGTCGCTGTCGTCGGTGTTCGTGTTGACACAAGAGCTACCGCAGAGGGTCAGTCCTGGCGCGCACATCGTCGCGCACATCCCGAGCGAGCAGACCAACGTGCCCCCGCATGCGTCGCCGCAAGTGCCGCAGTTGTTCGGATCCGACGCGAGGTCCGTACAGACGCCGGAGCAGAGCGCGGGCTCCTCACCTTGGGTGCACGCGCAGGTGCCCA
>Ga0302326_10005536_pt1 | contig 28786 bp, 29 predicted proteins | sample Palsa_T0_3_FD_202264 | JGI IMG/M metagenome (GOLD analysis project Ga0302326, IMG submission 202264) | Peat permafrost microbial communities from Stordalen Mire near Abisko, Sweden - Palsa_T0_3 | ecosystem: Environmental > Terrestrial > Soil > Palsa > Peat permafrost | place: Sweden: Abisko... | reverse complement strand
CAATCGGGAAATCATTGTCGTTGCCGATGGGAAAGCGATTGCCGAAACCGCGGCGCAACGGCTGATCAAGCGGCTCAAGGATGCGAAAGATCGTGCCGCGGTGTGCCTCACCGGCGGGTCGAGCCCGGAAGGTCTTTATCGTCTGCTTGCGGAAGAGCCGTGGCGCAGCCAGGTACCGTGGGATCGCGTGCACTGGTTCATGGGCGATGATCGCTTCGTGCCGGAGAACGATTCGCTCAGTAATATGGGCATGGCGCGGCGATTGTTGCTCGACAAAGTGAATGCGCCGCGCGGCAACGTTCATGCGATCCCGGCCGATGCCAGTGATCCAGAAGGCGCGGCGAATCTTTATCAGGACACGCTCAGGAAGTGTTATGGCGCCGAGCGGCTCGATCCGGCGCGGCCGTTGTTCGATCTGGTGCTGATGGGTGTCGGTCCGGATGGACATACTGCGTCGCTGTTTCCCGGATCGCGGGCGCTGGAAGAGAAAGAGCGGTGGGTGGTCGGCGTCGCCAAAGCCGGGATGGAGCCCTTGGTGCCGCGCGTGACCCTGACGTTCCCGGCGTTGGCTTCGACGCGCGAGATGCTGTTCATCGTCGATGGCCCCGGCAAGCGGGGCATCCTCCGCCGGGTTTTTTCCGGCGAAGATTTGCCGGCAGCGCGCGCTCATTCCGACGGCGCGCTGGTCTGGCTACTCGACCGCGCCGCGGCGCCGGAGGGTCATCATGGCTGATACGCAGGAACAGCCGCCATGCGTTCTTGTGGTGATGGGCGTTTCGGGCAGCGGCAAGAGCACCATTGCGTCGATGCTCGCCCATCATCTGCACTGGGTCTACGAGGACGGTGACTGGTTTCACCCAAAAGCCAATGTCGAGAAAATGCATCATGGCGAGCCGCTGACCGATGAGGATCGCGGGCCGTGGTTACAGGCGATCGCAGCATGGATCGACGATACTTTGAAGGCTGGCGGTCACGGCGTCGTTGCCTGCTCGGCGCTCAAGCGAGCTTATCGCGACGTCCTGATCGGGCAGCGGCAAAACGTGCGGCTTGTCTTTCTCAAAGGCGACCGCGAGCTGATCGGACGGCGCATTGCCGCCCGCGACGACCATTTCATGCCGGCCTCGCTGCTCGACAGTCAGTTCGCAGCGCTCGAAGAGCCGGCACCGGACGAACATCCGATCGTAGTGTCGATCGCACCGCATCCCCGCCAGATCGTTGACGCCATCGTAAAGAAGCTCGACGTTGGCGCCACAAAAGCCGCCGAGCACAGGCCTTCCCCGGCGCGCTAATCCGCTTCACCAGGTTCCGATGAGCGCGCCGATTCTGGTTCTGGACAAGATCTCAAAGCGGTTCGGTGCGCAGTTTTTTCCGCTTGAACGCAAGGTTGTTCTTGACCACCTAGCGCGCCTCGGGAATGAAGGTTGCCATCAAAGCGCTGGCGTAAGCCGAATAGGGAGAAAAACGGACCATGGCGAAAATCATCATCAGTTGCGCGATCACGGGCTCGATCCACACGCCGACCATGTCGGACGCGCTGCCGATCACACCCGACCAGATCGCGACGCAGGCGATCGATGCCGCCAAGGCCGGCGCCGCCATCTTGCATCTGCACGCCCGCGATCCGAAGGATGGCCGGCCTTCGTCTGAAGCGTCGGTGTTCATGCAGTTCCTGCCGCGCATCAAGCAGGCGACCGACGCAGTGGTGAACATCACCACCGGCGGCGCGGTGACCATGACGGTCGACCAACGCATCTCGGCGGCGAATACGCTGTCGCCGGAAATGTGCTCGATGAACATGGGCTCGATGAATTTCGCGCTCTATCCGATGGCAAAGCGCTACAAGACCTGGAAGTACGATTGGGAGGAGAGCTACCTCACCAATTCCGATGCCTACATCTTCCCGAACACGTTTCGCGACATCGAGAAGGTCTATGACACGCTCGGCAAAGGTCATTCCGTGAAATTCGAGCACGAGTGCTACGACACCGGGCATCTCTACAATCTCGCGCATCTGGTCGATCGCGGCATGTTCAAGCCGCCGATTTTCCTGCAGCTCATCTTCGGCATTCTCGGCGGCATCGGTCCCGATCTCGACAATCTGTTCTTCATGAAGCGCACTGCGGACAAGCTGTTCGGAAAAGATTATCTGTGGTCGGTGCTTGCAGGCGGCCGGCATCAAATGAACTTCTGCACCGCGGCGGCGATGATGGGTGGCAATGTGCGGGTTGGTCTTGAAGACTCGCTCTATATCGGGCCAGGCAAGCTCGCATCGAGCAATGCCGAGCAGGTCACGAAGATCCGCCGCATCGTCGAGGACCTCGGCCACGAGATCGCGACGCCAGCAGAGGCGCGCCAGATGCTCGGCCTCAAAGGCGGTGATCGGGTGAATTTCTGAGTGGCTTCGACCTTCCGCTCATTCCGGTCCCCGATCTTATCCGGGCGGAAACCGCGAATAGCTTTATAAGCACTGGGGACGAGCGGGGTGAGGAATGAACTCGATCGACCTAAAAGGCCGCACCGCGATCATCACCGGCGGAGCACGCGGCATTGGTTTTGCCGCCGTGCAGAAGATGCTGGCATCGGGCGCCGCGGTTGCGCTCTGGGACGCCGACTCGGCCGCGCTTGCGAAAGCTGCGGGCGACCTGAACAAAAGCGGCAAGGTCTTTACCGCCGTCGTTGAATTAACTGATGAGGAGGAGGTTAAGAAAGCCGCCGACGCTCTGATCCGCGACGCCGGCAAGATCGATATCCTTGTGAACAACGCCGGCATTACCGGCGGCAACGCGCCGACTTGGGAGCTCAAGCCGGAAATCTGGCGGCGTGTGATCGAGGTCAATCTCGTCGCGCCTTATCTAACCTGTCACGCCATCGTGCCGCACATGATGAAGGCCGGTTACGGGCGAATCGTCAACGTCGCCTCGATTGCCGGCAAGGAAGGCAATCCGAATGCCTCGCATTATTCAGCTTCAAAAGCTGGATTGATCGGATTGACCAAGTCGCTCGGCAAGGAGCTTGCCACCAAAGGAATTCTGGTGAACTGCATCACGCCGGCCGCCGCCAAGACCGAAATGTTCGATCAGATGACGCAAGCGCACATTGACTACATGCTGTCGAAAATCCCGATGAACCGCTTCGTAATGGTCGAGGAACTGGCGGCGATGATTGCGTGGCTGGCGTCTGAGGATTGCTCGTTCTCGACCGGCGCTGTGTTCGATGTCTCCGGCGGCCGGGCAACGTATTAAACGTCGGCTCTTGAGTATCGGGAATGGCGGGCGGTACAGGGATCGAACCTGTGACCCCTTCCATGTCAATGACGTACACCTCCTTCGGCTAACTTCCTGATGCGACAGGAGCTAACCTGTTCCCATTCCCAAACGTTAACAATATCGGGCTTTTTTCGATGACACGCCGCGGCATTGGCGACACACTCAGGGACAATCGCGGTAACTCGTTGTGCGGACATAACGCGGACACGGATAATGACGCCCCCGATGTTGAACGAGGAAGTCATCAAGAGGTTGCCCGTTCCCGCCTCAGGCAACCGCATCACCTATTTTGCGGGAGCGACGGTCCAAGGCGCTAAGGCACCGCGCGGTTTTGGGGTTCGTGTCACGGCTAGTGGTGCTCGCGCGTTCATTCTTAACTATCGACTTCGTGGCCGCGAATATCGCTTTACGATCGGAGGGTCGCCCGATTGGTCCGCGTTGAAAGCTGTTCGCGAGGCTCGAGATCTTCGTCAGCGCGTGGACCGGGGCGAGAACCCGCTCGAGGAGCGCGCTCCGCCGCTGGCAATGAAGCTTGTCTCCCAAATTCTTGACGAATTTATCGAGCGGTATGTCCGCAACAAGGATCAGCCTTTGCGGAGTGCCGATATAATCGAGAGTGCGTTTAATCGGCTCGTCAAACCACGGATCGGTAACATCGGCGTCTACGAGCTAAGACGGTCCCATATTGCGGAAATGACCGACTGGATTGAAGACAATGCTGGGCCGGTCATGGCCGATAAATGCCGCGCCTATGCTAGGAAGGCGTTGAGTTGGTACGCCGAACGAGACGATCAGTTCAACCTAATGGCTGCCTTCGTCCGCGTTAAGCCACGCGCCAATCAAAAGGAGCGAGCGCGTACCCGGGTCCTTTCAGATGATGAAATTCGCCTAATTTGGCCCGTGCTTGGGACTCATGGCACCTTCGGAGCTTTAGTAAAGATGTTGCTTCTGACCGCGCAACGCCGGGACGAGGTCGCGCACATCAGGCGCGCTGAGATCGATCAAGATGGAATTTGGACGATCCCAGCAGCGCGTTACAAAACGAAGCGGGCAAACCATGTCCCATTATCGAAAAAGGCGCTGGCTCTGATAGAGGCGCAGCCGAACCTCAATGATTGCGATTTGGTTCTTCCGTCGCGCGCTAAGACGCCCTACTCAGGTTTCGCCAAGAGCAAAGCCGCGCTTGATAGGGCTGTGCTCGCAGCGATAAAGGAGCAGGCGCAACCAGGCGCAATGGTCACTCGCTTGCCGAACTGGACGCTTCACGATCTACGCCGTACCGCAAAGACCTTGATGGCCCGAGCTGGCGTTCGGCCGGACATATCCGAGCGCGTACTCGGTCACGTTATCCGCGGTGTCGAGGGAATTTACGATCGGCACTCTTACGCGGACGAAAAACGAGATGCACTTGAAAAGCTCGCAAAGCTGATCGAACACGTTCTCAATCCACCAGCATCAAACGTTGCCCGGCTGGATATACATCGCGTGAAGTTACACGGATGAGTTATCAAAAGTCGTTTCCTAATAGGGCAGTCTTCGACGCGGAGATCGTAACGAGGAAGGAGGCTTATGCACCCATGGCTTCGAAATTCGTTGTGTTTGAACGTTATAGAGGAAAACTTCTCAAGCATCTGCGTAGCGAGCATCAGCGCCGTCTAAGGCCCGGGCCTTTTGATGAATTAGAATGTTGGAACGAGTTGGCTCGTTGCACTAAGCTCTATTTGTGGGACGAAATCAGCGCCGGCAGCACAGTACCTTCGGCTGACCGCTTCCGGCAGTTGCGCCGGCTTGGAAGGTTATTGCAGCAAGCTCGCGCCCTGTCTGATCAAACCACGCAGAAAGATATTCGGTGCGATCTCTTTCGAGCATTTGTCAAAAATAAAAGGTCTTTGGAATGCGCTCTCTCTAGCACTGTCGAAAATTCTGTTACGAGTCGCGTTATGGAAGAGCTGAACGCAGCTATCAGAGCCTTGGCGATCTTGGAAGATGCGGCCTACACCGCTGCTGCAGATTGTGCCGTCGCACCAAAGACCGGCCGCCCTCCTATATTGCCGGCTGATTGCATCCAAGGCTTGGCGCGTATCTTTCGAGCCAGTACCGGATCCAGACCGGGGCGAGGTCATGGGCCGTTTGCAAGGTTTGTCTTTGATTTCGCCACCGCGGTAGGCCGCGATTTTTCAGATGATAGCATAATCGATGCAATCAAGAACGCAGATCGCCAACATAAGCAACTGGCGAAGCCCTCGCATTTCGCCGATTAGGGGGTAAATCCCCTCTCGTTAACTAAACCTTCTCCTCCAGTAATCCCGAAGGACATGTGATGTAAACCGCGCATCGAAGCGCGCGGAGTGCATCATGTCTCAATCGGATCCGGTTCTCTCTGACTTTCTGACGAAGAAAGAACTTGCCGCCGAATTGCGGCGACACTCACGCACGCTGGATCGCTGGGCAGTCCTCGGCGTCGGGCCTCCGAGAACACACGTTGGTCGTACTGTTCTTTATCGGCGCGCAAGCGTGCGGAAATGGCTTGCCGAGCAAGAACAAAACTGCCGGTCGTTGTGATTAACTCCATCAACACAATCCAAAGAACGAGGACAAATACGGTGACAAGCTCGATCAACATCAACAACGCTCAAACAAACCTAAACTCAAGTGAGGAAAACATGACAGTAAGTGAGATCCCTGCGGCCCCAAGGGCTGAGGGGAGCAACTCGATAAATCCGGAGTACATGATCGACAAAATTCTTGAAAAACTTGGGCTGCTTACATCCGAGCAGTGGACCCTGATCCGCAGGGTCGCAGGGCTGCAGATCGATCCCGAAACGGCGGAAGCACTTCGGCTCTACGAGCGACAACTTATTTTCGACGAAGGCAACGAAGCCAACGTGGGAACAGTAGATTTGGACTGGTTCGCTCGCAATCCTGGAAGTGATGAGTTGGTTTGGGTTAGGGACCTGCCTAAGGCGACCGTTGATCGCCTGCATGAGAGACATCGCTTCTAACCCGCCAAGAGTGGAATGCCGAAACCACTCAGGTCACATGGTCAGATGGGCTGGTCCAAAAGACCGGCCCATCTGGTCGCCCTTCCGATCGCGTGAAATAACGAGGACGCCATGACTAGCGCCGAAGAATACGAGGCCGCAGGAAAGCTGCTGCTCGACACCAAGGCCACAGTGCCGCTATTCAAGGCGCATCTGGCGCAGCGGGGACCAAGCTTCCCAATCAAGCCCCTAACGATCCAGCGTCGATCGAAACTGCAGCCAAGGCTATGGAGCCAAAAGTCGATGCCTCAGCCACAGAGCTCCTAGCGGCAAATACTGCCGAACCGGGCGGTTCAAATGCGCCACCCGGCGGCACCGCCACTAATGTTGCTACGCCGGCTCACGACAAGGACATGGCGAAAATGTTCCTCGCCGCGCTTGACCCAAACGCCAGCCGATTCACCTTCCAGTTTTTCAACGATCACGAGGGCGGATATGCCGAAATTGTTCACGGCACGCTCGATGAGGTCTGGCCAAAAGTACAGGCGTTAAATACTCGCAGCCGTGGCGTCGGAGTTTTCGTGACCATCAACGAAACAGATCTTAGGGGTCGAAACACTAAAAATATGCTGCGCGGACGCGCCCTGTTTGTTGACGCAGATAGCAAAGAGCAGGGAAAGCGATGCTTCAAGACATTTTCCACCTATGACGCAGCACCAAGTATGGCTGTGAGCAGCGGAAGGGGTTGGCATTTCTACTTTCTCACCGATGTCCCACGCGATCAGTTCTCGCCGTTGCAAAAAAGCTTGATCGACAAAGTGGGGACCGATCCGGCGATCAAAGACCTGCCGCGCGTGATGCGACTTCCCGGGACACTTCATCTCAAGAAACCGGCAGATCCGCGCCTAGTAAAACTACTCGGCCCTCCGAATCTTGCCGTCCGTCGCTGGCAGTTGGCTGACTTGGTAGCGAAGTTGGGTTTGTGCTCCGTGGACCCAGCCTCGGCTAAACAGCAACAACAATCCGGCGGTTCCGATGCCATCGGGATGTCCGCTATCCAACTCCCGGAATCTTTTAAGAATGCGAAGCCCGCTCAGCTTTTTGCCTTTCTTGATCCAGATAATGACAACCTTGCTGATGGCATTCGGACCACCCCATGGTTCGAGGCTTTATCTCCAGAGCTAAAAGATGAAGTTGTCGACCATGCGCTCGGATCCATCGCAAAGAATACCCAGCTTCTTGAACTTGAGGCGGACGGCGGAAATAACGCCGAGTACTACAATGTGACCACGTCGGTGGCACGGTCTGGTGCGCCGAACGCCGAGGACATCTTCGTCAAGCACGCCTCAGGCGCCAAGAACGCTGACCCCGAGGAAGCGCTCCGACAGCATTTCTCACGCTGCCGCGCTAGCCAGCCTTCAGGCAACCGAGAAATTACGGTTGGCACCTTGCTGCGTGTGGCACAGCAAAATGGAGCCGCTTTCGATCAATGGAAGTGCCCGGCGCAAAATGTACCTGTGTCGCCGGCCCTTACTTGGTCCGCTGCCGAGTTGAATCCTTCATTCGCCAACATCCCGCATCGTCGCTGGCTGTACGGCACCTATCTCATCCGCGGTGAGGTAACGGTGCTGGCGGCTCCGGGTGGCGCAGGCAAGACAGCGCTCGCAACAGGAATCGCTGTCGAAATCATAACCGGTATTGAGGTGCTCGCCGAAAAGATTTTTGGAGGCAACCTCAAAGTCCTTTTCATTAATGGGGAGGATGGCCGTACTGAAATTGAACGGCGGGTTTGCGCGTTCTACCGGGCGCATGCAGACAAACTCGCAGGTCAGAGCCTCAGTCGGCTCTATGTGGCCGGGGCGGATGATGCGCGAGTTCAACGCCTATCGTTCCTGCGGACAACAGATAGCAATTTCTCAACGCTCGATCCGAGTGGTTTCGAAGTTCTTAAGTCTGGGCTTGAAACCTTGCGACCTGACGTCCTCATACTCGATCCGCTCGTCGCGTTCTGTGGGGGCGGGAACATGAACGACAACGCGGTGATGGCGCAAGTAATCCGAGAACTGAAGCAACTGGCAGCTAAGTTTGATTGCGCCGTACTTATTATACATCACACCAGAAAGGGCGCCGATGACGGGAATGCTGAGGCGATCAGTGGAGCCTCCGCCACCGTTAACCTGGCGCGGCGCGCTCTCATGCCGGTGTTGATGACACAGAAGGAGGCCGAACAATTGTTTGTGCCCCCTTCTGAACGTTTTCGCTATTTCAAGCTGGTCGATGCCAAGTCCAACCTTGCGCCGCGGTCTTCCGATAGCCCCTGGTATCGGCTGCATAGTATAGAGCTCCCCAACGCTGAGCCTCCGGTCTACCCGCACGGCGATAATGTCCAGGCAGTTCAGCGGGTAAATCTTGCGGTGCTACAGACGGCGCCGCCGACAACAGATGAGCAGAAAATACGCGACGCCATCTTGGACTTGATCAATCGCGGTAAGCTCATCGATGGTCGACCGTATCCATACAGCCCCAGTCCCGCCGGAGCTAGTAAAGAGCGTGCCCTTCTCGATGATGCGATGGCCGCCGTTCGCGACGCTACGGTTCCGCGGGAATGGCACCCTGACGACCTCAAGGCTGCCACCGTTGGCGCCATCAAGAAAATGAAGGCTGAAGAACTCCTCATCGAGAAAGACATGAAGGAATTGATGCCGAACCCGGGCCGCTTCCGGAAAGGGCGCGGGCTAGCAGTTGCTTCGATGTCGCCGGTCGCAGTGCAGGCAACATCGGGTGATCAGATCGCGGCTGCAGAGGGACCGACCGTTGTTTAACCCGCTTGCATTGGTGGTCAATTGGTCAATCCCTGGTCAATTGAGTGACCAATTCCCCATGGCAGCGGTGGTGATCAATGCCCCCCTTATAAGGGGGCATTGATCGCCTGCCATCCGCACCAACAGATTAACAACCACCTGCAACATCCATCATGCAGTCGCCAGCGTTGGCAAGGTGATCAACTTTTTGTTTGCCACTCGGTCAGGATTTATCAGCCTCGGGGTGCCACCATGCGTGGGGACGGATTGGTCGGCGTGGTGACCGAGCAACATCCGGCCTTATAGGGGAGAGTGTCATGGTGTCCTGGTGCGAACAACTAGACCGAGCGAGCGCTGAACTGGCGAAGCATACCGCCGACCCGCTGCGAGCGACGGTAGAAGCCACCGTGCGTGGCATGGATGAGATAAGCACCCACGCGCTACTCGACCTGATAGGGCTGCCAAACAGTACTGGAAATGGCCGCCGCATCAGCAAGGCTATGCGCGACTTGGGCTACGTTCCAATCAAGAGTCGCCGGCTCATGCCAGGGGGTTACCGTGACACCGTAACACGTGGCTGGGCTCGCCCACGCCTGCCACCTAGACATTCCATGTCAGACCAAAAAACGGCGCAGCTAACAGATCCGAATAGAGGAGGAAAAGATGCACGTTATCGGGTTGCCTAAACGGGTACAGCCTCTCCCCCTACCGCTCATTCTCTTGAAGTGCTTGATCCCGTTGAACCGATTGATCCCAAGGTCCTACCTTTTGATGTTTACGATCAGTTTGTTGACAGGGCTGACCTGCTACCTTGCTTGGAAAAATACCAAGGTACTTTGCTCGCTAGTGAGGAACTGGTTCGCCATGCGGACCGAAATACTTCACCAACCCGTTTTCGACGCTGGGGCAAAGCACTGTATGCCTACCCTTCACGATACCCAGAAACGCATGGCATTTGGGCAGGCCCAAAATGGCACCTCACGGTCCGCGAATTTCACAACCTATGGCTCATTCAACGCCAGCGCGTTGGCCGTAATTGGTACGCACAAGATTTATCGTTTGTGCTAGGTCCCTCTCTCTTTTGCGCTCGTAGCTCGAAGGCCGCGAAGCGGCTGGCGGTATTTTTTCATTTCACTCCAGTGGAGGCTGCGGGCGGTATACTCTGGCTCACACAAACCAACGAGTAGCTCGACGGCGCCGCATTCCTCACGGCACGACCACCCTGGTAAAAAGGTGACACGCTTGCGCTTCTAGTACGATGCCACCTTTTCAGAGGTTGAAAATCCGACGTTGCCGCGGCGGTAACAACCCGATTTCGGCGCATTGCCCGCCAGCTTTGGGCCGGGGCGGCTGCATACTAAGCGGCCCACCGCATTTAGGGAGAACTTTCTGAGTTACCGCCGCGGTAACGCGCTCTGATGCGCCCCATGCGCGCGCTTCACTCTTGGCACGGCAGCCGCCGGGCAGTCCGAGCCAACGCACGGGCGGTCGCGGAATGCTCCACTCACCGCAGTACACCGAAAGCCGACATTGGGCGGCAGGTCGGTACCCCCCACGTCGCCTCTCCTTCCGTAGGCACTGCAGCTGGGATAGCTTCAATGCCTCAGGGGCATCGTGATGAAACTTCCCCGCCGCCAATTTCTGCACCTGGCAGCAGGCGCTGCCGCGCTCCCGGCTTTATCGGGCGTCGCGAGAGCACAGAGCTATCCGGCGCGTCCGGTGCATTTGCTCTCCGGGTTTGCGGCTGGCGGCGTCGTCGACATCATTGCGCGACTGATCGGTCAAGCGCTTTCGGAGCGAACCGGCCAAGCCTTCGTCATCGAGGACCGCCCTGGCGGTGGCAGCAATCTTGCGACCGAGGTGACGGTCCGCGCGTTGCCGGACGGCTACACGCTGCTGCTGTCATCGTCGTCGAATGCCTGGAATGCGACGCTGTACGATAAGCTCAACTTCAATTTCATCCGAGACATCGCGCCAGTCGCGACCATCACGCGGACCTTCAATGTGATGGAGGTGCATCCGTCAGTCCCTGCCAAAACTGTTCCGGAATTCATCGCCTACGCGAAAGCAAATCCCGGCAAAATCAACATGGCGTCGGCAGGTCAGGGAAGCTCGCCACACCTTTACGGCGAACTCTTCAAAGTAATGGCGGGCGTCGATTTGGTAACGGTGCAATATCGCGGATCGGGGCCTGCGCTGCCTGAACTCCTCGGTAGCCAGTGCCAGGTCATGTTTGATTCCGTGGTTTCGTCCATCGAGCACATCAGAGCCGGCAAGCTGCGGGCCCTCGCCGTAACCAGCGCAACGCGGGTAAATGTACTGCCGGAGCTTCCTACCGTGGGCGAGTTTGTGCCGGGCTATGAAGGGAGCGGCTGGCAAGGTATCGGTGCGCCAAAGGGCACGCCACCACAAGTGATCGAAAAACTGAATCGTGAAGTGAATGCCGTGCTTGGCGATCCAGGTTTTAAGGCACGGCTTGCTGATCTGGGTGGCGAGCCGTTTGCAAGCTCACCTGACGAATTTGGTAAGTTCGTTGTCGAATATACCGAGAAGTGGGGCAAGGTGATCCGGGCGGCCAACATCAAGGCGGAGTGAGCGCATCACCGCGCCGACATTCCATAGCTCTCGTTAGGCGAATTGGGTCAGCCAATGTCGCTTGGGTCAATCACTACCGGCACGATCGGCGCGGGTGGCACGCCATGTCGGGGATGGTCTGAAAGCGGACGTTATCAAGCAAGGCGTGGAAAGGTGAAACGCTTACAGGCTCTCACGCGTCACATCCTGGCATCCTGACGTCTCGCATTCGTCCAGGCCCGTGCGCCGTGCCGGCGCTAACAAGGTGATAAGGTAAGACGGTCGCACCTAGGCGTTCTGTATTCAGCCGCCTTTTCAGCGAGACATGCGCTTACTGAGACAAGGTGAAACGCCTGATATCTTACCAGCGCACGCGCGTGCGGTCGCGGAATGCTGCATTCACTTCCGCAGTACATCGACGCCGACATTGGGAAGGACAATATTTATCTCGATGGCCCAGAGACGCCACCCGCACCACAAACAGTGAGCCGCCCATTTGCTCTATGACCTTCCCCCGACATGGCCTTGTCAAAGGCCTCCGGTATGGTGAGAATTCGATTTGGGAACTGCCAGTAAGAGCGCCAGACAGACGTGCCGACTCTGTGGACGTTTAGCGACCGTGCCGTCGGCAGGCAAAACAGCACTTTGAAATACTGAGGTTGCGTTTTCACGGATGTCATCGACATTCGCGATGTTGCCATATAGGCGCGCGTTGACCCTCGCAAACACAATGGGGAGAGCACGATGATACGGGAATTATTTGTCGCTGCGACAGCCGTGCTACTGTCGCTGTCGGGGGCCGTGGCCGCCGAGGTGACGCTGATCAGCGTCGGCGGCGTCAAGGTGGCGCTCGACAAGATCGTCGCCGACTACCAGAAGGAGAGCGGCAACACGGTGAAATACACCGTGGGCTCCCCGCTTGCGGTGTCGCAGAAGCTCGCTGCGGGCGAGGTGTTCGACGTGGTGGTGCAATCGGCGCCCGCCATGGACGATTACGCCAAGCTTGGCGGCATCAAACCTGACAGCCGCGCCAAGGTGGCGCGCGGCGGCATCGGAATGGCTGTAGCCCAGGACGCAACGCCGCCCGACATCTCGACGCCGGACGGTCTAAAGACTGCGCTCGCCAACTCTAAGTCCATCGCAATGACTGACACCGCGATGCCGAACGGCAGCGGTGTGCTGACCCAGGCGATCTTCGAGAAGGCCGGCGTGCTCGATGCGATCAAGCCGAAACTAAAGGTCGTCGGCCTTGATCCCGGTCAGCAGCAGATCGCCAAGGGCGAGATCGAGATCGGCTTTTTCAACATCAGCGAAATCCGCCCGTTCGTGAAGTTCGGCGGGGCGGTGCCGGCGTCGCTGCAGCAGTATACCAACTACGACGTCGCAGTGCCCGTGAAGGCGCCGACGCCCGATGCCGCGGCCGACCTCGCCAAGGTGATCGGTGGCGCAGCCGCGCATTGGCAGTCGGCCGGTCTGGAACCGGAGCACTAGCTAGCGGCTCTACGTCACCACATACACGCCCGCAGCAGACAGAGCGCGGCCAGATCGCTTCGAGCGACGTTGAGGTAGGGGGATTGCCGCTCGCAAACAACGTAACATCGCGACCCAAGTCGACGAGTTCTTCTGTCAGCCATGAGACCGCGCGTTCGGTGCCACCACACGGTACCAGCGCGGTTGTTGCGGTGGATCGATTATACGCATTGTCGCGGCAACGGGTGCGAGCACGCTTCGAGGGACGTTTTACCGCCTGCCGCATGGCTGACGAATACTTGGGCGTTTATCGCAGTCTCATCGAACAGGCCGCGCCGGATCCTAGGGTTCCGCGCCGCGTCGTCGCGGCGCGCAGAATAGTTAGGCTAGACGCAATAAATTGTCCCTTTAGCAGCTCAAGAAGCAAATAACATTATCACGCTGCTTTCCAAATCGCGGGCGGTAATGACGGTACTGGTACCCCGCTAATCGAAAAACTGGACCTCCCTGCCGTATCTCAGATCAAGCATAACTTAGTCTGAAACAGTCCGTATCAAGCATCGACTTCCGCAGTAATGCACCGACGCCAAAAACCAACTCAAGGCTTGCCAATATCGTTAATTTCAGCTGGGACAAGAGAACTGCGAAATGACCTTCATTGATGTCGCCGGTCAGCTCAAGCAACTGGACCATCTGTAGGATAGACAGCACGGAGACCTGAACGATGCCCGCTTTTATCTGCACCATGTGCGGCACGCAGTATACGCCGAGTGATTCGCCCCCCAATAGATGCGCCATCTGTGACGAAGAGCGGCAGTATGTGAGTCCTCACGGTCAGGGCTGGACCACGCTTGAGCAGTTGCGCGGTTCGGGTAAGCCGTGGCTGGCATCTCAACGAAATGGATACGCTAAATATGAGCCAGAGCTGTACGGCATCGCCACGGCGCCGGGCATTGGCATCGGCCAACGGGCACTACTGCTGCGCACGCCGCGTGGCAATGTGCTATGGGATTGCATAACCTACATCGACGACGCGACTGTCGACATCGTTGGAAAGCTCGGCGGCATCTCGGTAATTGCGATCTCCCATCCGCATTATTACACGACTATGGTCGAATGGAGTCGTGCGTTCGGCCGTGTGCCGATCCTTCTCCATGAGGGTGATCGGGAGTGGGTCATGCAGCCCGATCCAGCTATCGAGTTCTGGAAGGGCGCGACGAGGGAAATCTTCCCGGGCGTGACGTTGATACATACTGCCGGACACTTCGCCGGCGCCACCGTGCTGCACTGGGCAGCCGGCGCCGGCGGCAAGGGCGCGCTGCTCACGGGCGATAGCCTGCAGGTCGTCGGGCCGGACAAGACGATCAGCTTCATGTGGAGCTTTCCGAACCTCATTCCCCTCGACGCAAGCACTGTGCGGCGCGTCGCTGACGCGGTTGAGCCCTGGCCCTACGAGTCGATCTACGGTGCTTGGCCAGAGGCGCTTATCAAAGCGGGCGGCAAGCAGATCTTGGAGCGCTCGGTGAACCGCTACATTCAGGCGGTCACCCAACCGCCGCCCAGCAAGCGCGGCGAGGCGGTCGCCCAACCGGCGCCCGGCCAGCTCGGCGAGTCGGAGTCGGCCACGGCTCAGTCAAACGCTCCGACGTATCGGTGGCGGCACAGCGGTTGAGGCGGGTAGAACAACCTTGGGATGGCGCGCGGCCGCTCGATCATAAAATGCCCCCTGCATCAGGCGTTATTTCACGTTCCGACCAGTGAGGTGCGTTTGCCGCCCGTGAGCGAATCAATTCGAGTTACACAGCGAAAGAGGAAGCGGACCGTGTCCTTGTGGACTTGCCGGAATGATAACGGTCGTACAGCCTGGATCGTCATCGCCAATGTCGTACGGCCGTAACGCGGAAGTTGTTCTGTTCTGCTCCGGCCTCGGTGGCGCAGCGGCTTACTGGGCACCGCAGTTGGAGGCTTTTGAGAAACGCTTTCGCCTGGTGACTTATGACCAGCGCGGCACTGGAGCAGACCGGTCACGCCTGCCAGAAGGCTACAGTATCGCGGACATGGCGGACGAAGCGGCGGCGCTATTGGATCAGCGCAACATATCGTCCTGTCATTTCGTCGGCCACGCCTTGGGCGGTGCGGTCGGTTTGGAGTTTGCGCGCCGTCATCCTGGGCGACTGAAACGTCTCGCGGTCGTGAACGGCTGGGCGCGAATGGATTCGCATACTGAGCGCTGCTTCGAAACACGCCTTGCCGTACTGAAACATTGCGGCGTGACCGCCTACATCCGTGCTCAAGCCATTTTCCTGTACCCCGCCGCTTGGGCTTCGGCCAATGCCGAACGTCTGGCAATCGAGGATCAAGAGGGTGTGTCGCATTTCCAGGGCGTTGACAATCTACATGCACGATTAGCGGCCCTGCGAGCTTGGGATGCAACCGCTTATTTGCCCGAAATTCGCGCTGAGGTCCTGGCGCTCGCCGCAAAAGACGATGTCCTAGTGCCTTGGACTGCAGCGTCGTTTCTTGCTGGTGGCCTGCCGCGAGGACGCGTTACATTTCTTGCGGACGGCGGCCATGCCTGCACGGTGACTAATCCTGACGCTAGCAATGTCGCCTTGCTCGATTTCCTTGCAGCTTGAAAGCGCCGCAACTGACGAACAGTCCAGCAGCGTGTTTCGGATCGTCGTCCTAAAGCTTCAGGCCAGTCTCTGCATCCCGAGGGCGTTCCCCGTAGTTGCACGCAGCGCGTTTAAACTGAGCTGATACGATATCGATGCCGCGCAAGAACTGTTCTAAAGTTCAGCCTTGCACTGTGGAAATGAGGAGTGGCAACTCGAACCGAGACGTCGCCGTCCTGAGCCGTTGTTCGAGAAATTGCAAACGGTCTTGGCCCCAAAATACATCATCCCGAAAGATATAAAAGGGTGAACCGAAGACGCCGCGTTCGGCGGCTTCTTTCGTGAATCTATCGAATTCGGCGATGCTGTCGCGTTCGACCGCAGATTTCAGCAAAGCCGTCCCGTCCATGCCAAGGCCGTCCGCGATCATCCTCAGTGTCGTGCCATCGCTGATGTCGCGGTTTTGAGCCCAAATGGCGCGCAAAATGGCGTTAGCCAAAAGTCCGGCGTCCGCGCCGGCCCGTTGTGCGGCGATGATCATACATGAAGAAAGCTGATCGTCCGTCGGATAATACTTCGGAAACAGGTCGATCGGAATCCCAAGATGTTGACTCCACCGGACCAATTCGGTGACGCGATAATCCTGCCGCTGCTTCGAACGTTTCTGTAACAAGATGCCGCCCGTGTTGGCGTAAATCATTCCGAGCCGCATCGGCATATGATTGATTTTGATCTGATAACGTCGGGCTAACAGTTCCAAGCGCTCGCCGCCCATATAAGCCCAGTCCGACAGGACGGAGAAATAGTAGTCTATGACCATTACGCGACCCCGATTGGAAAATCGAAAGCGATACGATTGAATTCATCTACCATGGTGCGCGAACAACATGACTTTGTGGTTTCGAATACGGCGCGACACCGCCGAGCCCTGCAACAAATAGCAGTGGGCGCTCGGCTTGGTGTTCTTTCCACCGGAGGCGACAAACAGGAAGATCAAGAGTAAGGCATCGAGCCAGTCTCTCTTCAAGCCGCGCCTACAGCGATTCTTTCCTCGATGAGCCGCGCTTTCACCAGCAAGCTCCTCAGATACGATCGATCGGCGGCATCCAGCGAACGTATCGGTCGGCGCGGAGGTCCGACCGGGCGACCCAAAAGCTCGCACGCGGTATGTGCCACGCGAATGTAACCCCGAAGGCCCATGAAGTCGCAGATTGGGAACATCGGCTGGAAGTAGTCCCGCATGGCAACAATATTCTTCTCCTCGTGGCCCAACCGGAACAGTTCTACGCATTGCTTCGGCATTATGTTGCAGCTCCCCGCAAACCAACCATCGACGCCGGCGGCGATAGCTTCGGGTGTGCAGGCGTCGTTGCCGTTCATCACTGAAATCTTATAGTCCGTAAGCTGTCGGATCGCGCTGATCCGGCTCATGTCGCCCGAGCTCTCTTTGATAAAGCCGACGTTGTCGATTGTCGCGATCCGAGCAACCAGCGCCGGCTTGATGTCTACGCCGGTCGTACCCGGATTGTTGTAAATGCCGACCGGAATTGCGATCGAACGCGCGATCGCTTCATAGTGCTCGTAAAGCTCATTATCAGTAAGGCGCCAATACGTGATCGGCACCACAAGTACCCCATCGGCGCCGTGGTCCGCGGCGAATTTAGATAGCCGGATAGCCTCGGCCGTACTGATCGCCCCGGTTCCGGGAAGAAATCGCACGCGGCCGTTGATTTGCTTTGCAGCGATTTCGATTACCATCTGACGTTCGGTCTCGCTAAAAGAGCCGATACCGCCCGTGCTGCCGAATACGGTGATGCCATCCACTCCGTTGGATATCTGGAAGTCGATGGATTGGCGCAACCGAGCCTCGTCTATCCTCTCGCCATCATCTGTCGTCGGCGTCGCGACAAATGCATAGACGCCTTTGAAATTCTTCGCTGCGGGCTTCATGACTCTCCACCTTCGCCATCGTGAATGAACGGCTGTTAGCTAGTGTACCGGCCCGGATCATTTTCCCGGTAGTGCCATCCAGCTTCGATGTCATAGGGCCAGAGCTGAATTGTCATTATCGCCGGATGGCGCAGGCCATGGTCCTGAAGTCATCGTTCCAGGCAAGAGGCCCGCGAAGGCACCTTTGGTCCCAACTCGACAACGTCAAGCTTCGCCATAGCGGTAGCGCCTCGGGAACGATTGCACTGACCGAAATGACGCTGAGTATCGCAAAGGGCGCAAAAGCCGGTTGTCCAGCGTAGGCACAACAACGGTCACGCTGCGCGATCTTCAACCGAGGCGGTAGAAAGCCAGCGACACAGAAAGGCTTCAGCGCGTAGCTTCAGCGCCGGCGCTTGCTGTTCTGTGTCACGTCTCAGCTCCATGAGCTTATTTTTGCCGAGCCGGCCGATGTCACCAGTGAACCCGATGAACCACTGTTCGAGCATTGCCGGTTCAACCTCAACGTGGAATTGCATTGCAAGCCCACGTTGACCTATTGTGAAAGCTTGGTTCGGATATGCGGGCGTCGACGCCAGCAGTTTGGCACCAGCTGGCAAATCGAATGTGTCATTATGCCAATGCAGAACCGTGCCACTGCCGCTCGTAAGTTCGGCGATTGGGTGATGCATTGCCCGATCTGTCAGTAGAATACGCTGCCAACCAAGCTCGGTGCCATGACCAGGAAACACTTTGGCGCCGAGTGAAGCGGCCATCAGCTGCGCGCCGAGGCAAATGCCAAGGGTAGGTCGATCAGCCGCCAGACGTTCTTGCAGCCATTTCATTTCAGCATGTAAAAAGGGGTAATCGTCGGCTTCGTACACGCCGATCGGTCCTCCCATAACCACTGCCAAATCGGCGGTCAGCGGGTGGAATTTCCGGATGTCATCGCGGCCGGCTAGGCAGACCGTTAGCTGATAACCGAGTTGCTCGAGGAGTGGGCCGTATGTGCCGATCGACTCGAAAGCCAGATGCTGGACGACTATTGCGCTCTTCATCACGCCGGCTCATCTACTGAGATTGCGGCCAGCTTCAGGCGAGGCCAGTCGCGTCTCGGGAGCCTCGTACCAATGACGCGGGCAGGTGTGAACAGTCTCTTTGCAGGATGACATTCAACTCTTGACGGGCAGAAAGGGTCTTCGTTCGCTAATATGGCCTGCAATTACTCTCTGAAAGAGCCGCTTCGCGCAGAAAGATGGAACAGCTCCCTGCGCGCGGCTTCGTGCAAATGATGAAACTTAGAATAATCAGTCCTATAGATCTCGGTAGAATGGCCCTTTTGCAAGAATGTCGGAGAATTCACGCTTTGTGACAAGCAGATGCTGCTTAACTTTGCTGCGTGGCTCTGCCTCAAAACTATACAAGTCTGTGGCCCATGTCTCGAACATGCCGCCAACGGTGCGCTGGCACGAGGATTGCTAAGTGTTGGCTTGGGAGTTGGTCAATCAGCGTGGGGGGCACGAAGGCAAACCGTCTGCCGATATGTGCGGCGAGCGCCGACAATGAGTGGCTGATCGCCATGACAGTAACTGCAAGCGATATTGGAAGAATAGTGCCGAAAAGGCGCTCGGAGAGGGCGAGCCTTGCGGTGTTCGCCGATTTCTGGCTGGACGCCCAATCGTCAACGCCACTATGGCAGCAGTTGTACCAGCAACTGCGGCAAGCGATGATCACGAGACGTTTGCCGCATGGTATGCGTCTGCCGGCAACGCGGTTGTTAGCATGTGAGCTCAATTGCTCGCGCAACACTGTGCTTGGCGCTTTTGAGCAACTGGCGGCCGAAGGCTATCTAGAAGGCCGCATCGGTTCCGGCACGTACGTCGCCGATGTATTGCCCGAAGATGTCACGCAGGCCGACGATTCGTTGCAGACGCCGCAGAAAAAGGAATGTGCTCTAGCACTTTCGCGGCGCGGCCAAATGCTGTCTGTGACAGTTTCAGCCCAGCGCGAACCCTATAAAGCATTTGCGCCGTCATTGCCGGACATTTCGCTGTTCCCCTGGGAGACCTGGGAAAAACTTTCGCGGCTTTGGCGTTCGCCATCCCAAGCGTTACTTACCCAATCTGATCCCTCGGGGTATTGGCCGTTGCGGGAGACGATTTGCGCCTATTTGCGTACTGCCCGCATGATCAATTGCAGGCCTGAAGAGGTGATTATCACTACCGGGGCGCAAAATGGAGTTGATATCGCCGCACGGTTGCTCCTCGATCCGGCCGATGCGGTCTGGGTCGAAGACCCCGGGTATCCGGGTTTGCGCGGCGCTCTTTCGGCCGCCGATGCAAACGTGGTCCCGGTCGCCGTCGACGACGGCGGGCTCTCGATCTCTTCCGGTGTAGCCACAGGCTATACGCCACGCATGATCGCGGTAGCGCCCTCGCATCAGTATCCGCTGGGTGTCACGATGTCGCTGCAGCGCAGGCTGGAATTGCTTGCTTTTGCCAGCGAGATCAATTGCTGGATTGTGGAGGACGACTACGACAATGAGTTCCGTTACACCGGCCGGCCGCCGGCCGCACTGCGGAGCCTCGATGGCGGGGAGCGGGTGATCTACGTTGGCACGTTCTCCAAGGTTTTGTTCCCGTCCCTGCGGCTCGGCTACTTAGTGGTACCCCCACGCATCGCGGAACGTTTTGCACTCGCCCGCGTCGGCATCGATCTGCAGCCCCCTCTTATTCCACAACCGATCGTCGACAAGTTCATTCGCGAGGGCTACTTCTCGGCCCATGTACGAAAAATGCGTGCCCTTTACAAAAACCGCCAAGCCGCATTAGTCGATTCGGCGCAAAAGTATCTTTCGCATATACTAACCGTCCGCCCTGACGATTCAGGTATCCATTTGCTGGGCAATCTTACGCCCGAAGCGAGCGCTCGCTTTGGCGATGCTGAAGCTTCACGACGCGCGGCGAGTTGTCGCGTGATCGCGCCAGCGCTGTCGAGCTTTTACGCAGACAATCGCAACGGCGGTGCGTTGGTTCTCGGCTACGCGGCGGTCGATGAGCGGGCGATATTGGCCGCGAGCCAGCGCCTTGCACAAGCATTGAGCCACGGCCCCGTTAGCTAACCTATACCAACCAAATGCCGCAAAGCGGCTCTTTTGCTGTAACTCTTGCGCTGCACAATCGCCTGTGGGTCTGCGCCGTGGCAGGCCGTAGTGGCCTACCTCGGAATACAGCAGTGATCGCGCAGCAGCTTATTAACGGTCTCATGCTTGGGAGTATTTACGCGCTGGTCGCTGCGGCCTTCGCGCTGACCATAGGCATGCTGAATTTCCTTAATTTCAGCATCCCTGGCCTTTTCATGATCAGCGGGGTTGTTAGCTATGGTCTTCTACGGGCCGGCTTTCATTGGACTGTAGCATTCGGGCTGACCCTCGCAGTAACTGCTGTCCTTTCGCTCGTAATCGAGCGTTTCACATATCGCTGGCTGCGGCTATCATCGCATCACATCCCGCTAGTGAGCTCACTCGGCTTTCTCATACTTTTCGAGAATTCCGCTATCGTTGGCTTAGGCTCAGACGCCGCGCGCTATCCGACGCCTTTTAAAGCCAGCGATTTGCATATCGAGGGATTGCTGATCGGTGTGCCCCAACTGCTCAGCCTCGGCGTGGCGTTGATAACAGTGCTGGCCATCTCAGTGACGTTGAAATGGACCAAGCTCGGTCGCAGCGTGCGCAGCATTGCCGAAAATCCGCGCACAGCGGAGACGCTCGGTGTCGACGTCAATAAAACAGTGGCTAGCATTTATCTGATGACGGGCATTCTCGCCGCCGTCAGCGGCATCTTGTTTGCGCTCAACTACATGCAAGTCTCCTGGAACATGGGGGAAGAGGTCGCCGCCAAAGGGCTGTCTGCAATGGTGTTGGGTGGGATGGGTAACTTGTGGGGTGCGGTGATCGGCGGATTTATCGTCGGGTTGATCGAGATCTTTTCAATAGCTTACGTCAGCTCCGACGCAGTCAATGCCGTAGTCTACGGCGCGTTGCTGGCAATATTAGTTTGGAGTCCCAGTGGACTATTGGGTAAACGCGTCAGCACCGTCGAGCGTATGTGATGAGCGGCTATCTCTCGCAAGTCGCTGCCAACCTACTGATTTTCGTTATTCTCGCATACGCTGCCTATCTTCCGCTCGCAACAGGCCAGCTGAATCTTGGCATTTCCGGATTTATGGCAGTCGGCGCCTACGCGTCCGCTGTCATTTCCGCCCAGCTCGGTTTTCCGCTCGTGTTGTGTGTCGCTCTCGGTACGCTATGCGCTATGGTCGCCGGTTTGTTCGTCGCCTTCTCAGTTTCGAGAATGGACGGCATCTATCTCAGCCTTGCAACATTTGCGTTTGCCGAAGTTGTCAGCGCCGTTTTAGTCAACGTCAATGCTATCGGCGGCGCAGATGGATATGTGGTCAAAGGCTATATTTCTCTGGCTCCTATCGCGATCACAGCCTGCGTTGTGGTGGGCATCGTCGCTTATTTGATGTCGACTCGCATTGGTTTGATCCTCACGGCCGTCCGTAATGACGAACGTGCCGCCGCAATTTTTGGCGTCAGCGTGCCAGGCACAAAACTACTTGCTGTTGTATTGGGCGCTGGTCTCGCCGGCTTAGCAGGCGGGCTGTATGGCCATCACTACAGTTACATCGAAGCTCAGAATTTCAATTTCTTTCTCAGCGTCAATGCCGTCCTGTTCGCGCTGCTGGGCGGCATCCAGACTTGGTGTGGTCCGCTGCTGGGAGCTAGTGCCATCACGCTTATCCCGGAGATGCTGCGAACCAGCGGCGAATGGCGGTACATCGGGCTCGGCGCAATTATGGTCGTTTTGATGGTCTGGCGACCAGAAGGCCTGCTGACGCGTGGCGTCCTTCATCGCATGAAGTTAAAGGTCTTCTAATGCTGGACGAACGCCCGCTGCTGGAGTTTCGCGACGTCGGCATGTTGTTCGGTTCGGTGGGAGTGATCGAGTCGCTCAATATCAAACTGAGGGCGGGTTGTCGCACCGCCATCATTGGTCCGAACGGCGCCGGCAAGACTACGCTGTTTAATCTGTTGAGTGGCGTCTACACACCGACGTACGGAGCCATTTTACTTGACGGCGAGGACATCGTCGATGTCCCGCTCTCCAAGCGCGTCTATCGCGGCATTGGTCGAACGCTGCAGAACCCTCGCTTGATGAAACATTTGACTGTGCTGGAGAACGTAATGCTCGGCCAGCATCACCTAGCCACCACAGCCGAATGTTTAATTCCCTTGTTGTCGCGCAGCAATCGGAGCTCGGTGAACGAAGCGCTGACGGCGATTGAAGCCGTTGGCCTCGCCGGTGACGGTAACCGTCTTGCTGACGGACTCTCTTACGGCATGCAGAAGAGAGTGGAGCTAGCGCGGGCGCTAGCTACGAAGCCAAAGCTTCTTCTGTTGGATGAACCCGCCGCCGGTTTGAACACGGACGAGCGCAATGAACTCCTGGTGGCACTCAAGAAGTCGGTCAAGGCAGAAGTCACTCTTCTGCTGATCGAGCATGACCTCGGCTTCATTAATCAGCTCTGCGAACAGGTCGTGGTGATGCATTTCGGTCGCAAGATCGCGGAAGGCACTTTGACCGAAGTGGTTCGCAACCAGGCTGTGGTCGATGCCTATCTCGGTACTGCCGTCAGAACTGCGGAGGCGACCTGTGCTGCTTGAGATTAAAGGTGTGCATGTCGCTTACGGTCCAGTACGCGCAGTCAATGGCGTCGACGTCCATATCGACGAAGGTGAGATTGTCTCGATAATCGGTGCCAACGGCGCGGGAAAATCGTCGCTCTTGGGTGGCATCCTGGGTCTTGCTCCGGTCACAAAGGGTACAATTGAGTTCGATGGCGCCGACATTCGCAGCTGGGGTCCGCCTAAGCGCGTGCGTTCCGGCGTCGCTCTCGTTCCTGAAGGCCGCCGCATCCTCATCTCGTTGACTGTCGAGGAAAATCTGCTGATGGGCGCCTACCATCGTTCCGATCGACAGGGCATCGCCAACGATCTCGCTGCAATCTACCAACGGTTCCCCAATCTGGCGGCGCGCAAATACTTTCTGGCTACCGTGCTTTCTGGCGGCGAGCAGCAAATGCTCGCCATCGGTCGAGCCATCATGGCGCGACCCAAGCTAATGTTGCTCGACGAGCCATCGCTCGGCCTAAGTCCATTGTTTGTTGAGGAAGTGTTCCGCGTCATTTTGGAACTCAATCAACGCGGCATTGCCATTTTGCTAGTCGAGCAGAACACGCGTCTCGCATTGGACTGCAGTACACGCAGCTACATTCTCAATCTCGGAACCGTGGTCAGAACGGGTCCCTCACGCGACCTTACCGATAGCGACGATCTGATCACGAGTGTTCTCGCCAGCAGGCAGTCACCGAACGGTAACACTCGAACCGTCGATAGCGCAAACAACAGCAGGAGATTTAGCGCATGAAGAGACATCTTGGCTTATTAGCTATCGGCGGCTTCTTGGCGATGGCCGGTGTTGCCAGTGCACAAGACCTCGTGTTGGGATACAGCGCCTCGAATACGGGCCCTTACGCGACGCAGGCTAAGCGCAACGGCATCGCTATCGAAGTCGCGGTTGACGAAATCAACAGCAACGGCGGTGTTAACGGCAAAAAGCTCACTATTGATACGTTCGATACCGGCGGTAAACCGGAGCAGGCCGTAGTTGCCGCGCAGCACTTTGCTGATGATGTTTCTGCGCTAGCCATTATCGGCCCGTTCAGTTCGAGTGAATGCAAAGTGGCTTTCCCGGTAGGCGACCGTCTGGGCATTGTGCAGATGTCAATGGCGTCAGCGGCTCCAAAACTCGCCGCGCCGTTCAAGTTTGCCTTTCGCAATACGGTCGAAGAAAATTATACTTGGGTGCGTTTGTTCGAGACCATCAACAGTAAGTTCGATCATGGATCGGCGGTCATCGCCTACGCTACTGATGACGCCGTCTCTGCGGCTGTGGGAACGGGCGTGCTGCCTGCTCAACTTAAGGCGGCGAACATCCCAGTCGTCGACACTGTGACCTTTCGCGTAGCCGCATTCGACTTTTCGGCGCAAGTGTCGCAGCTTGTTCAGAAACCAGCTGATTTAGTTGCCGTTGGCACGCCTCCGGACACGTTAATTCGTTTCCTTACTGAGTTGCGCCGCCAGGATTTTAAAGGGAGGATCATCGGTGGCTCTAGCATTGCTGATGTCGATTTGCCGGAGCGCATGGGGCCGAATGGTGAGGGCACCCTGGTTGGCGCGACATTTTTTAGCGGCATGGATGATAACCGTACGAAGGAATTTGTGGCGAAGTTCAAGGCCAAGTTGAAGGAGAAAGGCGAACCGGTAATCGATCCCAGCCAGTTCGATGCCGCGACCTATGACATTGTTTACATGTATGCCGATGCGATGAAGGCGGCAAACATCACCGGTGATCCAAAGAAACTCTCTGAGGAAAGGTCCACGATTCGTGATCGAATCAAAGCCATGAAGGATTTCCCCGCAATCGTCGGCCCGATCAGCATGGGACCTGATAATGATGTCACTAAGGCCATCTACATTTTAGAAGCTAAGGACAACAAGTGGACATTGGTCGACAAGCACGCGGACTGAGGTAATGTTTTTTAGCGGGAGGCGTCATAAATGCCGCCCGCTACATTTGGGCCCAATGGGAGCCGTCCAGTGGATCTTTGCGGCCGACAGTTCAGCTGGCATTTCTGCGCCGGCTCGACGGCCGTTTATATCGCCGACGATACCCTGGCCGACATCGCCATGGGAAACTCGATCCATTGCTGGTTTGAGTTTCCGATCCAGCACGTGGATCTGCATGATCTCAAATTTGGGCACTCTCCATCGCGCAACACCCTGGGTTCGCGAGCACGTCGACAAGCCGGTTGTATAAGCGCCCACGGCGCGTGCGATGGCTAATTGGCTCCAGAACATACAACAAATTGGTGCTTTTCGTGGTGCCAAAACACCGGGAAGGTGGGACGTTGGCAATCCCAGCCGTTGCACGAGTGACGTGGCTACTTTATTGGGCGCGAGTGTTGCATAGCCGTGATCCGGAACCAGCGTTACCTCGGGTTTCCTGATGAACCCCTCTAAAGGGAAAGCAAGGCGCGTGCTGCTTCCTCGTAGCCTCGTGCAGGCCGGCTGGACGATCATCAATAGCCGTTCCGATATTGAGGCTGTCCTTTTCGATGATGAAATCTCGCCGGAGTCCCTCCATCCGGAGCTTCGTCACACCGAGGGCATTGCGTTAGGCCATACTCCATTCGGTGCAGCGGAGATCGCCGCCGCGCCCCGACTGCAGGTTGTTGCTCGGATAGGGGTTGGCTTCGACAGCGTCGATGTCGCTGCACTCACGCGTCGCTGCATTCCACTGATGATGACCGATACTGAAAACTCGGCAAGCGTAGCCGAACACACTATCGGGTTCATGCTGGCGCTTGCCAAGAAGATAATCGAGATGGACGCGACGGTGCGTGGCGGCCTTTGGCACGATCGGCTATCGCGTGGGCACACCGATCTTTACGGAAAGACTGTGCTCATCATTGGTTTTGGCCGTATTGGAATGCGCACGGCGACGCGCTGCGCCGCAATGGAGATGCGCACGTTTGTTTATGATCCGCTTGTGCCGGCCGAACAAGTGCGCGCCGCGGGATGCGAGCCGATCGATAATCTGAACGCTGCGATTGAGCAGGCAGATTTCATTTGCATTTTGTGTCCGAAGACGAAAGAAACCTCGCCGCTGTTTTCCGAAGCGCTCATCTCGCGCATGAAGAAGACTGCGTTCCTGATCAACACGGCGCGTGGTGGTATGGTCGACGAGGTTGCGCTCGCTGCCGCGCTTGCGTCGGAAAAAATCGCGGGAGCCGCATTTGATGTGTTCGCGCAAGAGCCCCCTCAACCCGATAATCCGCTGCTCAAGTTAGCGAACTTTATCTGTGCGCCTCACGTAGCTGGCCTGACTGTCGAGGCTGCTTCACGCATGGCCGTCACCACGGTGCGGAACATCATCAGCGTATTCGATGGCAATCCCAACCGCGCGCTTATGCTCAATGACGAGATACTGGAGTCAGCCCCAGGCTCATCATCCCCGTCACAGCTGCAGTCCGACCTAAGGGAGATCGAACATGCTAAGTTCTGATATATGGAGCACGAAAGATTACAGCCGTGTGCCATATCGGTTGTATCACGACGAATCGATTTATGATGTCGAGCTGCAGCGCGTCTTTGGCGGTCCGGCTTGGAGCTTAGTTGGGCTTGAGGCGGAAATCCCCAATCCAAATGATTTTCGCACGAGCTATATTGGCGAAACGCCGATCATTCTGCATCGCGACAAAAACGGTGAAATCCACGGTTTCGTCAACCGCTGCAGCCATCGCGGCGCCCTTGTACGCCGCGAACTGTGCGGCAACGCGAAAGACCATGTCTGCATTTATCACCAATGGTGTTTTGGCCAAGATGGCAGTCTCAATGGGGTTCCATTCCGTCGCGGCTTCAAAGGGAAAGGCGGGTATGACAAAGACTTCGATATGAAGGAACACGGACTGGAGAAGGTCAAAGTAGGAAGTATTGGTGGTGTTCTTTTTGCAACTCAATCTGAAGAGGCGGAGCCGCTTGAGGAGTACTTGGGCGAAGCCATACTCGGCTTCATTCGGCGCATTTTCCATCGCCCCGTACACATCATAGGTTATCACCGGCAGCGGATCAGGGGGAATTGGAAGGGGTACGCCGAGAATCCGCGCGACAACTACCATGCCGGCCTGCTTCACGAATTCCTTCGCACTTTTGGCCTCGATCGTCCGACCCAGGTCGGCGGCGCTACGATGGATCGGCGCCATCGGCACGGCGTTACATGGGGACGGTCGGAGAGTGGTAATGATGCCGCTCGTGAGGCCTATGCGAGCGCGCAGGTCGCCAGCGCCGACATGAAGCTCGCCGAACCGACGCTGGTCGCCTATTATCCGGACCGTAACGACGACATCAACATCGCCATAATGTCGCTGTTTCCGAACTGTGTCATTCAGCAGATCGCCAACAGCTTGGCGACCCGCCAGATCAGGCCGCGTGGGCCCAACGAATTCGAGATATTTCAGACTGTCATAGGGTACGACGACGATACGCCCCAGATGAAACAACATCGCCTGCGCCAAGCCAATCTCATCGGACCTGCCGGTCTGGTATCGATGGAAGACGGAGAGGCGGTGGAGATCGTCCATCGCGCTACAAAAGCATCGCCTGATGATTGCGAGATCCTTGAGCTAGGCGGCAAAGGTGAAATTTCCGATCGCGATTATCGTGTAAACGACGTGCCGGTGCGCGGCTTCTGGTCCTATTACGCCGAGCTCATGGGCATCGAGCCTGAAGGAGCGGTGCGATGATGTCCGATCTTCTCGGCGCTTACACGTTGCTAGCGCAGTACGGTCACCTCTGCGACACGGCCCAATTCGATGAATGGCTCAAACTGTTTGCGCCTACTTGTGCGTATTACGTGAAGCCACGCGAAAATGAAGATCTAGGCTTGCCGGCCTGTATAATGTATTGCGACAGCCGCGCAATGCTTGAAGACCGCATTCTGGCACTACGAGTTGCCAGCAAATACAATATTCACACGGATCGACATATCATTGGTCTACCGCGCCTCGTCGGGAACGGATCCAACGGACTGTCAATAGAAGCCCCCTTTGCCGTCTACCAGACCGAACAAGAAGGCGATACGCGATTGTTTGCAACCGGCCTTTATCGCGATCGGTTGGAACGAGACGGCGACGAATTTAAGATTAGTGAAAAAATGGTCTTAGTGGATACTTTCGCTGTGCAGAGCTTGCTAGCCACGCCGCTTTGATTGACGGGTGAGCGTAGGTTTCCGCTTCAGAAGCGGCACAAGCAAGACAGCAACACACCAGGCGTCGAGCGATTACTCGCCGGGCAGGCCCGGCATGTGCTCGCGTACGAAGAAATTGGAGGATTTGGCAGACTTCCGCCGCCTTATACCAATGCTCAAATTGACTGACCGACGACGGCCCAGTCGCGGCGTGCGACGGTCATGATTTTCCAAGGCTGATTGATGAGGGTGTTCCAAGCGTAGCAGCAGTGATCGACG
>Ga0302326_10005533_pt1 | contig 28796 bp, 26 predicted proteins | sample Palsa_T0_3_FD_202264 | JGI IMG/M metagenome (GOLD analysis project Ga0302326, IMG submission 202264) | Peat permafrost microbial communities from Stordalen Mire near Abisko, Sweden - Palsa_T0_3 | ecosystem: Environmental > Terrestrial > Soil > Palsa > Peat permafrost | place: Sweden: Abisko... | reverse complement strand
GCTTCGTCGTTTCCTTGGTCATACACTCGCTTGGCGAAGCTCTCGGCTTGCCGGTAGACGAAAGTGCTGTTCATGAAGAACAAGCGCTGCAGCGGAACGTTGGTGGAGAAGCGCTGCTCGGCGGTGAACGATGGGTTCGGAAAATCGAATACCTGGAGGAAATTGTCCAGCCGATAGCGGCTCACTTTCGCATACACCGTGCGGCGGTCATTATCGTCCGAGAAGTCGGTCGACGGGCCTCCGGCTTTCTTCAGGTCCAAGGTTCCCGAGGCGAACAGGATGGAATCGCGGATGGCCTCGGCATCCAGCCGTCGGCGATTGGCGCGCCAGTACAGCCGATTCGCGGGATCTTTCTCCGAATTGGCCGGCGAAGCCTCCGTCGAGAGCTGATAAACCGACGACAGCATGATCTCGCGGTGCAGCTTCTTGATCGACATGCCTTGGCTGACAAAGCTCTGGGCCAGGTACTCCAGTAGTTCCGGATTCGTTGGACGCTCGCCCATCTGGCCGAAGTTGCTGGCGGTATCTATGATGCCCGTACCGAAATGCCACTTCCACACTCGATTCACTATGACGCGGGCCGCTAACGGACTGGCGGCGATGTCGTCGGCCAATTCCAGACGGCCGCTGCCCTTTGAGAACGGCTGCGGATCGCCGGGAGAAAGCACCGTCAGGAAGCGCTGCGGAACTTCGTCGCCCAGGACATTGGCGTTGCCGCGCACGTTCACATGCATGTGCTCGATGGCTTTCGTTTCGCTCACGCCGTGCAGGTACGGATAGGGGGGCAGCGCTTTCTTCAAAACCTCGATTTCGGAGCGGAGTCCCGCGACGTATTCCACGACTTCCGGGGAAAAGTGCCTCTCCAGGCTCCAATCACGCAGGGACAACAATCCGGGATCGGGCCGGGTATCGCTTTCCGAATCCTGGTCGGCGACGAAGATATCCAGGTAGAGAGCGGCGCGCTCGCGCGGCATGGTCTTCAACTCCAGGTCGCAGCCGGGACAGAACTGATCCTTGGTATCGAACTCGTTGGGATAGGAATCGCGGCGCGGCTTCTTGCGTACGTCGGCCTTGGCCTTGATGATGTCGTTCTCTTCCTTGAGCGCTTTGGCTTCGGCCAGCAAGGCGAGAGTCAGGTTCTGAAAATCCTCGGCCAGGAAGGTCGCCTGCTCCAGCGTGCCGCCGGTCTTGATCATGTCCTGCCAGTCGTGCAGGTACGGATAGTGCTTCTGCGGACGCCCCAGAAACTTGATCCAGCGCTCCAGGATTTCGGGATCCACCTTCTGCTCGTTCGCGGCCTCGGCTGGCTTCTTTTTAGGCTCGCCGGTGACTTGCCACGCGGCGATCATGTACTTCGCGGTCTTATTCGCCAGAATTTCGGCGTACTGTTTACTGGATTGACTGAGAAACTCCTCCAGGACCTCTTCGCGATCGTCGACCTTCTTCCGCGCCTGCAACCACACGCCCGTTTCGGCGTCCGAAGCCGATTGGTATTCCTTGTAAGTCGTGTTCAAGAACACGCCCGCGAGCGCGTAATAATCCTTCTGCAGAATCGGATCGTACTTATGGTCGTGGCAACGGGCGCAGGCTACAGTCAAGCCCAGCAGCCCGCGAGTTACCATGTCGATGCGCTCGTTGCGTTCGTCCGCGCGTCCCTGCACCGGCTCGGCTTGATCCCACCACCAGGGCCCCTGGCCGAGCAGCGCCGTCCCCGCGATCGTCCGGGGTTTATCTTCCAAGAGGTCGCCGGCGATTTGCGCTTTGACGAACAGGTCGTACGGCATGTCGTCGTTGAAGGCCTTGATCACCCAATCGCGATACACGTAAGCGCCGCTGAAGGGCATGTAGCCACGATCCTTGGGATCCAAGCCGCGCACGTCATCCTCGGCATAACGCGCTACGTCCAGCCAATGCCGTCCCCAACGTTCGCCATACTGCGGCGACGCCAGCAGCCGATCGACGACGGTTTCCAACGCGTGCGGTGATTTGTCGTTCACGAACGCGTCGATCTCCTCGGGCGTTGGAGGCAGGCCGATCAGGTCCAATGTCGCGCGGCGAATCAATGTACGCCGATCGGCGGACGCGACCGGCTTCAAGCCTTCGGCCTCCAGTTTGGCTAAAACAAAACGATCCAGATCCGTCTTCGCCCAGGAAGCAGTCTTGATCTGCGGAATGGCGGGAGACTTCAGCGGCCGAAACGACCAGAAGGCTCGCTGCTGGTCGGTGATGACTTTACCAGCCGGCTTGGGAGCGGCGGTGATCTTAGCGGCATCCGGCCAAGGCGCGCCCATTTTGACCCATTCGCTCAGCGCTTGAATTTCGGCGGGCTTAAGCTTCCCGCCCTTCGGCATCTTCAGCTCGCCGGTTTGTTCGACGGCTTGGATCAGCAGGCTCTTGCCGGGATCGCCGGGCGCCAGAGCGGGCCCGGATTTGCCGCCCTTTAGCAGTGCATCGCGCGAGTCGACGCGCAGCCCGCCCAACTCCGAATTTGTATGGCAGGCATAACAGTTGTTCGCCAACACGGGCCGCACGTTGTTCTCGAAGAAATCCGAGCTTACCGAAGATGGCAGCTGATAGCCCAATAACGGAATCGAGGCTAGGATCACCACCACAACGCTCTTCATCTCAGAGACCTTTCGGATCGATTCTCCATACTTCGTGGAACTCGTGATTGGATAGCCACACGGAGCCAAACCCGATTCTCAGGGCATCTCCGCCCTTACCTACAAATTGTTTCACAACGGCGTTGGTGGCGGGATCGATGCGCGACAATGGCTTGCCCATCGCACTCACCCAGACCGATCCTGCTCCGGTGTCGATGTCGCCGCCTTCGCCGGGAACTTCGACGGCAATGGTCGCGGACACGCGGTTCCTTTTAGGATCGATACGCGACACCGTGCCGTCGCCTTGGTTGAGCACCCAGACGCTTCCGAGGCCGACGGCCAGGAATCGCGGCTTCGGCCCCACCGAGATCGTCTTAACAACTTTTTCGCTCTTGGGATCGACCCGCGTCACGAGGTTGTTCTGTGTGCTGGTAACCCAGAGCGCGCCCTCTCCGAAAGCCGCGGTGTTCGAGCCCGGGGATATCTGAATCTTGGAAATGACCTGGTTGGTGGAGGGGTCGATCCTGGAAAGCACTCCCGCGGCGTCGGATGGCATCCAAACGCTGCCCGCCCCCACCGCGATTCCGCCCTCGGTGTCGGCGATGCCTGTCTTGATGGTCGCAACCGGCTTCTCGGTGCCGATGTCCATGCGCAAGACGGTTCCGTCGCCGCATTGCGGAACCCACACACTGCCAAATCCAAGCGCCAGGCCGGCGCATGGTCCCTTGCCGACGGGAATGGTGGCCGCGACCTGATTGGTTTTGGGATCGATGCGCGTGAGGTTATTCTTGGGCTTGTTCGAGATCCAGACGCTGTCGCCGATAGCCAGCCAGTCCGGAGACCCTGGGATGGAGAACTTGGCGAGGGGACGCAGCTCCGACATGGGGCGTTGGACGTCCGCGAGGTTCGGAGCGTCCGCGCGAGTACCGGAGATCAGACCCGCCGCCAGCATCCAGAGGGCGCAAGTGTTCAGCCTCATTTCGACGGTTCCGCCGGCCAGATGGTGAAATCGCGCATCGCCATGCGAGTCGGCGTCCGCATGTGCGCGAGCGCTTCGGCTAATTCGAGCAGTTCGCCGCGTCCCAACTCGAGCGAATGTTCGTCGGGCTGATACTTCGTGCCGATCTTGTAATCCAGATAAGGAGTGCGCGTCTGTTCTATGTGACAGCCAAGCACGTGCGTGACGATCTTGCCTTCGGTGAACGCGACCAGGCGCTGAGTGCTGGCCACAAATGCCGGGAAATCGCGCACGTATAGACGGCCAGGGTAAAGACTATCGCCAGTGAGGAGCACGCCGGTCTGGCGGTCGTAGTAGGCCAGGCTCAGAACGTCGTGGCCGGGGATGGGAACGACATCGATGACGCGATCCCCCAGATCGATCCGGCCGATGTCTTCCGGCCACCGCGCGATTCCGAAAAACGCCTGGGTCCCGGCAACTGTCAGCGGCACCATGGTCGTATCGGCGCGCGACCGGAACTGCGCGTCGCCGGCTATGTGATCGCCGTGCGAATGCGAATGCCCCACAATCATCGGAAGGGCTGGACAGCGATGAGCCGCGGCCCATTTTTCCAGCGACTCCGATAGGGTGGAAGCGACGTGCGTCTCCCCCGCCCCGGTGTCGATCAGCAGCGCCTTTTCGCGTCCGAAGAAAAGATAAAGGAACGGCTTCTCGTAATTGACGCAGCCGTTCTCACGCAGAATGTAAAGATCCGGATTGTACTCGTGGATCTCCCATTCCGGCACGTCCCCGCAGCTCGGGCCTCCCGTCCGCCAAGCTTTCGGAAGCGTGCCTGTGCGCACCCCGCCGCCGTCCGGCTCCGGAGCTTGAAAAAGCAGGCCTGCCGCCAACATCGCTAAGAGAACGGCGTACACCTCGGAGTATCCTCTTTCTGGTTTCGGACGGGGAAGAAAGATCGAAGACGCCGGGGGCAAATCGATCTCATCGAATTATAGCAAGCGGAGTAGAGGGTTATGATTAGGTTGAGTGCATGAACTATCGATCGCTATGAGCATTCTTGATGTAGCGGAAGAAGAATCGGAGCGCCATGGCGGCGTGAAAGTGGAGGCGATCCATCTCAAGCTCGGCCCGCTGTCGGGCGTCGTCAAGGAGGCGTTGATTTCCGCTTTCGAGCTGGCCCGCGAGGCTACGCCATTCGCGGCCGCGCAGCTTGTCATCGAAGAAATCCCCGTTTCGGTATTCTGCTCGACATGCCAGGCTGAGCGGCCGATTCATTCGTTGCAGCAATTCTTCTGCGCCGAGTGCGACACGCCCGCCACCGAGGTAGTTCATGGCCGGGAACTCGAACTCGCGGCGTTGGAGCTAGCCGAATGAGCGCCGAACCTCGCATTGTCGAAGTGCGGAAGAACGTGCTGAAGCACAACGACGAGTTGGCGCGCGGGCTGCGGAAGCGCTTCCGGGACGCCGGAGTTTACGTGGTGAGCCTGGTTTCGAGCCCCGGATCCGGTAAGACGGCATTCCTCGAAAAGACTCTCACGCTGCTGAAGGCGCAAGGCCGTCGCCCCGCCGCATTGGTGGGCGATCTTGCCACCAACAACGACGCCGCGCGTCTGGCGCGCAGCCAGGCTCCGGTGAAGCAGATCACCACCGGCACGCTCTGTCACCTGGAAGCCGCCATGATCGAAAAGGCCATCGAAGGATGGAATCTCAACGATCTCGACTTCCTGTTCATCGAAAACGTCGGAAATCTGGTGTGCCCGTCGTCCTATGACCTGGGCGAGGATCTTCGCCTGGTGCTGCTCTCCGTCACCGAGGGCGAGGATAAGCCGCTCAAATATCCGACAATTTTCAACAGCGCGGACCTGGCCGTCGTCACCAAGTTGGATATGGCAGACGCGGCGGATTTCGATAGCGCCCTCGCTCGCGCCAATATCCAATCCGTGCGGCCCGGCATGCGGGTGATCGAACTCTCGTCCAAATCCGGCCAGGGGATGGACCTGTGGATGGACCTGCTCGCGGCGGCCCAGTGACGACGCATTACTTTAGACTGATGTCGTGCTGGCGAAGGATCGAAGCGGTGGCAAGTTCGTAAGACGCGATGGCCTCCGCCAAATCGGCCTCCGCGCGCCGTTCCTGGCTGCGGGCCGCGATCATCGTGCTTTGCCTTTGCTGCACCAGAAATAGCGTCGACGTTCCCGCCCGAAACTGGCGCTGCTCGCTTTGATACTGCTCTTCGGCGGATTCTCTTGCCACCCGCGCCGCGCCCAGGCTGGCCTGCGCAGACTGGATACTCTGCATGCTGGTGCGGACGTCCGACTGGATGTTTTGCTCCACTTGCTCGCGTTGGTTCCTGATGCGATGTTCCTCGGCCAGGGAGCGGCTCAAGTTGGCCTCCGCCGTCCGGTTCCGAATCGGCAGCGAAATCCGAAGCTGGACTTCGGTGGTGGGGAAGTTTCCATTCCAGATGTTGTCGATGGCTTGCCCATAGCTTCCGATCAGCAGCGGAGGGATGCTGGTGGCGGTCAAGGCTCCGACATTGATGGGTTCCAATCCGCTCGCGGTAGAGAGCTGGTTGAGACGATCGACGATCGGTAGAAATCCGGCCGTTAGCGGATTGGGGCCGGACACCACGATACCGGACAAACCGGCGCGGTCGTAAGTGGCGATCAGATCCACCTGCGGCTTGGTGAGATCCCGAAAATAGCGGGTGTCGTCCTTGTTAATGTCGCTCGATATACGCACTTCGGCCGTTTCCGGCCGGTCCGCCAGCGCCTCCTGAACGGCATCGGCGAGCGGAGTGATCGGGGGCGCGGTTTCCGAAGGCGTGGTCGGAATCAGCGCGCTGGTCCACATCGGAGAGGAACGATCCGGCAGGATGAGCGTCTTGAGCGCGTTCTCCGCCTGGGCCAGCGCGGTCTGCGCCGCGAAGGCGCCGATTTCGAAATTGGCGAGTTGTGTTTGCGCCGCCACCACGTCGATAGGCGCGAGCAGTCCCTCATGCTCTTGGCGCCGGTTGCTCTCATCCTGCTGCTGCGCTATGCCGACGGCCTCCAATTGCACTTGCAGATTGTTGTAGGCGTACACCAGCTCCCAATAACCTCGTTCGGCTTGTTCCGCCACTTGCATCACGCGCTGCCGGAACTGCTGATCGGTGAGCGAGAGGTTCTTCTTGGCGACATCAATGGCGTGCCGATTGGCGTCGTAACGCAAGCCTCGCCACAGCGGTTGCGTGTATTGAAAGTTGAGCCCCACCGGGTACTGGGGATTCAGAGTGACGAACGAATTGTTAGTGTAGATCCGTTGGTTGGAGAAGTCGACGCGGAAGCTGCCCCCGAACCAGGGAAGGTTTTCCGAGAGCGCCGGATCGCTGTTCCACGTCTTGTTCAGCACCGCGCCGGTGGCCGACCCGCCCAGCGCGGAGGCGATCGGGGTCACCTGCTTTTCCCAGAAACTATTTCCGCTCGCCACCGGATCGAAAACGCCGCGAGCGCCCAGCAACGTGTATTCAGCCTCTTCTTGATCGATCCGCGAAGACTCGATGTCCTTGTTATTGGCCAGCGCCATGGCCAGCGCTTGCTGCAAGCTGAGCGGAGTCTCGGCCAGCACCCCGATACGCGGCCGCATTTGGAACGGTCGAACGGGAGGCACGAGTGTGCGTTGTCCCGGCTCGCGCAGCGTCAAGGTGGGAGGTTGTTGCGCGTCCTGGGAATAACCGGCGGACAACGCGCACATGGCCAGCGCGATGCGGAATCGAAGGTTCATTGCGCGGGCTCCTGAGATCCGAAGTGAGCCGGTTGGACGATCGCGTCCGCCGGACGCCGAGCCTTCGCCTCCTGGGGCTTCTTACCGAACACCTTCTGCAGCACGGGAAGACTTTTCATATCGTCAAAGAGCGAATAGAATACCGGCACCGCCAGCAGTGTCAGCAACAGGCACAGACTTTGGCCGCCTACCACCAGAACGCCGATCGATCGATTGGTAGACGCCCCGCTGCCGCTCGAGATCACCAGCGGAAGCATTCCGGCCACCAGCGCGGTGGTGGTCATCAGAATCGGCCGCAGCCGATCGCGATTGGCCTGAATGATGGCCTCGTAGCGATTCATGCCCGTCGCAAGCAGTCCGTTCGTGTGGTCGATCTGCAAAATCGCGTTCTTTTTCACGATTCCGAACAGCAGCAGCATACCCAGAGCCGAAAACACGTTGATGGTCTGGCCCGCGATCAGCAGCGACAGGATGCCGAACGGAATCGCGAGCGGGAGCGTCAGCAGAATCGTGAACGGATGAATGAAGGACTCGAACTGCGCCGCCAGCACGATATACATGAAGATGAACGTCAGCCCGAACGCCAATCCGAAATAATAGGCGGTGCGGCCGAGCTCCTTGCTGGTGCCCTGCAGTCCGGTGCCGTATCCGGGATCCATATGAATCTGCTTCGCCAGGCCATTCATCGCTCCGATCACCGCGCCTTGCGAACCGCCCGGCAACACGTTCGCGCTCAGCGTGACCTGACGCTGACGGTCCAGCCGGCTGATGCTGGATGGCGCAGTCCCGCTTTGGATGCGCACCACTTGATCCAGGGGAACCCAGCCCTGCTTGTTGGTGGAGAAAACAGTTAATTTCGATAGCCCCTCGATACTGGTTCGGAACTCGCGCGCCGCGCGCAGGCGGACATCGTACTCCTCGCCGCCGGAGGGGAACGTCGACACCACTTGACCGGCAATCAAAGTGTTCAACGCGGTGGCGATGTCGTTCACTCGCACGCCCAGATCCGCCGCGCGCTGGCGATTGATCTCGATGCGCAGTTCCGGCTTGCCGAAAACGAGCGTGCTATCCACGTCGGTGACAAACGGCGTGCTCCTCATTTTCTCCATCATGGCTTGGGAATATTCGTTTAACTTCTCGAGATCGGGACCGGTGAGCACGTATTGCACGTCCGCTTGACCGCCGCCGGCACCGCCGGTCTGCAAGACGGCCGTCTTGAGATTGGAGGGATAGTTCTTCATGAGGTTGCGGGCGCGCACCATCAAATCCTGTTGCGAGAGACGCCGTTTGTCCTGATCCACCAGGCGGACGTAAATCGACGCGTGATTGACCGCGCCCACCGTCACCTCTCCAAATCCGCCGTTGGTTTGGCCGATCGACGTCAAGGTGTGGACCACGCCGGGAAGTCCCCGGATATCGCGCGCGATGCGCTCGGCGATGGTCATCGTACCCGCGAGCGACGTGCCTTCGGGTGGGCGCACGGAAACCGTAAATTCGGAACGGTCGTCATCCGGCACGAAGCTTTTTCCAACCAGAAGGAATAGGGGAATCGTGCTGAACATAACTGCCAGGCTCAGCGCGACAATCGATTTGCGATGGGCCATCGACCACACCAGCATCCTGGTGTAGTAGCGATCGAAGAATTGGAACAGCTTCGAATCCTTGGAGCCGTGGTGGGCGGCTAACTCCGACTTGGGTGGAATCTTGATGAAGCGCGAGCTGAGCATCGGCGTCATAGTGAAGGACACCAGCAACGAAACCGCGATCGCGAAAGATGCCGTAAAGCCGAACGAGGACATAAATCGCCCGACAATGCCGCCCATGAAGCCGATCGGCAGGAAGACGGCCAGCAGCGACAGAGTCGTCGCCATCACGGCCAGACCGATTTCGCGCGTTCCCTCGATGGCGGCTTGAAACGGCGGCAGACCTTTCTCTTCCATGTAGCGGTAGATATTCTCGAGCACGATAATGGCGTCGTCGATCACCACTCCCACCATGAGCGTGAGCGCCAGCATAGTGATTTGATTCAGGTCGAGTTTCATCACGGCCATCAACGCGAACGTCGACACGATGGAGGTGGGAATCGCGATGGCCGAGATCAGCGTGGTGCGGATGTTGGCCAGGAAGATGTAAATAATCAACGCTGCCAGAATGCTGCCTTCGATCAGATGCCCTTCGAGGGAATGCAGGGCGCTCTCGATAAAAAGAGATTGATCGTTCACAATTTCGAAACGAAGATCCTTGGGGAGCAGCGCCTGGATCTCCCGGAGCCGCGCTTTCAATCCTTCCGCCGTGGCCACGGTATTCTCGCCCGATTGCTTGCTCACCGTCAGAGTTACGGCCGACGCTCCGTCCAGACGCGACGCCGTGGTGGGCTCTTCCTCGCTGTCTTCCGCGTGACCGATATCGCGCAACTTGACCACATAGGGGCCGCGCGTGGCGATAGCGATTTCGTCGAATTGCGCCGGATCGATCAAGCGGCCCAACGTGCGAACCGACAATTCCCGCTCGCCCGCGTTGACGCTGCCGCCCGGCAATTCCATATTCTGCTGGCGGAGCGCATTGGCCACGTCCACTACCGAAAGGTTGTAGGCGCGCATTTTGTCCGGGTCCACCCAGACGCGGATTTCGCGCTTCAATCCGCCGACCAACTGGATCGAGCCTACTCCGGCGATATTCTCCAGCCGCGGCTTGAGCTGCTTATCGGCGATCTCGGTAACCTCGCGCAGCGGGCGCGGAGAGGAAACCACAATCTGCAAAATGGGCGTGGCGTCGGGATCCATCTTCTGTACCGACGGCGTCTTGGCCGTTTCCGGCAGGTCCGGGATCACCAGGTTGACTTTGTCGCGGACCTCCTGCGCGCCGACGTCGCCATTCTTGTCGAGAGAAAACTGAACCACTACCGAGGAGGTCCCCTCGGCGGAAGTCGAGGTCAGCGAATCGATGCCGCTGATCGTGTTGATGGAGTCTTCTATGCGCTTGGTTATCTGCGTTTCAATCTCTTCGGCGGATGCTCCGGGATTCAAAACCGAAACGACCACGGTAGGCAGGTCCACCTTGGGGAACAGGTCGAGCCCCAATGTGAAAAACGAGAAGACTCCCACCACCATCAGCGCCAGAACCAGCATGGTAGCGAAAACCGGACGGCGCACACACACCGCGGCTAACTTATGCATGGCCTGCTATCCCTTCCCCGTCGTATTCGTGGCGCGCGCCTCCGCCGGTTTGGGCTGGCCCAAGATCGCCACGGTCTCGCCATCGTAGAGATCTTGCAAGTGATCGGTGGCGACGATCGCGCCCGGCGCAAGCCCGGAGAGGATCTGGATAAGGCCCCCATCCGGAGGGCCCAGTTGCACGACGGCCACGCGCGCCTTGCCCTCTCGAATGAAAAACACCTGCGATGAGTTCGTGCTCGGATCGGTGATCACCGCTTGTCGGGGCAGAAAGATTCCCGGGCTGGTGCCTGGAAGCAGAATCCGCGCCGTGGCGAACATGCCCGGCTTCAGCGCCAGATCGGCGTTGGGAAATTCGGCCTCGACCGTGAAGGTCCGAGAGTTCGAGTCCACCGACGGATTGATCGCGTTGACTCGGCCTTGAAAATCGCGTCCAGGGTAGCCGGGCACATTCGCTTCCACCGGCGCGGCCGCTCGCATCTTCGGCGCGTCCGATTCGGGAACCTGCAGCTCCAGCTTGATCGGAGTGATGCGCAGCACCGTGGCGATCTTGGACGTCAGCGCGACGTATTGGCCGCTCGCGACGGGCCGCGCGCTCACGTATCCGGCGAACGGAGCGCGAATCAACGTATCCTCCACCGCCTTGCGCGCCATGGCGGTCTGGACGCGCGCCCCGGATAGAGAAGCCTGCGCGGTCATCACTCCCTGGAAGTTCTGGCGAGCCGAGTTGAGGGCAGCCTCGTATTGCTGATGCGCCGAGTTCGCCTGCGCCTGCGCGGTATCGGCCGCCGTCCGAGCCTTCTCGAAAGCGCTCCGCGAGACGTCTCCGGTCTTGATCAGATTGTCGTACCGTTGCGCGTCCGCTTCCGCCAGCTTCGCTTGTGCGAGCGTCGATTCGTAGGCGGCTTTGGCCGATAACACTTCTGGAACGCTGTCGGCGTTGAAATTCTGCCCTTGCCCGAGACCGATTCGCGATTGCGCCTGTCGCAGAGCAGCCTCGCCCTGTTGTTCGGAAGCGAGCGCCTGCTCGAGGCGCAATTGAGCGTCCCGATCCTCCAACCGCGCGATTACCTCTCCCTGTTTCACGAAGTCGCCGACGTTCACGGGCGTATCGACGATCCGGCCGCCGATTTCCGGCGCGACATCGGACGCTTCCTTCGCCACGAAGCTGCCCGTCACTTGAACCGCGGCGGCGACCTGGCGTGACGTAGCCTCGACGGCGGCCACAATGGGCGCGCGGGCAGGCGTAGGATCGGCGCTTCCGGCCTGCGCGGTTCCATTTCCAGATCCGCGGCAGCCGACCGCGAGCAACGCCACCGCCGCCGACGCCAGCGTCGCAACCATGCGCCCTTGAATTCTCATATTCTTCCGTTGCCGATCTTCGGGGCGGCAGCTTTGGCGCCCCGCTTCATAATCCCGCCCATCACCAGCGCGATGAGCTCCTCGATGACCGCCTCGTCCGCCAGACAGCGCTTCTTTCCGGCGAAGAGGTACTGTCCCATGGCGTAGTGCACTATCGATCCCAAGGCGAACATGACCACCACGCCCGGATCGCCCTTGCGGAAAGCTCCCTCTTTTTGGCGCAGCGCGACATATTCCATCAGGAAACTTCCCGTCGGCAGGACGAACCGCTCGCGGAAGAGGTGCGCCAGCAGATGACCTTCCAGCGCCGAATACAGCATGAGCCTTTGAAACGCCGGATCCTCTCGGAACGACGTCACGATCTGCTCGGCAAGGTGCCGGAACAATCCGGCGTCGTCGCGGCGGGACGCCAAAGCGCGAAGCTCCTCGATCCCCGGATCCGAGCCGTTCCTTCCCTTCATATCCAGGATGGCGTGGTACAGATCTTCCTTGCTCGCGAAATGACGGAATAAAATCGCCTCGCTGACTTCGGCGGCCGCCGCGATGTCCTTGGTCTTGGTGCCGCTGAATCCGTTGCGCGCGAAGGTGTCTATCGCCACTCGCAGAAGCTGGCGGCGCCGGTCTTCGCTGTGCATCTTCTTGGCGCGCGGAGTGGGAAGTGGTTTCGAAATCATGCCGCCGGACCCTTTATGAGTAAGTGCTCACTATCTACGTTAACACAGGAACTACGAGCCTTTTTGCCGGCGAGAATTAGGCCTATTGTGGCGGCTGCGTGTGGAAGCGGCCGAACCATGCCGCCTTGCCGATCACATGGCCGTCCATGGCTTTCAGCAGATCCTCGCGCGTCGTGTTGGCCGGCAGATCCAGCTTCGTATCTAGAGCGTAGAACTCAAATACGTAATGATGCAGCGGCCCCGGACCGGCGCCCGGTCCAAAATAGCTGGGGGCCTGCCCGCGCATGGCATTAATGCCCGGACCGTTCCGCGTTCCGTCGCCCAGATCGCCCGACCCCAATCCCTCCGGCAGGCCCTTGGCCGTCCCGGGAATATTGAACGCCGTCCAGTGAAGCGTGTCGGTGGTCGTTTTGTTCGAGGAGTTCTCGATGTCGTGAAAAATCACCGCGTAGGTTTGCAAACCGTCCGGCGCGTTGGTCGGATTCGTTCCCAGGTTCCAGTGGAATTCGAAAGCCGGCGATTTGTTCTCGCCGCGGAAAGCGTTCTTCATGGGCACCTCGGCCCCGTCCGCCCACGCCGTCGAAGTGACCCAAAGCACTGGCCGTGGCGCAGCCGGAGCGCGTCCCCCCGCGGGCGCTTGCGCAATCGCCATCGCGGACCAGGACCCGACGACAATCGCCGACAGCAGACCTCTTTCGATTGCATTCATTCGCTTCTTCTCCTCAGAAAAAATCAATGTTCCGAAACTTCTCATCTTGTAGTTTATACGAGATGACGTCGCTCGTTAAAAACACTGGAACGTCCAGCCGCTCAGGTTCGCGTCGAACGCACCTGGACGCGTGCTAGAGTTCAATCAAGAGACGTGGATGTGTTTTCGCGCGCTGCCTTTTCCCTTCTGATCGCCGTCTCGGCGCTCGGCGGCGGCCAATCCGATCCGAATGCGACCACTTCGTTTCGCGCGGATACGACGCTGGTATTGGTCCCGGTCGCCGTAACCGACAAATCCAACCGCTATGTTCTCGGCTTGGAGAAAGAGGATTTCCGGCTGTTCGAGGATGGCGCCGAACAAGCCATCTTGCACTTTTCCAGCGAGGACGCGCCCTTATCGATCGGCCTGATTTTGGATGTCAGCGGTAGTATCGGAGGCAAGCTGACCACCGAACGGCAAGCCATCCGGGAATTCCTCAAGACCTTGAACAGCACCGACGAGGCGTTCCTGGTGGAATGCAGCGATCGCGCGGAATTATCCGTTCCGTTCACCCGCCGTGCCGCGGAGATTGACGACAAGCTCGGCCTGACCACCTCGGGAGGCCTTACCGCGTTGCTCGACGCGGTGCATCTGGGGTTGCACGAGATGAAGAATGCGAAGAATCCCCGCAAGGCCCTGCTGATTATTTCCGATGGCGGCGACAACAACAGCTTGTTCTCTGGAAAGCAAATTCAGGAGCTGGTCCGTGAAGCCGATATACAGATTTTCGCCATGGGAGTGTTCGAGCCGCTGACTTTCGGCCTGAGCACGGCGGAACTCAGCGGACCTCGCGTACTGTCGGAGATCTCGGAGCAAACCGGCGGCCGGGCGCTTGCGGCCACCAATGCGAGCGACCTGCCGTCCATCGCGGCCCGGATCGGCCTCGAGCTGCGTAACCAATACGTTCTGGCCTATTCGCCGAAGAATAAAACGCCGGATGGAAAATATCGCAAATTGGAAGTCAAGTTGATCCAGCCCGACGCACTGCCGACTTTGAAGGCGCGCTGGCGGCTCGGTTACTATGCTCCCAGCCAGTGATTGGTTTGAGACCTTATCGGTGCCCGACGCCTACACGCACTCCCGCCGGACGGCTCGGCATGCTTCGAACGGGAGTAGCGGCGCGGGGAGTGGGGAAAACCGGGCTGGTTCGAATCCCGGACCCGATGCGGTAAGGCGGGAATAGTATCGGACTCCCAAAACGATTGATCCCGTATACGGGAAAGGGCGAGGCGTAATAACCCGAATAAAGCAGCGGGTAGAATCCCACCGAGTTGCCGTATCCCAGGCCGTACAGGCCGAATGGCGTCACACCCAAAAGCGAACTGCCGATCATCGGATTGTAGGCCGAGAGCGGCAACGGCGGGATGTAACTGGACATGCCCATTGCCTGAAGATAGGCGGCGCGGTCATTCTGCCAGTCGTCGATGACGCCGGAAAGATCGGCAGTGTTGGCGGCATTCAGGTTATTCCGCGAGATGGAATCGTTACGCGATTTGCTCCAATCGTCCAGGTCGTCGACGGCGCCGTTGTCGAATCTCCGCGCAACCAGCTCCGCGGAGAACGGAAGAACATAGCCGGCGCGCACCGCCAGAGACCTTCCGTCCAACAGAACCTTGGCCTCGCCCGCATCCACCTTGAGCTCGGGCGGATTGGTTTCGAATCGATAGCGGCCCTGTTGCCCGATCCGGACCACGTAATCGCTATAGATGATCGTGACGGCGGAATTGGGCGATCCGTCCGCGGCATCCACGATCGCGGCTCCGTTGAGCAACCGGACGCGCGTGTCCACAAGGCGGTTGGAGACCATGCGGATGGCGCTGTCGTTCCCGATCCGGACGAACGTTCCCGGGGTGAGCAGCACCTCCGCTCGACCGTCTTGGGTCCGCAGTTCCGAGCCTTCCTTCATTTGATCGAACTTGGCGGCTCTTTGTTCCAGGCGCTGGTCGTCCAAAAATACTGAGCCATCCGTGAGTTGGATCAGGCCCGCGCGCGCGGATATCACGGGCTGAGCCGACGCTGACAGCCAGACAAACGGGGTGATGGCCAACGGGAGAAGAGACCGGCAGAACATGCGGAAGACCCCCATCCAGAATCCACCCTTTCCGAAGGTGTGTCAAGCGCAAACAGCGGCAAGTTTCCGCTCGTTCGCCGAGCCCGGTGTCATACTGGTTTTTATGAAGAATCGCATGATTCTCGCGACCCTGGTCGCTGCGCTGTCGCTAATTGCCGACTCGGGAGCCGGGCTGCACTGGAGCCCGCCCGCAACCTGGAAACCGGGAGCCGAGCGGCCGATGCGCCTGGCCACTTATGTCATTCCTTCCGCCACGGGTGAAAAAGAGGGCGGTGAATGTGGCGTGTACTACTTTGGAGCAGGCCAAGGCGGCAGCGTGGATGCCAATATTGACCGCTGGATCGGACAGTTCTTGCAGGCCGATGGCAAGTCGTCCAAGGCAGCCGCCAAGCTGGAAACGAAGACTATTCACGGGCTGAAGGTGACGACGGTGGATGTGTCGGGGGCGTACACCGGCATGGGCGGACCAAATGCGCAACCTGGCGCGGCGCCCAAGCCGGGCTATCGTCTGATGGGAGCCATCGTGGAGGGTCCCCAAGGTTCGATTTTCTTCAAATTCACGGGGCCGGCGAAAACCGTGGCCCAGAACCTGAGCGCGTTTGAAAAGATGCTGGGTACTGTCGCACCGGAATAGGTCCTTGGTTGCCCGCGTGCGGGCGGATTGGGACAACTTACCCGACAGGAGGTCCTCATGTTCCGAAAATTGAACCTGGCGATCATAATCTTAGCGGCTTTGCCATGTGTTGCCCAGAAGGTTCGCGTGGGCACGTTTGACCGGGCGTCATTGGTCGTCGCGTATTACAAGAACAGCAATCCCTACTTCAGGAAAGAGATGGAAGCACTTACCGGAGCGGACAAAAAGGGCGCCGGGTTTCAGGAACTTGCGCACCAGCAGTTGTCAGGGGAAGCGCCGATTGACAACATCCTGGAGGCGCTCCGACGGGCCCTCGCGGAGGTAGCCCACACGGCCCGCGTCGACCTGATCGCGGGGCAGATCGTCTATCAGGGGGTGGGCGTCGAGACCGTTGACATTACAGACGCTCTGGTCGAGCGATTCAACCCGGATGAAAAGACGCGAGAGATGATTCGGTCCCTTCGCGCGGGCCATTGATGCGGCGCCTCCATTAGATCCTGCATCCCGGCGGCAAGTGAGATAATCAGATGTTACGGAATGTTCCGAGCCATTCAGGAACAACTCGATACGGTTTTCCGCGGCGACCCGGCCGCCAAGAGCAGGATCGAAATTATTTTCTGCTATCCGGGTTTTCACGCCATCCTGTTGCATCGTATGGCACATAAGCTGCACCAGTCCGGCTTTGTTCTGGGGGCGCGCATCCTCTCCCAACTCAACCGCTTCTTGACCGGCATCGAAATCCATCCGGGCGCGAAAATCGGGCGGCGCTGCTTTATCGATCACGGCATGGGCGCCGTGATCGGCGAAACGGCCGAGGTTGGCGACGATGTTCTCATGTACCAGGGCGTGACGCTGGGGGGAACCGGCAAGGAACGCGGCAAGCGGCACCCCACCGTGGGAAACAAAGTGGTGATCGGCGCCGGGGCGAAGATCCTGGGTAACATCACCATCGGCAACAATGCCAAGGTGGGCGCCGGCTCGGTGGTGATCCGACCGGTGCCGGACGATTCGACCGTGGTCGGCGTGCCGGGGCGCGTGACGCGCAGGCGCCTGGATTCGGGCGACAATCTCGAACACGGCCAGCTTCCCGATCCCGAGGGTCAACTGATCGATGAATTGAGCCGACGCATCGAGCAACTCGAAGCGCAGGTCCGGATGCTGACCGAAGAACGACTGGCCGAACGTCGGTGAAGCGTTCGCTGGGCCTTCTGCTATTAGCCTCGGCAGTTCTCGCCGCAGCGCCTCGGGATAACTATTCATATTGGATCGCGCCGTGCGAGCATGCGGAAACCGGATGCCAGGCGGGCGATGTGGAGCTTGCCCGGTGGGCGCTGGAGGCTTGGCAGGCCGCTTCCCATGGCGAGCTGGCGTTCAGCCGAGTGCAGGAAATGAAGCGCGCTCGCATTCGCGTTTACTGGACGTCGGCGCGGCAGGGCCTTTACGGCGAGACCAGGCCAATGCAGGTGGATGGCAGGCGCGGCGCCGAGGTCTACGTCCAGCCCGCGCCGCTCGAAGGGAAGGCGGATTGGCTATTGCGGGATGCCGTGGTTTACCTGACCTGTCTGCACGAAAGCGGGCACGCCTTGGGCCTCGCACACACGGACGCTTTTGACGACATCATGTACAGCTTCCAATATGGCGGCGACATTCCGGAGTATTTCGCGCGCTACCGGAGGAAGCTCACGACACGCGCCGATATTCGAAAGAATTTCGGCCTTTCCGAAGCCGATCGCAAGCATCTGCTGGAAGCGATCGATCTCCAACGCTAGATTAGTGGCCGGCCGGGCTGGGAGCTGCGGGTTCGGTCTTGAGCGGGAAGTGCGCGCCTTCCGGAATCGGGGCGAGCATTTGCTCCTTGCGGTAAATCAGCGTGGAAGTGTTGTAGCTGGCGATTTCGAAACCGTGCCCGTGCGTGATCGCGTCGGTGGGGCAGGCTTCCACGCAATATCCGCAGAATATACAGCGGTTGTAATCGATGTTGTACACCTTGGCGTAGCGCTCGCCGCCGCTGATGCGCAGAGCTTCGGTATTCTCGGCGGCTTCGATGTAAATGCAATCCGCCGGGCAGGCGGCGGCGCACAGAAAACACGCCACGCACTTTTCGAGTCCGTTCTCGTCCCTCTGCAAAACGTGGACACCGCGATAGCGCTCCTGGAATTTCGGGGGCGCATCGGGATAGTCATCGGTGATGGTGGGATTCAGCATCTCGCCGAAGGTGATTTTCATCCCCTTGGCGATGGCCGCCGCCGATTCAAACGCGTCGCTGATCTTGGAGGACATTTTCGATCTTCATTATCGCAGGTCCCGGACCGGGCCTAGTTTTTCGAGCCTCAACCGGCTTTCCATTCCGGCACTTGTTCATCCGGCCGGAACAGCCCGACGCCTGCGCGCGCGCCCAATGCTTCCAAATCAGGTTTGGAGAATCCGTTGAATGCGCTGGCGATGTGGCCGTCTTGTTCCACCAGAAACAACGATGGAACCGACGTGATCCCATAGGCGTTGCTGGCCGGATAACCGTCCTTCGATTGATCGAGCAGCATCGGAGAGGTTATGCCGAAGCGTTCCAGGAATGCTTGGGTCGACTTGGCGTCGTCCTGCGAGATGCCGATTACCTGAAACGCGGAACCGGCGGTCAGCCGATCAAGATAAGGCAACGTGAGCTGGCACACGGGACAAGAGACTTTGTAGAAGACCAGCAACGCGGGTCCGTCGCGGAGAATCTGCTGGAGCGATCGTAAGCCTCCGCCGAGGCTGTCCAGTTCGAACGCCGGGGCCGGTGAACCGGCCGCCGCCATGACCTTAATTTTATGACCCGGCATCCTTTTGCTCCTTCACGAAGCTGAGGATGTCAAAATGCTTGATTTCGCGTTCCGGAAAGAAACTGTTGACGGCCTGCTGCTCCTCGTTGAATAATTCAAACACCGTGGAAAGCTTGGTCAGAAGCAAGAGCTCGATGTTGCGGCGATTCAGGTTCTGGAGCTTCAGCTTTCCCTTGGCCTTTTGCAGCGTGGTGTAACAGATCACCATCGATCCGAGGCCGGTACTATCGATGAAATCGACTTGCTTCAGATCGAGGATGATGTTCGTCACGCCGCCCGCCACCTCTTCGGTGACTTTGTCGCGCAGTATCGTGCAAGGCTCGCCCACAATGAGCCTGCCGTTCAGATCCAGAATCGCGATGCCTTCTCTTTCGCGGCGTTGAATATCTAGATGGGCCATTGTTCCTCAGTGTACTTGTTCGGGGACCGCGATTGCTGGAGTTTCCTCGAGAACCGGCGCGGGATGTTCTGCCGGCAGCGTCACCACAAAGCGAGTTCCCTTTTGGAGATCGCTCTGAACGTCGACGGCTCCTCCGTGCGCCTTGACGATCCAAGCCACGAAGCTGAGACCCAAGCCAAGCCCTTTGTCGGGATCGGGTGACGGCACGCGATAGAAACGATCGAAGATGTGCGGCAGATGGTCCGGCGCGATGCCCACGCCGGTATCTTCGACAATCAATTTCGCTCGGTCCGTACCGCTCTCCAGTCGAACGTTTACCTGGCCGCCGGCGGGCGTGTACTTGATCGCGTTCCCCAGGAGATTGGAGACAAGGCGCTCGATCTGGATGCGATCCGCATAAATCATGCAGCTTGCGGGCGCATCGGCCGCCAGACGGACGCCCTGGGCCTCGGCCGGAATCTGGTGTTGGTCAACGAGATCGCGCACCAATTCGGCCAAATCCAAATGGCTCTTTTGCAAAACCAACTGCCCGGATTCGGCTTGCGAGAGCATCAGCAAGGCGCGCACGATATTGGAGAGCCGGTCGACGCCCTCGAGCGCGTCCGCCATGGCCTCGCGGTATTGTTCCACCGTCTGCGCGGTGAACATGGCCACCTCGAGTTGTCCGCGAACCACGGTGAGGGGCGTGCGCAATTCGTGCGACACGTCGGTGGAAAACTGCCGGATCTGCTCGAAGGATCGATTCAATCGGGTCATCATGTGATTGAAAGCCTCGATTAAACGGTCCAGTTCGTCGCCCGCCTGGCGCTGCGGGATTTGCATGTCCAGATTGGAATGCGTGATTCGCTGCGCGGTCTCGGCCACCCAGTTTACCGGGCTCAGCGCGCGTCCGGCCAGGAACCAACCTAGCAAGCCGCTCAGCACAATCACCACCGGAACCAGCGCGAAATAGTTCAACGTGAAATCGCGCAGCACTTTATCGTTGTAATCGATGGCGCGGCCGATCGCCAGGTAATACCGATTCCCGCGTTCGTCGATCATCAGGCCCGAGCGGATCAGATACGGCACTCCGCTCGCGTCTTTTCGCATGCGGATCGCCGGTTTGCCGGACTGGAGGATGGATTGGATCTCGGCGGGGGAATCCAGGCCGATTGAATCGTAAATATCCGAGTGTTCGAGCGGATGCCCCTCGGTGTCGGCCAGCAGATAGACGCGGCGAATGCGGTTCACGACGAAACTCTCGTCCGGATCCGCCTTGTCGAAAATCCAATCCGGACCGGCCGGGCCGGTGCGCAAATAGCCCTTCGCGGCGCCCCATTCTTCTTCCAGGACGCCGCTCATCTGGGCCTGGAACGTGGCGCTCAAGGTCTGGCGGAAGACGACGCCCAGAAGAACCAGCAGGATCGTAAAGAAGAAAACGTAGCTGAAGGCCAAGCGGAAACGCAGCCCTCGCGTGAAACCGAGCGCCTTGTCTACCGCCGTCATGAGATTTGCTCGACCTGCTTTTCGGCGGCCTTCTCGGGGGTGTCCAGCATGTAGCCGATGCCACGCACGGTATGGATCATCTTCATCGGCCACTTGTCGTCGATCTTACTGCGCAGATGTCGGATGTAGACATCCACGATGTTAGTAAGGCCATCGTAGTCCATGTCCCAGACATGCTCGACGATCATGGTGCGGCTCAGCGGACGGCCCCGATTGCGCATGAGGTATTCGAGGATGCTGAATTCCTTGGGCGCTAGCTCGATGAATTCGTTGGAGCGCGTGACGCGGCGGCGGATGCAATCCAGCACCAGGTCCCCCACCTGCAAACGTTCGGGTGTGGGCTGGCCGCGGCGCAGAAGCGCTCGCACACGGGCCAGAAGTTCGACGAACGCGAACGGTTTCACCAAGTAGTCGTCCGCGCCGAGCTCGAGGCCCCGTACGCGATCGTCCACGCCCTCGCGCGCGCTCAAGATGAGAACCGGCGGATTCACTTTTCGATTCCGGATTTTTTCGAGGACAGTGAAGCCGTCGGTGTCCGGCAGCATCAGATCCAGAATGATCAGGTCGTACTCGGCGGCATGGACGAGTTCGATGGCGGTATTGCCGTCGCCGGCGACATCAACTGCGTATCCGGCGCTTTCGAGACCCCTCGAAAGAAAATCCTGAATTCGTTTCTCGTCCTCAACGATCAGTATTCTCATAGGTTTAGGTAGCGGCGATCCCGCACTGCTCTATATCTACAATTAAACCACCCTTCCGCAAGCCCGGAGGCGAACGGAGGGATTGCGCCGACTGGGTTTAAAGGCCGGTTCCGGCGCGTCGATAAGGTGTTTGACGCCATGGAAACCGTGACGATAGGCAACGGGCGTATTCTCGCAGAGATGCTGCACGCTCACGCCGGCTGGACCGAGGGGCTTTCCTCCGGACGCCGGTGCATCCTGGAAAATGAAACGCTGAGCGAAGCGCAATTGCAGAACGTCAATTTGAAGCGCGCGATTCTGCGCGGCACGACGCTGCTGGACGCCGACCTTTCCGGCAGCGATTTCAGCGGCGCAAGCATCGACGGAGGGGACTTCGAGCGAGCCATCCTGTCGGCCGCCGACTTCAGCGGCGCGCAGGTATCCGAAACAAGATTTTCTTCTTGTTGGATGCCGGCCGCGTTTTTGACAGAGGCCAAAATCCGCAATACCGTTTTCAAAAAAGCGAATCTGCGGGACGGGCGGCTTCAAGGAGTGGTGATCGAAAGCTGCAACTTTTCCGGCGCCGAACTCGGCTCCACGTCGTTTCATCACGCGCGTTTTGCCACCAGCGATTTCTCGGAAAGCGATTTTACCAACGCCCAGTTTCCTCGCACTCAGATGCACGCCTGCCGGTTCTACGCGGCCAAGGGCGCGGGCGCCAACTTCAGCAACGGCCGCTTAAAGGCGTGCGACTTTGCCAAGGCCGATCTCCGCGGCGCGAAGTTCTCGCAAGCCGATTTCGGCGGGTCCCAGTTCGATCGAGCGACTCTGTGCGAGGCCGATTTCCGCGAAGCGCAACTCAAAGGCGTGGATTTCTGTCGAGCGGACTTAAGCTACGCGCGCTTCCGCGGTGCAAATCTGTTCGCGACGGATCTTCGGGGCGCGGATCTGACGGGCGCGCGCGAACTCACCGCCGCGCAACTCGTGCAGGCACGCACCGACGAAACCACCATCCTGCCCAACGGCAGCCGAGGTCCGTACCACCGCTCGTCCGGCGCCGAAAGACCAGTCTTTGTTGGTGACCCGGGCCAGTGACGCTTCCGATGCGAATCCGTCAGAACGGGAAAGGTACGGTCATGACCCGCGCGCCACGGCGCACGTGCGGCGTGGCGCTCTCGAAGTTCGCACTGCCGCGGAAACAATTAGAAGGTGAAACGACCACCGACTGTCGGAGCGAGGTTGGTGTTGTAGAGATAGGGGACGCCGGGGCCATGAGGAATGGCGATGGCCAGGCCGCCTTTAACGTAAGAAACCGCAATTCCGGCAAAAGCGTCGAAACGCGGGGTGAAGTGATGATCCACGTAGAGCGACTCCTCGTTGAGGTTGCCCGCGCAGGAAGCGCGGTAACTTTCGGGCGGGCAGGCCGTGGGAACGCGAAAGTCGTTTTGCAGCTGATGATACCAGGCCGCGGTGATGTCGGTCTTGCGGTCGATGGCGTATTTTCCGCCCGTCCACCAGATCTGCACGTGCTTGGGAGAATCGAGATTGTTGTCTTCGACGCCGCTCAGGATATAGCCGCCCTGGTCCAGCGCGCCAACGCCCAACGGGTTCGCCGGGTTAGACTGCCGGATGTATTCGTAGCCGGCAAACAACCTGAACCGGTCCCACGTATACTTGGCAGCGAACATAATGGCGCGGTTGTCGGTCACGATGCCATATAGGGTGTTGGTCGTGGGGATCAGATTAGCCCCATTGATGGGGTTTGTATTGATGCTGTCGGTGGTCGACTGATATGGCGCCGCCGGACTCTGAGGCCCCAGCAAGGGGTTCAATACGCTGATCGCCTGGTTGTAATGCTGGAAAACAACGTCGGCGGAGAACTTGCCGTAGTTTCCACCGGCGTCGAATCCATAGGCGTTGTTATGCGCCTCTTCCGGCGTACAGTTGGCGGCAGTCCAGGTTGAGGAGGCCGAGAAGCAGCCGCCGGAACCATCGGCGAATTTATACATCGCGCCGAAATGGACCTTGCCATAGGTGAGGCGATACTTCAGGGCGTCGTCCCAACGGGCGTCCTCGGTGTCGCCGCCACCGGCCATCGTTCCGTTATACCCGATGTACGAAAAGGCATAGCCGCCGCCCGCCGGATCGTAAAGGAGCATGGTATCGGTGCCTAGAGCGCGCTGACGGCCGAAGGTCAGCGTGCCGAGAGTCTCGGACGATACGCCGAGATAGTATTCGTCATTGAAGGGTTGGCCCGCGCGCGAGCCGTCGATGGCTATCGAATAACTGCTCCTGGGAAGGCCATTGTTGGAGGTGTTGGTGGCTGACGCGTTGGCGAGCTGGCCGGATTGCGGATTGACGCCGGTTGAAGCGTTGAACACAACGGACCAACCATGGAAAAACTCTTCCTTGCCCCGGATGCCAAAACCCGTCTGTTGCAGGTTGTTCGGTGCGACGAGGAATCGATGTTGATAGCCGTTTCGGTTCACTAGAGATTCGCCTTCGAAGTTAACGGCGTTTTCCGGTAAGCCGTGACTGACATAGCCGACGCCGACGTCATACGCGCCGTACAGCGTGATGCCATGCCAGGTCAGCGCGCAATCGGTGGTGAGGAACTCTTTGCCGCTCGCGCAGGCGTCGGGGGCGCTCGGATGCATCTTAATGTCGGCCGCGGCGTCCTGGCCAGCCGCCAAGCTGATTCCCGTGCGCGTTTCATCGGCGAACCCTTGTTTTGCCGCACGAACCTCGAAGCTCCCCGGAGGCAGGCCGGACGCCTGATAGCGCCCCCCGCCGTCGGTTGGGATCGTGCGCGTTGCGCCTGTGTCGACGCTCTTGATTGTCACCGCGACACCGGGAAGGGCTGCGCCCGTTTGGTCCGTGACCACGCCGGAAAGGCTCGCTCCCGTTTGGGCCCACGCCGGGAACGCCCCCATCGCAATCCACAAAAGCGGCAAGAAGGCCAGCGGCAGTGCGGCAGCCGTTCGAACGTAGCAGAAGAGGATCTGCGAGCGGTCAGAGCGTTTCACGATGAATCACCTTTCCTGAGAATTCGTCTCGACGAGGCCGATGCATACGCCCAGCCTGCTAAAGATCATAAGCGATGTGTCTTGTAAATTAGACCCTGTCGTTTATAGGATACTATCACATTGCGGAATGGGAAGCCAACGAGTGCCCACGCCGGCGAGTTGAGCTCAGGGCAGCGTGTATCCGAACCCGGCCAGGACTTCTCGTCCTTTGCCGGTGAGCAGAAACGCCGCGAATTTCCGGGCTGCATCCAGGTGTTTCGCGCCGGCCACGATCCCCAGCTCCTGATCGATGGGCTTATGCAGGGATTCGTCTACGCGAATGACCTTCCCGCCTTCCTTCAGCACCAGCGAATAGGCGGTGAACACGGCGTCCGCGTTGTTGGACGTCCCGTATTGCTTGGCGGCGCTGATGTTTTCGGCGTACACAACCTTGGAGCGCAAGCGGTCCCAAATTCCCAGCTTCGTAAGCGTCTCGACGGCGGCCTGCCCGTAGGGCGCCAGCTCCGGTTTGGCGATCGCGAGGAAGCGGACCGCGGAGCTGGTCAGGTCCTCGACACGATCGATCCGAGCTTGGCTGTTCGGGGGAATCCAGAGAGCGAGAGCTCCGCGGGCGTATACGGCCCGGCTTCCGGCCAGCAAAAGGCCTTTGCGTTCCAGCTCGCCCACGTGGGTCGCGTCGGCGGCCGCGAAAACGTCAAATGGGGCTCCATTTTCGATTTGCTGCGTCAGTTGCGCGGTGGAGGCGAAGCTGAAGACCGGATGAATGCCGCTTTGCGCTTCAAACTCCTGCCCCACTCGCTGGAATGCGTCGGTTAAATTGGCCGCTGAGGCGACCACTACTTCGTTCTTGCCCGTCTCGCGCGCGGGCGGCTGGGCGCGGCCAGCCGGACAGCTCAGCAACAATCCGATGAGGACGCCGATACGGGATCGCATGGCACCATCGTACTCCAAAGCTTGCCCAAGATGTCTCCGTAGAACGACAATGTAGTGTAAGGAAGCACTCTTTCCGCAAGCGCCAGCGGCCGTTGTCGTCAAGCTGCGAAGATATAAGGCGAGCCCCCATGGAGACACGCACTCAGCTCAACCAGATTCGCGAGCATCGCGGGATCTCGGCGGCCCAGCTAGCCAAACTGGCGCGGGTGAGCCGCCAGACCATCTACGCCATTGAGGCCGGCGACTACGTCCCCAACACCGCGCTGGCGCTGCAATTGGCGCACATCCTCGAAGTTCGAGTGGAAGACTTGTTCCAGCTCGAAACCGAGCCCGCGGAACCAGGGCCGCCGGTGAGCGTCGATCTCATCGCGGCGGGGCCGGTGCGAAAGGGCCAGCCTGTTCAGCTTTGCCGCGTCGGCAAACACATGATTGGAGTCCCGGCGCTTCCCCAGCCCGTCATGCTGCCCCTTGCCGATGGCGTTATTCTGGACAGCTCGAAAGGCAGCCATCAGGCCCAAGTCCAGGTCTTCCAAAACGACGCGGGCGAGCGCAAGCGGTTGCTGATCGCCGGCTGCGATCCCGGTATTTCGCTCCTGGTGCAGCATCTGGAGCGATTCGACGAAATCGATTCGGTGGTGGCTCAATCCTCCAGCCAACAGGCGCTGGAGTGGCTGAAGCAGGGCAAGGTCCACGTGGCGGGATCGCATCTGCGGGACTTGCCGAGCGGAGAGTACAACCTTCCGACCATTCGGCGCATGTTTCCGAAAGGCGACGTGAAGGTGGTTACGTTCGCATTTTGGGAACAGGGGTTGGTGATGCAGCCCGGAAATCCCAAGGGCATTCGCGACGCGAGCGACCTGGCGCGCGACGACGTCACCATCGTGAATCGCGAAAAAGGAGCGGGCAGCCGCGAACTGCTCGACCAAAAACTCCGGGAGGCCGGCGTTTCGGCCAAGCGGGTGAAAGGCTACGGACGCATCGCGCACGGTCATCTGCCGGCGGCGCTGGCGGTGAGCATGCGAGAAGCCGACTGCTGTATCGCCACTCGGTCCGCTGCCCGCGCCTTCGGCCTCAGCTTTGTGCCGCTGGCCACCGAGCGCTACGATCTAGTGGTCCGCCGCCAGCACTTCCAACTCGCCGCGGTGCAAGCGTTGCTGGAGGTCTTGAACCGGGCGGCCATTCGCCGCAAGCTCGAAATCCTGGCCGGCTACGACACCAGCCACACCGGCGAAGTCTTGGTCAGTTAGTCCGAAGTAAACACTAACGCAATAACGCGCGTAGCGCCAGATTCACCGCGATCATGAGCGCGGACATACCGGGCACGATCAGTAACGCCTTGCGCAGTCGCTTGTTGTCGTGGCCGGCGATCCAGCCGATGATGCGAGAACTCACGGCCAGACCGATCCAACCGAAGGTGATGACGATACCCATGGCGGTTCCCGTCATGCGCGGAAAAGTGTCGCCCACGATAGCGAGCGTGGTCGGAAAGACCGGCGCCATGGCGACTCCGGCGAGAAATACCAGAATTCCCGCCGCCATCGGATTGTGCGTCCGCAGCATGAGGAAGGTGGTGATCAACATCAGGATGGAAGCCGCCAGAGTGACCGTCAGCGCCGAGACGGAAATCAGAATCTGCGAGGCGCCGATGCGTCCGAGGAGCAATCCCAGCGCGAAGCCCAGCGACATAATGTTCAGAGCCTTCGACTCGGGCACGCCTTGCGCGATCAGATGTTGCGCCAGCCAGTTCCAGACGCCGACTTCCGAGGCGACGTACAGGAACAGGAACAGCGCGAGCAGCCATAGAATCGGGTGCCCGACCAGTTCTCCGAGGTCGGAGAATACGAAACTCCGCGCTCCAGTCGGCCGCGGCATGGGAGTCGCGATGTTAACCAGGAGCGTCGCACCCGCGAGCCCCGCCACCAGGTAACACAATCGCACCGAGCTTCTCGCCAGGAAATTGGCGGAGATGAGCGGAGTAGCCAGGCCGCCCAGCCCGAAGAACAGGTTCAGGAGATTCAGCGTGGTGCCGCGGTGGTCCGGAGTGACGTCGCTACCCAAAGCGTTGGCGGTGGTTACGATTACGCCGCTACCCAACCCGAGCAGCAGTAGATTAGTTGCGATGCGGGCGAAGCCCGTGGACCTGGGCAACAGGAACAGCGCCAGACTGGTGACTGCAAGGCCGAGCACCAGCCCAGTCTTTTTCCCTTCGTTGTCGATCAGCGGTCCCACGCAGAGGGACGAGATGGTCAAGCCCAGCGCCTGACAGAAGGCAATGGTGCCGTTTTGCTGCGGCGTGAGATGAAAGCGCGCCGAAAGTTCGGGCAGGATCGTGCCGAGCATCGCGGCGATCATTCCGTATACAAAGACCGCCAGGATCGCCGCGAGGATCAGCATTTAGGGTTAGACTCAGCGCCGGACGGCAACTCTCCCGCCGCCGAAGTGCCGCCAGCGGCCATCGGCGATCACTACCGCGCCTCCCACCACCGGCCCGCCGTAGCCTCCGTAGTAGGAAGCGTACGGGCCGTACCCGTAGCCGTATGGATCTCCGTAATACGGAGATCCTCCGTACGCGTAGGGATAACCGCCATACCAACCGTCGTAGTAACCGGGCCAGAATCCGCCGTAGCCGAAGCCCAGACCGAACCCATAGCCGCCATAATAGCCGCCTCGAAATCCGCCGTAGCCTCTTCCGTAGCCGCCACCATATCCTCGAGCGTAACCGCCGCCGCCAACTCCTCGGCTCACGGCGGCGCCTCCGCCGCGAAACCCTCCGCCGCCACTGAAGCCCCGTCCTCCGAAGCCTCCGTGGGAACCTCCCCCACGGCTTTGCGCAGAGCCGGCGGCGGCCAAAACGACTGCCAAAATCGCTATAGACAGTGTGCGCATAGAAACTCCTCGCTCAATAGCATATCGCAACGCACGCGAACCACGCTTCCTAACGCGCGTTTGGATTTCCCAATTTCCCGCGCTTGGTACACTAGGACGTTTGACCCCATGAAAATCCATGAATATCAGGCCAAAGCGATCTTGGCCAAGTATGACGTTCCAGTGCCCCGGGGAGAAGTTGCGTTCACCGTCGACGAGGTGGAGGCGGCGGCCAAAAGCATCGGCGGAAGCGTCGTCGTCAAGGCGCAGATTCACGCGGGCGGGCGCGGCAAAGGCGGCGGCGTCAAGGTCGCCAAAGACGCCAATGAAGCCGTCGAGATTGCCAAGAAGATGTTCGGCATGAAGTTGGTGACGCACCAGACCGGACCGGAAGGGCGCATCGTCCAGCGCCTGCTGGTGGAAGAGACGCTGCCGATCGAACGCGAGTTGTATCTCGGAATTGTGCTCGACCGCGTGCTCGGGGCTCCGGTGTTCATGGCGTCGGCCGCGGGCGGAATGGAGATTGAAGAAGTGGCCGCGAAGTCGCCCGAATTGATTCTCAAGGAACCGCTCACGCCCGGCTTCGGATTGGGCGCTTTCCAA
>Ga0302326_10005532_pt1 | contig 28796 bp, 27 predicted proteins | sample Palsa_T0_3_FD_202264 | JGI IMG/M metagenome (GOLD analysis project Ga0302326, IMG submission 202264) | Peat permafrost microbial communities from Stordalen Mire near Abisko, Sweden - Palsa_T0_3 | ecosystem: Environmental > Terrestrial > Soil > Palsa > Peat permafrost | place: Sweden: Abisko... | reverse complement strand
GGAGCAGTGCGCTTGAACCGTGGTTCCGGGCCTCGGGCACCTCCCCGATGCCCACAAACCCCGTTGAACACTGACCCAACGCACAATTCAGACAGATTTCAACTCTGCAGCAAAGCAAATCCCCAGTCAATCCGCTGCGTCGCAGTGAATTTCAACAAGTTCCTAGAGGAGTAAGGCCTGGCGGAGGCGGCGGACGGCGGCGGACATCTGGTCTTCGGGGATATTGCTGAAGCCGAGGAGGAAGCCCTGGCGCGGGGTTCCATTGGAGTAGCAGGGAGAGAGTGGCCAGAGCCAGAGTTTGTCCTGGGCGGCGCGAGTGGCGATGGCGATATCTGAGACACCGCCGCGGGGGCTAACACTCAAACCGCTGCGGGCGCCATTGGAGACGCCGCCTTTGAAGCTGGTGGGGAGGGTGACGGTGAGGTGCATGCCGGCTTCAGAGCCGTGGATTTCGAGGGAGTCGCCGAATTCGGCGCGGAGGTTTTCGACCAGGGCGGCGCGGCGGGATTTGTAGAGGGAACGCATGCGGCGGATATGACGGGCGAAGTGGCCTTCGTGCATGAAGTCGGTGAGGGCTTCCTGAAAGAGATAGGAGGGGAAGATGTCCATGGAGAAACGGACGGCAGCGAAGCGGTCGACGAGGTCGGCGGGGATGACGATGTAGCCGAGTCGAAGGGAGGGCCGAAGGACTTTGCTAAAGGTTCCGATGTAGATGACGCGATCGCAGGGATCGAGGCCCTGGAGGGAGGGAATGGGCATGCTGTCGTAGCGATACTCGGAGTCGTAGTCGTCTTCGACGATCCAGGAGGAGGCCTGGCGTGACCACTCGAGGAGCTGAAAGCGACGGGAGGCGCTCATGGTGACGCCGAGGGCGTAGTGATGGGAGGGGGTGACGATGGCGACGCGGGCGTCGGGTGCGAGGCGCGTACCGGCGGCGACGTCGAGGCCTTCATCATCGACAGGAACGGGGATGGGGCGGCAACCGGAGCCGAGGAGCAGCGAGCGGACGAGGGGGTAGCAGGGTTCTTCGATCCAGGCGGAGTCGCCGGGATCGAGCAGAACGCGCGTGGTGATGTCGAGGGCCTGCTGGGAACCGGAGACGATCATGATTTGGGCGGGATCGCAGCGGACGGCGCGGGCGGTGCGGAGGTAGGAACAGATGGCTTCTCGGAAAGGCTGCAGGCCGAGTGGATGCAGGTTGTTGGAGGGGTGGATGCGGAGGGAGCGGGTGTGGCGGGAGATCAGCTTCGCCCAAAGGTCAAAGGGGAAGTGGTCGAGGGCAGGCTGGTGGACGCCGAAAGCGCCCCAGCCATGACGCCAGGGATTCCAGTCGTAGGAGGGGAACTGCATCGAGCGGCGGGAGGTGCGGCGGGAGGCAGCGGATTCCTCCGTGGGCCGCGTGGCTTGGGCGGCCTGGTGCGGCAGGGACGCGCTGACGAAGGTGCCGGCGCCGACGCGGCTTTCGAAGTAGCCCTCGGCGAGAAGCTGCGCGTAGGCGTCGAGTACGGGGAAGCGGGAGATTTCTAACTCGGCGGCGAGGGCGCGGCTGGAAGGGACCTGCTGTCCGGCGGCGAGGTCGCCGCGGAGGATGGCGTCGCGAAATCCGGAGTAGACCTGACGGTGGAGGGGCGCGGCGGCCTCGCGGTCGACGGCGATGACGGGGATGATTCCAGCCGAAACGTCGATCATTCGCGGATGGTAGTGGTTATGCATAATTCGTGGCAAGTTGTCATGGGGAGCTACCACTCCCGACGCAAAAGTGGCTATGGGAGAACAGCCGGTAGCCGGTAGCCAGTAGACGGTAGCCGATAGCGAAAGCGAGCGAGAGACCAGCTAAAGACGAGCTAAAGGCGAGCGAAAGGCGAGCATACGACGAGCGAACGACGAGCGAAATCCGAGCGAAAGGGGAGCGAGAGACCAGCTAAAGCGAGCTAAAGGCGAGCGAAAGGCGAGCATACGACGAGCGAACGACGAGCGAAATCCGAGCGAAAGGGGAGCGGAATGCGAGCGGAATGCGAGCGAACTTCCGGGGAGAGACTGGCGGATAGCGTTTGGCTATTTCGGGCCGACTTCGGCCATCAGATCAGCGAAATCGGCGGAGAGGCGGAGTTCGGCGAAGGCGCGATCTTGCCAGACACGTTTTGAATCCTTAAAGCCTGCGCCGAAGGCTTTGCGGAGATATTCGAGGGCGCGGGACTGGTTATGCCTTTCGGCGAAGAGCTCGGCAATGCAGTAGTCCTGGAGGGCGCGCTCCTGGTCGGTGATTGGTCCATTGACGATGGAGGGGGAGTCGAGGTCGAAGACGGTGGAGTCGAGGGAGAAGGCGGCGCGATAGGCTTCGATGCCGGGACCAGGTTTGCCCTGAGCGAAGTATGCGGTGCCGAGATTGGCGGCGGTGACGGCAGAATTGGGCGAAAGCTGGAGGGCACGGCGGTAGAGGCGGATAGCCCGGCTGTATTTCTTCTCGGCGAACCAGGTGGCGCCGAGGTTATTGAGGGCGTCGGGAAAATTGGGTTGGAGAGCGAGCGCCTTTTCGTAGCTTGTCCTGGCCTGATCGACGGCGGAGAGATGATGCCAGGCGACGCCGATTTTGTTCAGGGTGGCAGCGTCGGCGGGAGCGTGGCTGTAAGCATCGATGGCTTCGAGATACTCGCCGTGGGCAAACAGGAGATCGCCGGCGGTCTCGGGCGGGACGGCGCGCGGGAACTGCGGCTGGTGTGCCTGCGCGCTTGCGCAATGACTTAGAACGATGAGCAGGGCTGCGGCACCTGAGGCTGCGACGAGGGGGGAAAGTCGCTTTGCGACCAGCCGAGGGTGGGTCATGGGAACCTCCGCTAAAGCGGGCCGGTTGTTTGAAGATGATGCCACGGATTGGCTGGGGGTGGCCGTCAGAGTGGAGGAAATTTGTGATGGGCGGGGCGATGGGGGCGTGGCGGGCTTGTTCGAAGCCTGGCATCAAGACGGGCGACAATGAAGGGGGAAACGGCCCTCGGAGATTTGCCAACGGCTGCAACGCTCGCGCGGCACGGGCAGGCCGTATCTCGAATCGGTTCATTCATTTCTTAGGGCGGTTGTCGGATCCACAGAGCTTGCGTCAGGGTCCAGGCCTGTCCGCACCTTCTCGGCCGATACCAGTTCCACATAGGCCTGGAGTTCCTCATCGAGGTCGCGATCGAGTTGTTTTCCGCGGAACAGATTGTTCCAAAGCGCGCGGAGTCGACTGATCACAAAACCTCCTGTGTGGTGCGCAAGGCAGCCGCAATGGCAAGGGATATTCGCTCCCACCGCTCCGACTCGGCGTGCAGCTGCTTTTTGCCGGCTTTGGTCAACGAATAGAATTTCGCGCGCCGGTTGGTTTCCGATTCGCCCCAGGAGGAGGTGAGCCAGCCGGCCTGTTCCATGCGGTGCAGGGCGGGAAACAAGGATCCGGCCTTGACGTCGAAGGCTCCGTCAGTAATCTGCGCGATTCGGCGCGATACACCCATCCCATGCAGCTCCTGGAGAGTCAGAGCCTTGAGGATCAGAAGGTCAAGTGTGCCTTGCAGGAGATCGGATTGAAGGGCAGGCATGAACACTCCTATCGTCTGTCTATAAGACAGTAGCAGCACTCTTATAGACGGTCAATAGGAGCAGACAATTTGTGACGAGTGCCAGCGGCGGGGCGGTTCCGAAGGCGGGGGGTGGGGGCGTTATTTCGCTCCGACGGGCTCTTTGGCGTGGTTGTGGGCGGAGGGCCATCGGGGCTCGCGTTTTTCGAGGAAGGCGCTGACGCCTTCGTGGAAGTCGGCGTTGGAACGGGCATCGACGCTGGCCTGGATGGCGGTTTCGATGTCGTGGGGCAGGTGGTGATCGGAGAAGTGGCAGAGGAGGCGCTTGGTGGCCTCCATGGCGGCGGGGCTGTTGCGGAGGAGGCGCAGGGCGAGATTCTTCGCTTCGCGGATGAGGTCGGGCTCGTTCACGATGCGAGTGACGAGGCCGAGGGAGTGGGCCTCTTCGGCGGAGATGAGACGGCCGGTCAGGAGCAGGTCGCGGCAGGATTTTTCACCGAGCTGGGTGCGGAGGAAGGCGGAGACAACGGCGGGTACGAAGCCGATGCGGACTTCAGTGAAACCAAATTTGGCTTCGGGAACGGCGTAGGTGAAGTCGCAGAGACTGGCGATGCCCATGCCTCCCGCGATGGCGGCACCGTTGACGGCGGCGATGGTGGGTTTGGGCAGGCAATAAAGAGTGTGGAGGAGCGTGGCGATGCGGCGGGCGTCGGCGTTGTAATCGGCAGTGCTGTCTTCGGGGGGTGTGAGTTGGCCGGGGGCGAGGGCATGGAGGTGCTCGATGTCGAGGCCGGCGCAAAAGGAGGACCCGGCGCCGGTGATGATGACGACGCGGCAGGTTTGACTGGCGGCGAAGGACTCGAGGGCGTGGGTGAGGTCCTCCATGAGCTGGTGATTGAGGGCGTTCCGCTTCTCGGGGCGGTTGAGGAGGATGGTGTGAATGCCGGAGTCGGTATGGGTATGGAGGGTGGAATATTGCGGCATGGATGGCTCTCCCGCGGGACTCTGAATCTTAGAGCATCATCCCACAGAGTTGCCAGAGGCGAGCGAAAGACCAGCAAACGGCGAGCCTGAACCGAGCGACGATCAGCGAAAAGCGAGCCAGAGGCGAGAGAACCCGAGCGAAAGGAGAGCCAGGGGGCGGCGGGATTTATCAAAAGCCCCACTCTGATTGCGCGGGAGGCGCCCACCAGGATGGGGTACCCGGATTCTTGCTTTGTCGAAGAACCCGGGTCCAGGACTCTGGCTTAGCGCCAGTGACCTTCTTCCCAGTACCAGCCGCCGTGTTCATGATGCCAGCGGCCGTCGACCCAGACGGCATGCGGGTGGGGTGGCTCGATCCATTCGCCAGGCACCCACACGTGGGCGTGTCCATCCCAGCGATGATATCCGGCACGCCAGTACCAGCCGGGGTGAGGACGGGGGCCGCGATGCTCGACGATCACGGGTGGAGGGCCAACCTGGACATAGACGCGTTGCGCGAAGGACATGCTGGGGATGCTGAGGAGTGCTGCAGTAGCAATGAGAAGCAATTTCTTTTTCATCGATGTGGGTCTTCCTTTCGGGGAAAAATTTGGGGGCCCGTTCGCGGCGAAATTTTGATTGCCGCCGCACAGCCGATGGAACCCGATCTGGGATAGCCCGGTTGCGCAGAAATCTTCTCATAAATAGTTGCGGTCATGTAGTTGGGTTCATGGTTTGCGAGGAATGAAAAGCTGCGTGGGCGGGTTGACCTTGTAGGTTTCGGCGAAGTTGCCCTGATTGATGGCGAGGGAGAGGCGGCCGCGCGAATCGATGTAGAAGAGCGGTTTGCCAACGGGGACATCGCTGAAGGTTTTGTGGAAAGGGATGGTGTACTGCTTGCTGTTGAGGGTGACGGGAACGTCGTCGCCGATTTGATAGCCGAGCTGGGTGAAGGTGGGTTGCGGGATGTCGAGGATGAGATTGCCGTAGGGGCCGTCGGTGCCGATGACGTCGCCGTGGAGACCTTTGTCGTCGATGGCGGCGGTGGGAATGTTGAGGCGGACGAGCAGAGTGACATCGAGGGCAGGGCCGGCCTGGGTCCAGTCATCTCCGCGGGCGAGGTGCGCGCCGGCGGGAGAGAAGATGTCGCGGCCGTGGAAAGTGGAGGAGAGCTTTGAGCCGATCATCCAGTCGGGGTTGGTGATGGTGCGGGCGGCTTCAATGCCGTCGCGATCCTGGACGAGGGTGAGGAGGCCGTTGTCAGGGACGACGAAGAACTGGCCTACTTTGGATTTCGCGATGATGGGTTTGCGCGTGCTGCCTACGCCGGGGTCGACGACGCCGACGAAGACTGCGTCTTTGGCGAAGTAGGGAGCGGAGCCGGCGAGGAAACGCGCACCCTGGGCGATGTCGTAGGGCGTGACCTGATGCGTGATGTCGATGACCCGGACGCCGGGGGCGACGCCATCCATGACGGCTTTGCAGATGCCGATGGCGTCATCTTTGACGTCGAAGTCGGTTATGAAGCCGATGACGCGGAGAGGCTGGGGCGTGGGCGCGGATTGGCAGGCGGTGAGGCTGAGGGTGAGCAGAGCGGTGAGAGCGGAGATGACATGGCGGCGGGATGAAGGCATGGAGGCTCCGGGCGGAGAAGAATGAAGACGAATCTACCATGGGGGAGGACCCGGATGAACGCTGACATTCGTGCGATCCCACCCTGCTGCGCAAAGAGCGCGCACCAGGATGGGGCACCCGGATTTTCGTCTCATTCCGAAATGCGGCGCGCATTCGCGCGGTACCGAAGGTCAGGAGATCAGAGCCCAGGCGACGATGGTGTTGCCGGATTGGTTGGTGGCTTGCTCGGCTTCGTTGTTGAGGGTGGATTCCAGGTCTTCGGTGTCGAGGTGGACTTCGCAGGCGGCGATTTCTTCTTCGGTTGCGCCGTGGAAGCAGAGCTCGCAGACACCGAGGCCGGCGTCGCCTGATGAATCCTGGACACGCAGGGGTGGGCCAAAGACGCGGCAGGTCATGGGGCGGGCAGAGTAGAGGTCGCAGAGTCCGGTGGCTGGGTCGAGGGCGGGGCAGGGCTCGTCGTTCGCGAAGTCATCCATGGCGAAGTCTTCAAGGTCGGGGCTGGTCTCGTTGAGGATGCCGGTTTGCGGGTCGCCGGGGAATTCTGGAATGAGGCGGGCGACGGATTGCTGGGCGCGCTGACGGACTGCGGCGGCGCGTTCGGGCTCAGTCGCGTCGAGGGCAGTCAGACCAGTGCGGAGACGGGCGGCGTCGAGCTGCGAGATGGGGAAGACGCCGATGCAGCATTGGGTGCAGCCTGGACCGCAGAGGAGCATGGGGCCGGAGCGGCGGGCGGCATCGGCAACGGCGGCGTCGACGATCTGGATGAGATGCACGTCGCCGTGAGGGAGGCCCATGCGGACAGGATAGTGGAGCGGTGCGCTGATGAAAATTTCGTAATGCGAAGAACGTATGCTGTGACAAAACAGCAGTAGGCGAGCGAACTGCCAGCGAAAAGCGAGCGAGAGGCGAGCTGGAACCGAAACCGCGAGCGAAAGTCCGAGCCAGGGGCGAGCAGGAACCGAACAAAGAGCAAGCTGAAGGCGGTTAGCGCGAGGGCGGAGGGTGCGGGTGTTGCGTGCGGCGGCGAGGGCGATGTTCGAAGGATTGCTGGTGGCCGCGTGCTGGATGGGGCTATCCGCGACTGTGGCGGCGCAGAACAACTATGAGATTCAGGTGTATGGGTCGGACACGGTGGCGCCGCAGTCGACGATGGTGGAGCTGCACAGCAACTTCACGATGGAGGGGACGAAGCCGCTGCCGGGATCGGTGTATGCGGCGGACCGGATGTTTCCGACGAATCATGCCGAGCACGAGACGGTCGAGATCACGAACGGGATCAACAACTGGTCGGAGGTGGGGTTCTACATTTTCACTGCGGAGCGCAGCGGGCAGGGCGTGCAGTGGGTGGGGGATCACATTCGGCCGCGGGTGCGGGCGCCGGACAGCTGGCATTGGCCGGTGGGGGTGAGCCTGTCGCTGGAGTTCGGGTATCAGCGGCGGGTGTTTTCGACGGACACGTGGACCCTGGAGATTCGGCCGATTATCGATAAGCAGACGGGGCGGTGGTATCTGGCGTTCAATCCTGCGATGGATCGGTCGTTTCACGGGGAAAGCGTGAATCAGGGAGTGACGTTCGCGCCGGCGGCGAAGGTGAGCTATGACTTCAACCGCGTGGTGTCGGGGGGACTGGAGTATTACGCGGATTACGGGACGATTTTTAATCCGGACACGCTGCACAATCAGCAACAGCAGTTTTTTCCGGCGATCGATCTGAATGTGTCGCCGCAGTGGGAGATTAATTTTGGGGTGGGGCTTGGGCCGACGGCGGGGACAGATCGGTGGATTGTAAAGGGGATTCTGGGGCGGCATTTCGACTGGAAGCGGCGGCCGGTGGCGGGCAGTTCGGACAGCGCCCAATGACGCGGCGGATGAATCGCAGGGAATTTGTAGCAGCGACTGCGACGATTGTCGCGGGGGCGGCGGCTCCGGGGGTGCGGTGGAGCGCCGCTCGCGGGCACGGGCAGGCGGCGGAGAGCCCGGCGGACGTGAAACTGGAGATCGCGCCGCTGAAGCTGGAGATTGGGTCGAAGAAAGTAATCGACACTGTTGCTTATAACGGTGCTGTGCCGGGGCCACCGATCCGTTGGCCGGAGGGGAAGCCGATTGCTATCGATGTTACGAACCACAGCAAGCTTCCGGAGATCGTGCATTGGCATGGGCAGTGGATTCCGTCGGTCGAGGACGGGGCGATGGAAGAGGGGTCGCCGATGATTGCGCCAGGGGCGACGCAACGGTACAGCTTTGAGCCGCGGCCGGCGGGATTTCGCTGGTATCACACGCACAGCTTTGCTGGTCATCATCTGGATCGCGGGCTGTATACGGGGCAGTTTGGTTGTTTCTACGTGGACCCGCGAGAGAATGCGGGGGCGTTCGATCAGGAAATCTTTCTGACGCTGCATGACTGGAATGCGTATATGGGCGGGGGTGGGGACGCGTCGATGGACGCGCTGTACGACTACGGGACGATCAACGGAAAGATGCTGGGCCATGGGGATCCGCTTCGGGTCCGCGAAGGGCAGCGGGTGCTGTTGCATGTGCTGAACGCGAGCGCGACGCTGATGCATTGGGTGGCTCTGGCTGGGCATGCGATGACGGTGGTGGCGATGGATGGGAATGCGGTGCCGCGGCCGCAGAAGATGGCGGCGGTGCGGCTAGCTCCTGCGGAGCGTCTGGACTTGCTGGTGGAGATGAAGAATCCTGGTGTGTGGGTGCTGGGGGAGACGCGGAAGGAACTGCGCGACGCGGGGATGGGGATCGTTTTGGAGTACGCGGGGCAGACGGGCGAGGCGCGATGGATGGATCCCCCTGAGACGGAATGGGATTATCGTCCGTTCGCGAATTCAACCGCTGTGGGGACCGAGCCGGATCAGGTGATTCCGCTGTTGTTCGAGTCGGAATTTGAAGGGCATGGAGAGTTCGACTACTGGACGATCAATGGGAAGTCGTATCCGAAGACGGACACGATCACGCTGAGCGAGGGAAAACGATATCGCCTGGCGATGACGAACAAGAGCATGGACGATCATCCGATTCATCTGCACCGGCACACGTTTGAGGTGACGAATCTGGAGGGGCGTCCGATGAGTGGGCTGCAGAAAGATGTGGTGGTAGTGAAGGCAGGGACGACGGCGGCGGTAGATTTCATGGCTCGGAATCCGGGCGCGACGCTGTTTCACTGTCATCAGCAGACGCACATGGATTTCGGATTTATGATGCTGTTTCGTTATGCGTGAAGAGAAGATTGTGGTGGGGCCGGAGGATCGCGTTTTTGTGCTGACTGGCGCCGGGGTGAGCGCGGAGAGCGGTCTGAAGACGTTCAGGGATCAGGGCGGATTGTGGGAAGGGTATCGCGTGGAGGATGTTGCGACGCCTGAGGCCTGGGACGAAGACGCGGCGCGGGTGTGGCGGTTCTACAGTGAGCGGCGCAAGGGTGCTGCGCTGGCGGAGCCGAATCCGGCGCACAAGGCGCTGGCGGAGTTGGAGCAGGCGCTCGGGGATCGGCTTTTTCTCGTCACGCAGAATGTGGATGATCTGCATGAGCGGGCGGGATCGCGGCGTGTAGTGCATATGCATGGGGAGCTGTTTGTTTCGCGGTGCGAGAACGCTTGTGGTAGGGCGCCGTTTGCGGATCATGCGCTGTACGAGACGGAAGAGGCGATAGCGCGGTGCGGATGCGGGGGACGGATTCGGCCGCACATTATTTGGTTTGGGGAGATTCCGCTGGAGATGGAGCGGATCCAGCGGGAGATTGAGCGGTCGACGGTGATGCTGGTGGTGGGGACTTCGGGGGCGGTTTATCCGGCGGCGAATTTTGTGCGGTGGGCGGGCCCGGGGGTGCGGAAGTACTACATTGGGCCGGAAGAGCCGATGAATGGGGCGGCATTTAGTCGGATGGTTTTGGGGAATGCCGGGGAAGTGCTGCCGGGGTTAATTCAGGGAACAGGGAATCGGGAACAGGAGAACCGATCAAGGTCCGGTTGAGGGTGACGGTATCCCACCCTGCTGCGCGAACAACACGCGCACCAGGATGGGGCACCCGGAATTTCGTCTGGTCAGGAGCGGCGGGATCCTACCCTGCTGCGCGAACAATACGCGCACCAGGATGGGGCACCCGGGTTTTCATCCAATCTGGCGATGACAATCGGGCGTCTATTCGGAGGCGTGGTCTTCGAGGGGTGGGGTGTCTTTGAGGGCGGTGCGGACGCGGGTGATTTCGTCGCTCATGATACGCATGGCGATCATGCAAAGGTGCGGGGAGCACTCGAGGATACCGGTGACCTTGTGGCCGGGGATGAAGCCCAACTCGGAGTCTTCGGTGACCTTTGCGGTGAGGCTGTAGTGGCCGGTGAGGGTAGCGGGGAGACCGGCGATTTCGCCAGGGCCGAGGGTGCGCGGCGGGTAGACGGCATTTTCGCCATCGATGGACATGGTAACGGCCCCTTTGCGGACGACGAAGACACCGGAGAGGGGGTCTCCGCAGTGGAAGAGAGCGGTGCCCTTGCGAAGGGAAACACGCGAGGCCAATCGGTCGAGTTCGGAAACCAGTTCAGAGATTTCGTTGGACATGGGCTACGGAAGGGGCCGTCGATCGGTATCGGCATTCGGGCCCATTGGTGCATTGTGGCCGAAGTCCTGGCGGCGAGATGTGATGGCGGTCACAATTGCGCCAGCGATTGGCGTAAGTTGGCGTGATCTACCCGCTCAGCGGTGTGGAATGTGGACGATTGGGTTGCGCGTGACGATGATGCGGGTACGCTCGCGGGTCATGCGGATGCGGCAGGGGAGCGGGTTGGGACCGATGCAGGTGCGGTCGCGGATGGCGATCCAGGCGATCTGGTCGTCGCCCTGGATCATCCAGGCAGTGGCGTTGGTGGCGTAGTTGACCTGCTCGAGGTAGTAGGCGGCGTTCATGTCGATTTCGGCGGCGTCGGCGTTCATCTCGGTGCACTGGTCGGGGGCCGGAGGGACGGCATTGGGATCGGGGCCGGGAGCGCAGTAGTCCTCCGTGTGCTCGAGGAGGATGCGCTTGTCGTTGCCGGTGAGGAAGTAGCGAGTGGTGACGGGTGCGACGCCAGACTGCCCAGTCCATTGGATGAGGTCGTCCTGAAAAGCGGGCGGGAGCTGGCTGATGCCGATGGAACGGTCTTTGGTTTTGATCTGACGCGAGAACGCGGCGAGGGTAGGCGTGGGCTCGCCGTTGGTGGGGCGGAAGAAGAAGCCGCCGAGGACGATGCCATCCTGGGTGTCGATCCAGATGAAGCCGCGGCCGCCAAGGTAGGGGCCGCGTTCGCCGGCGAGGAGGACGTAGCGGTTGTCACGGATCTGAACGGGGACCTGGGAGCTGGGCAGAACTTTGTCGAGCGCGTCGGAGAGGGGCATATCGTGACCGTAATGGAACATGCAGTTGGGAATGTTGCTGCCAACGATGTGCTTGAACTGACGGTCGCGGTAGAGATCACCGGAGGGCGCGCCGTTGAACTGGCTGAGGAAGGCGAGCGCTGGGGCAGGGACGCGGTTCTGGAAGAGGCCTATGTCGAAGGGCGGTGGTGGCGGGAGGGGAACGGGCGGTTCCTGAGGAGGCTGCGGCTGTTGAGAGTCGGGGGGCGGCGGCGGAGCTTCCTGAGAGGGCGGGGCGTCGGCGGAGGGAATAGTTTGGGCGGCCAGATGAGGGGCGGCGAGAGTTGCGGCGAAGAGGGAAGCGGGCAGAAGGACGGCAAGAAGGCGGAGGGGCGAGCGAAAGGACAGCATTGAGTCTCCTTTGGCGGGCACAGCTTCGCTACATCGAACTTGTCTGTTCAACAGAACAGACGCGGTTAGTGGCTGGAAGTTTCGGTGTGCATGGTGTCGTTGAAAGTCTGGACGAACTGATCGTATTTTTCGTAGCCCTGTTCCGCTGCGTAACGGAGGGGAAGGACGCGCTGGACGAGGATTTCGTTTGTGTTGGGCCGGGTGCCGAGGATTTCGATGACTTCGGCGACGAAAGCGGCGAGGGGCATGGCGCGCGGGTCCTGGGTTTGATGCGGACCCATGAGCTCGGTCTGGACGTAGGGCGGGGCGAGTTCGATCACCTGGACGGAGGTTTTGCGGAGCTGGTAGCGGAGGGACTGGGTCCAGGAGTGGATTGCGGCTTTGGTGGCGCAGTAAGTGGGCGTCATAGCAAGGGGCACAAAGGCGAGGCCCGAGGTGACATTGACGATGGCGGAGCGCGGCTGCTTTTTAAAGTGAGAGAGCAGCGCGGCAGTGAGACGCAGAGGGGCGATGAGGTTGGTCTCGATGGTGGCTTCGACGTTCTCGAAGTCGGCGTTGGGGTCGTGGAGGTCCTCGGTCTTCATGATGCCGGCGTTGTTGATGAGGACATTGAGGGTGGGGAATTGCTCGACTATTTCGGTGGCAAAGCCGGGGAGGGAGTCGATGTCCTGGACGTCGAGGACGGTGGATTCGATGCCGGGATTGGCGGCGGTGACTTCGTCGAGGAGAGCTTTGCGCCGGCCGGCGACGATGACCTTGTTGCCGAGCTTGTGGAAGGCTTCGGCGAGAGCGCGGCCGATGCCGGAGGTGCCGCCGGTGATGAGGATGGTGTTGCCGGTGATCTGCATGGGGTAACTCCTGATTGCGGGCACGTGGATGGGGGCGGATTGGGAGAAGCGGGGTCCGCAATGGGGCCGGAGTCTGATTGTAGCTTGATGAATCCGCACCTCGGGCATTGACCGGGATTTCGGTTGTGGGTTGTAATCCTGAGACGGCGGACGAATGTCGAACTGAGGAGGGACAAATGAGTATTGAGCCAACCAGCCCTGGAGAGACGCCAGGTTTTGATCTGGATATTAAGAATCTGTTCCGCGCTTCGGATCGGGATGCGATGCGGGGAGCCTTTGATTTGTGGTCTTACGATGACGTCAGCAAGCACTCGGGGCCGATTTTGGAGCGATTAGAGGACGGGACCATGCCTTGCGACGGTGCCTGGCCGCTCGCACAGGTGGCTCTGTTTAAGCGCTGGGTAGATACCGGCATGGCGAAGTGAGGTGTTTGGGCTGGGGTCCGAAGTCGCCGGTTGCTAAGTGCCAGTGTGAGGTGAATGATGGCGATCGATGTGCGCGGGGTGTGTCCGCTGCTTCAGGTTTACGACATGCCGGCGTCGGTAAAGTTTTATCGGGACATGCTGGGGTTTGAGGTAGTGACGACGTCGCCGGTGCTGGGGCCGGATCGTTTTCATTGGGCGTTGCTGCGGCTGGGTGGGGCCGAGGTGATGCTGAATACCGCGTATGAATTCGACGATGAGCGGCCGGTGCCTGCGGATCGCGTGCGTGTGGCTGCGCATGGGGATACGGGGCTGTTCTTCGGGTGTCCGGATGTCGATGGGGCTTATGAAGAGTTGCGCGACAAGGGCGTGGTGGTGAAGCCGCCTCAAGTGGCGCGCTATGGGATGAAGCAGATGTACCTGAAGGATCCGGACGGGTACGGATTGTGTTTTCAGTGGAGGGCGGAAGAGTAGCGCGGCTGGGGGAAGGTTAAGTTGTTGTCCTTCTTTCATGGCCGGACCGAACTGTTTGCGGAGACTTGCGACTTCATTGAGCGTGCGCTCTGCCCAAAATGGTCCCAGGGGGTACTGTCGGGTGAAACCGGGATCGAATTGCATTGATGTTCGTGTGGAAAGGGTATCCGCTACTTGCTGTGGGGTGAACCTGGCCGTCGCTGTTTTTTGGCGTGTGCGGGTTTTTCTGCAGGCTGAGAGATGCTCCCGGGGGCTGAGAAATAGTACCCCTTCCGTCGTGCCGCGCTCTTTGATGCCTGGACTCTTCCCAAAATGGGCCAGGGTAGTACTTTCGGGTGAAACGCGGATCGATTTGCATTGATGTTCGTGTGGAAATGGTATCCGCTACTTGCTGTAGGGTGAACCTGGCCGTCGCTGTTTTTTGGGGTGTGCGGGTTTTTCCGCAGGCTGAGAGATGCTCCCGGGGGCTGAGAAGTGGGGCCCCGTCCGTTTTTCCGCTTCAGTCGTGCTCCTTCAGCTGTGCCGCTTCGAAACAGAAGGTTGATCAGCACAGACATCCATCCGCGATTCCTGGACTGCGCGAGAATCCTGCGATTTGTGGTGTGGGGTTTGTGTCGGGTTGCTATGATGCCGTAACTCTCCAGTCTTTACCCGGACATTCACCCCAGGCCCCAGGCTTTCCCGAATCGAGGTTCTATGGCTACGTCAGCACAGACCTCCGCGCGCGTTGCAGGCAGAAACAGAGCAGCGAATGCGGTGGGGCAGTACTTCTATTTCTTCATGTCGCTGCTGGTGGCGGCGATTGTGATCTATGGCTTCAGCCATACGGTCGATCAAAATTTACTGCATGCGACTCCGCCGCGGCCGTGGCTGCTTTGGGTGCACGGGACGCTGTTTTCGGCGTGGGTCGGTTTTTTTATTTTGCAGTCGGCGCTGGTGCGGACGCGGAACGTGCGGATTCACCGGACGACTGGATGGTTTGGCGTGGGACTGGCGGTCGCGATGACGGTGGTGGGGTTTGCGACAGCCATTGTGATGCGGCGCTTCGATATGCGGTTCGAGACTCCGGATGCGGCGGGGCCTGCGGCATTTCTGATTATTCCGTTTTTTGATATTGCGTGCTTCGCTGTGGTTTTCTGGCTGGCGTTGAACTGGCGCAAGAAGCCGGAGCTACACCGCAGGCTGATGCTGATTGCGACCTGCGTGTTGACCAGCGCAGCGTGGGGCCGAATGCCGAACCAGACATTCGCCTTTGTCTGGTTTTACTCGGGCGTGGATGCGCTGATTCTGCTGGGCGTGTTGCGGGACCTTTTTGTGATGAAGAAGGTGCACCGGGTCTATTGGTACGCGCTGCCGGTGCTGGTGGTGGCGCAGGTGTTCGTGATGCGGACGCTGCTGAGCAATGCGCCGTGGTGGACGCGGATTGCGAACGCCATCCTGAAGTGAGGTTGCCAATCCTCTGTCGGTCCGGGTAGGGTAATGGGTTTCGCGCCGAGGAGGATTGGAATGGCTCAGGGTGAGCTGAAGTATCAGTCGGGATTTGGGAATGAATTTGCTACGGAAGCGGTGAAGGGCGGGCTGCCCGAGGGGCAGAACGCTCCGCAGAAAGCGCCGCTGGGGCTTTACACCGAACAGTTGAGCGGGACGGCGTTCACGGCGCCGCGGGCGACGAACCGGCGGACGTGGACGTATCGGATCCGGCCGTCGGTGACGCACAAGCCATTCACGGAGACGGGGACGGGGCTGTTTCGCAGCGGACCGTTCACGGAACTGCCGACGCCGCCAAATCAAATGCGGTGGAATCCGATCCCGATGCCGGAGAAGAAGACGGACTTCGTGGACGGGATCGTTACGATGGGCGGCAGCGGAGATCCGGCGATGCAGATTGGCGTGGGCCTGCACTTGTACACGGCGAACGTCTCGATGCGCGGGCGGTATTTCTACAACGCCGACGGCGAGATGATGATTGTGCCGCAACAGGGGACGCTGCGGATCCATACCGAGCTGGGGATTTTGGGGCTGACGCCGGGGGAGATTGGCGTGGTCCCGCGCGGGATGAAGATGCGCGTGGATTTGGAGGGCGCGTCACGCGGGTATATCTGCGAGAACTATGGTCTGCCATTCCGGCTGCCGGAGTTGGGGGCGATTGGCGCGAATGGGCTGGCGAATGCGCGGGATTTTCTGACGCCGATGGCCGCGTATGAGGATAAGGACGGGGACTTCAAGATTGTGGGGAAGTTTCTCGGGCGCATGTGGGAGGCGGAGATCGACCATTCGCCGCTCGACGTGGTGGCGTGGCATGGGAACTATGCGCCCTATAAGTACGACCTGGCGCGGTTCAACTGCATCAACACGGTGAGCTTCGATCATCCGGATCCATCGATTTACACGGTGATGACCTCACCGTCGACGATGGCGGGGACGGCGAATGTGGACTTCGCGATTTTTCCGCCGCGGTGGCTGGTGGCGGAGCATACTTTCAGGCCGCCGTGGTTTCATCGGAACATGATGAATGAGTTTATGGGGCTGGTGTTTGGCGAGTATGACGCGAAGGCGGAAGGATTTCTGCCGGGCGGGGCGAGCCTGCACAACTGCATGTCAGGCCATGGCCCGGATGCGGAGACGTTTGAGAAGGCGAGCAAGGCAGAGCTGAAGCCGGTGAAGCTGGATAACACTTTGGCGTTTATGTTTGAGACAGGGCTCCCGGTACGGCCGACGAAGTTTGCGCTGGAAACCAAAATTCTGCAGCATGAATACTTCGAGTGCTGGCAGGGGTTGAAAAAGCACTTTAAGGCGCCGGGGAAATAGAAAAGCCAGCGAGAGGCGGGAAGGGAGCCAGCGAAAAGCGAGCGAGAAGCGATTAGCGAGTAGCTAGCCAGAGCGAGCGGGGGGCCAGCTGACAGCGAGCGAGGAGTGGCTATCCAGAGATCGGGGAATCGTCAATGAGCGCTGTAGAAGTGTTGCTGGGACGGATTGTCGACTATGCCGGGTTGTTTCCGCCGGCGGCGCTCTCCATGGAAAGTGCTGTCCAGAATTATCAGAAGTATCTAGGCGGAGATTTCGGACCACTGCTGGGCGGGTTTGTGGTTCCTGCGTCCCGGCTGGCGGAATTCGAGGTTGCGTTTGAAAAGGTGTGCTGCGGCGAGAGGGAACAGCCGTGGACGCTGAGCATCGTGTGCGCGGGCGAGACGGCGAATGATGTGCAGGCGATTCAGGATTTCCAGCAGGGGGCAGTGTTTATCGGGGGCCTGGAGACGAAGGCCTCGGATGCGCGCGCGGCGGAGGCGCTGCTGGAGCGGCTGCCAGCGGCACGGTCGCGGTACGTGGAGTTTCCTGTGGAGCGGGCGCGGGAAGTGTTGCCGGTGCTTGCGGATCACGGCGCGCGGGCAAAGATCCGGCTGGGGGGTGTAACGCCGGAATCGGTACCGGGTGTTGAGGTAGTGGCCGCGTTTTTGTCGGCGTGCATGCGGGAGCGGGTGGCGTGGAAGGCTACGGCGGGACTGCATCACGCAGTGCGCAGTATGCGGGAATTGACGCCGGGTGGCCCGCAATCGTCCATGCACGGGTTTGTCAATGTGTTTTTGGCGGGTGCGCTGGCGTACTTTGGGGCGGACGAGAAGGCAGTCATCAAGACGCTGAGCGAAGAGGATACTGGGGCATTCCAGGTGGATGACGATGTGTTGCGCTGGCACGACAACACGATGATTGCGGATCAGCTGGAAAAGGTGCGGAGTGAGTTTGCGATCAGCTTCGGGTCGTGTTCGTTTGATGAGCCAGTGGAAGATGTGAAGGCGATGGGATGGGTGTGAGGGCTGGGGGCAATCCGCCTGCGAGAAAACCGTGCTGGGTGGAATCGGCGAATGATCCGGAGGGAGATTTTCCGCTGGAGAATTTGCCGTTCGGCGTGTTTCGACTCAAGCGAAGCAGTGAGATCACAGAGATTCGGCTCGGGGTTGCGATTGGGGATCAGATTGTTGATGTTCCTCAACTCAGGGAGGACGGTATCCTGGAAGCTGACGCGTCGCTAGGGACGCTCACTCCGGGATTTATCCCCGACCTCCGGGGCTCTGGGAAGCTCCGCCGCCGATTGATCGAAGTTTTGAGCGAGGATTCCTGGAAAGCCCGGGTGGAGAAATCCCTCATTCCACAGAACAGTGTTCGCATGCTCTGCCCCATCAACATCCACGATTACACGGATTTCTACGCTTCGATTCATCACGCGACGAACGTGGGGCGGCTGTTTCGGCCGGACGCACCGCTGTTGCCGAATTACAAGTGGGTACCGATTGGGTATCACGGGCGGGCTTCTTCGATTGTGGTCAGCGGGACGGAGATTCGGCGGCCTTTTGGGCAGGCGAAGGCTCCCGATGCGGCGGAGCCCACTTTTGGACCGAGCCGCATGCTGGATTACGAACTGGAGGTTGGGTTCTTTGTGTCCGACGGGAATGCACTGGGGACGACGATTCCGCTGGAACAGGCGGAGAAGCACATCTTTGGGCTGTGCCTCGTGAATGATTGGTCGGCGCGGGATATTCAGGCATGGGAGTATCAGCCGCTGGGGCCGTTTTTGGGGAAGAGCTTTGGGACGACGATTTCGCCGTGGGTGGTGACGCTGGAGGCGCTCGAGCCTTATCGTGTGCCGGCGTTGGTGCGGGCGGAGGGGGATCCGGAGCCTTTGCCTTATTTGCTGTCGGAGAAGGATCAGGCGCGGGGCGGGTTTGATGTCAACCTCGAAGTGTGGCTGGCGACGGCGAAGATGCGCGCGGCGGGCGAGGGTGCGGTGCGGGTGAGCCGGGGGAATCTGAAGGATTTGTACTGGACGCTGGCACAAATGGTGACGCATCACGCGAGCAACGGGTGCAATCTGCGGCCGGGGGATTTGCTGGCGACGGGGACGGTGTCGGGCGCGACGCCGGATTCGGTGGGCAGCTTGCTGGAGCGGACGAAGCGTGGTGCGGAGCCGCTGATGTTGCCGAATGGAGAGTCGCGGAAATTTCTGGAGGATGGGGACGAGGTGATTCTCAAGGGGTGGTGCGAGCGGGAGGGGTTGCCGAGGATTGGGTTTGGGGAGTGCCGTGGGGTTGTGGGGGCGGCGCGGGTATAAAGCTATTCACCACAGAGGACGCAGAGGAACACAGAGGACTTTTGGGGTCCCGGTGCTAATTGCCGATGCCGTAGAAGTGCAGGTACCAGCGGATGATGGGCTGGCCGGCGAAGAGGGTGTAAATAGCGGCGGCAGAGAGGAAGGATCCGAGGGGCAGGCGGGTGGAGGCGAAGGGGCGTCTGCCGCGGGAGAGGGCGACGGCGAGGATTCCAAAGAGGCCGGTGGCGAGGGCTCCCAGGAGCAGGATGAGGAGGGTCGGAGCGGGACCGAGCCAGGCGGCGATCATGGCGAGGAGTTTGACGTCGCCGAGGCCGAGGCCTTCGTGATGGCGGACCACGGAATAGAGCCAGCGGATGAGGACCAGGAGGAGGGCTGCAAACGCGGCCCAGATCGCTGGCGCTGTCAATCCAACGAGCAAAAGTCGCCAGAAAAGTGCGGCCTGCGAGTGTCCCGGAGAGAAGACTCCTATACCTCCGGGCAGTATGAGTGCAGGCGGAAATACTTTGAAAAACGCGAGTGAGATTCCGGAGTAGAGGATTCCCAGGAAGATGCCGGGGAGGGTGAAGGCGTCGGGAAGGCGCATGGTTTCTGCGTCCATGACGGCGAGTCCGAGGAGCAGGAAGCTGAGAACAGCCATTCCGATGCCGGTAACGGTGATGCCGAAGCGGAGATCGCAGAGCAGGAAGAGCGCGGCGGTGGCGAGTTCGACGGCGGGGTAGCGCCACGCGATGGATTTGCGGCAGTGTCGGCAGCGGCCGCGGAGAAGAATCCAGCTGAGGATGGGGATGTTGTCGCTGGACCGGATCATCGTCCCGCAGCGAGGGCAGTGGGAGCGTGGGCGGACGATGGATTCGTGGCGCGGCAGGCGCGAGATGCAGACGTTGAGGCAGCTGCCGAAGGCCAAGCCGAAGACGGCGGCGAAGATGGCACTCAGCAATGCCATCACGCAATTGATGTTGAGAAAGAAGTCAGACAAGAAATCTATTGGGCTCCCTGTTGAACTCTGCCAGCATACCGGGAAGCGGCGGGGTCATCGTTGTAAAGTAGGGCTATGCCCCCTGAAAAGGACGCAGCTTTGACCGGCGCTGTTTCTGAGCGTGGGGTGGATTCGCGTCTGGACTCGAAGGCTGCGGATTCGCGGGCCGGCGAGTTGTTTGCGGAGGCGGTTGCCATTATGGCGCGGCTGCGGGCTCCGGGGGGATGTCCGTGGGATCGGGAACAGACATTCGCTTCGATTCGGAAGTACACGCTGGAAGAAACCTACGAGGTGCTGGACGCGATTGAGCGGGAGCACTGGGCGGATCTGGCCGATGAGCTCGGAGATTTGCTGCTCCAGGTTTTGTTCTATGCGGAGATGGCCGAGGAGGCTGGACACTTTGGGATTGGGGATGTGATCGCCGGTTTGAACAGGAAACTGGTGCGGCGGCATCCGCATGTTTTTGGCGAGGAAGCTTCGGTGGCGGCGGGGAATCGGGCGTCTGGGCTGGAGACGGATGGGATCGGCTCGCAGGAAGTGCTGCGCAACTGGGATGAGATTAAGAAGCTGGAGAGGAAGCCTCGGGGGGAAGGGGCTGGACTGCTGGATTCGGTGTCACGGGAGATGCCGGCGCTGAGCGAGGCGGGAAAGATTGGGTCGAAGGCGGCGAAGGTGGGGTTCGACTGGCCGGATGTGCAGGGGGTTGTGGAAAAGCTGAGGGAAGAGTGTGGAGAACTCGAACTGGAGGTCGCTGGTGGAGACGTCAATGCTGCTAGTGAAGAGCTTGGTGATCTGTTATTTACGGTTGCAAACCTCGCGCGTCATTTGAAGGTTGATCCGGAAATGGCCCTTCGGGACGCGAATGCGAAATTCCGAAAGAGATTTTCGGGAATGGAAGCGGCTACGGAGCGTCCACTGGAGGAGCTTTCTGCGGCGGAGCTTGAGGAGTTGTGGGCGAGGAGTAAGCAGGCGGAGCGGTCCGCATGAGAGCGGAGATGAGCGCCGAACATCACCAGACACCCGCGGGGACTGCGGTGGTCCTGCGGGAGTGCAGGGGAGTTGAGGAACTTGAACAGTGCGTGCGGCTGCAGATCGAGACGTGGGGCTACAACGACGGGGATGTGATCCCGAAGCGGATGTTTGTTGTGGCGCAGCGGATCGGTGGGCAGGTGATGGGGGCGTTCGAGGGGCAGGAGATGGTGGGTTTTGCCATGTCTTTGCCTGGGGTCAAGGCCGGGGAAGAGGGACCGTTACCCTACCTGCATTCTCATATGCTGGCGGTTAAGCCGGCATACCGAAACGCTGGAATTGGCAGGAAGCTCAAGCTTTATCAACGAGATGATGCGTTAAGCAGAAGTATTACTTTAATGGAGTGGACGTTCGACCCGCTGGAGATCAAAAATGCCTTCCTCAATATCCACAGACTCGGCGTGATTGTGCGGTCCTATACTCCAAATTTTTATGGTGTATCCTCATCACGTCTACAGGGTGGGCTTCCCACGGACCGTCTGCATGCGGAATGGTGGATGGATTCGGAACGTGTGAAGGCGATTCTGAACGGGTCCCCATACACACCGCCGGAAATTCAGGAGACAATCGTGGTGCCGAAGGAAGTCTACGAATGGAAGGCTTCGGCTACCGGTGTCTCCAGGGCCATGGCGGTGCAAGCTGAGAATCGCCACCGCTTTCTGGATGCATTTGCTCGCGGGCTGGCGGTTGTTGGGTTCCGTGTAGATGATGAAGGTAACGGCGCTTTCGAACTCGCAAAACTGGAAAACCTCGGAGTTCTATGAGAATCGACGCGATCTTCCTGCGCGAAATACGCCTTCCCCTTGTTCAACCCTTTCAAACTAGTTTCGGCACCACGACAGAGCGGCGAATCCTGCTGGTAGAGTTGCGCGGCGAAGGCCTGAGCGGCTGGGGGGAGTGCGTCGCCGGGGAACATCCGTTTTTCTCCGATGAGACGGTCGACACGGCATGGCTGGTGATCCAGCAGGAGCTGGCGCCAGTGCTGGCGGCGGCCGATCCGGAGCATGGCGGAAAGTGCCCAGGATTATTTCGGCAGGTGCGTGGGCACCGGATGGCGAAGGCTGCGCTGGAGAATGCGGTGTGGGATCTCGAGGCGCAGATGAGGGGGATTCCGCTGGCGGAGCTGCTGGGCGGGACGCGCGAGACGATTGATTGCGGCGTGTCGATTGGGATCCAGGCGTCGATGGCGGAGCAAATGGCCGCGGTGGAGAAGGAAGTAGCGGCGGGATACCAGCGCATCAAGCTGAAATGTAAGCCGGGCTGGGATGTGAAGGTGTTCGAAGCGGTGCGGAACCGGTGGCCGGAGATTCAGCTGAGCTGCGACGCGAATTCGGCGTACCGGCTGAACGATTCGGATCACATCCTCACGTTCGACGAATTCAATTTGCTGATGATCGAGCAGCCGTTATGGGCTGACGATTTCTATTTCCACTCCATGCTGCAGAAGCGACTGGCGACTCCGATATGTCTGGACGAATCGATTCGGAACCGGCGCGACGCGCTGGCGGCGATTGAGATGGAGTCGTGCCGGATCATCAATATTAAGTGCGGACGCGTGGGGGGCTTTAGCGAGGCAATTGCGGTGCACAATGCGGCGCAGGAACGGGGCGTGCCGGTGTGGTGCGGCGGGATGCTGGAGACGGGCATCGGGAGGGCACACAACATTGCGTTGTCGTCGCTGGATAATTTCACGCTGCCTGGGGATGTGTCGGCGTCGAAGCGCTACTGGCGGGAGGACATCATCGAACCGGAAGTTGTGGTTTCGCGGACAGGCGAGATTACTGTGCCGAATACGCCGGGGCGAGGGTTCGAGGTGCGGACCGATTTGGTGGAGAAGCTGACAGTGCGCAGAGAAGAGATTCGGGCGATGGCGATGGTGGCCTGAAAAGCAGGGAACAGGGAACAGGGTACAGGAAGTGCAGACAGGGAGCGGCTTTGGCTGCTCCCTTTTCGTTGGTGCAAGACGCTAGCGGAAACGGACGGAGACCACTTCGCCCTGGAAGGCGGGTCCGATCGGCGTGACGCTGGCGTGGCCTGCGGTGAAGGCCTGGTTGAACCAGTCCCATTGGGTGTTGGGATAGATCACGAAGATGTGATCGCCAGGTTGGGCGGAGATGGATTCCCAGGATTCAACCGGGACATTCGTAAAGTTGTGCAGGTGGATCTCGGTGAGGGAGATGACGTCCATTTGGCTCCAGCGCAACTCCTGCTCGCGGGAGTAAACAAAGACGAGGCGCGATCGAAGGCCGGGGTCCGGCTCATAGTACCAGGCCTTGCTGAAGGCTGGAGGCTCCTGAATATAGATCTTTCCTGAAGGGGTGGCCAGGATGGCTGCTTTCTGTTGTGGGGTGAGGATCATAGCGGCGCGATCGTCGGAGGCTTGCTGGCGCTCGATGCGCACGTGCATGAGGCCGATGATGCCCAACTCGCCAAAGACGAGAAGGATGAGGATTCTGCCGATGCGTTGCTGGCGAAAGAGCGGGTCGAGACTGATGGCTACGAGAGCTGAAACACCGATGATGGCCGCGATCATATGGCGGGGCTCGAAGACGTGGGTGACGGCGGCGGCGAGGAGGAATCCGAAGACCGGCAAAAGGGCGAGGGTCACGATGAAGATGAACTCGGGACCCGGTAGAGAGATACGCTGGGCACGGATCTGGCGGACGCAGGCGATCACAGCGAAGAGAAAAAAACCCGTGATGAGGAGAAAGATGGCTCCGCGATGGGCGACGACGTGGGCTTTGCCGAGGAAGATTTCGGCGTAGGCGGTCGCGATCACGGCGGGAGTCATGCGATTCTGCGCCAGGAAATAGTCATGGTGGCGAAAAGGGGCGGCTGCTTTGGCGAACGGGATGACGAATCCGATGGTGGCTGAAGCGACGACGATGGCGATGAAGACCGGCCAGTCGGGGTGCTTTCGGCGGAAGGCTCGGAAGAGCTCTGCAGCGAGGAAGGGAATGATCAGCAGCACGCCGTAGTAGTGGGTGTTGATGCTGAGGCCGAGGCACAATGCCAATGCGATGAGCGGGACTGCGCGCCGGGTTTCGCGGTGGATGGCGGTCTGCCAGCTGATCATGGCGATGCCGCAGAGGCCGAGGAGGAACCCATAGGGACGGCCTTCGACCGCGTAGTAGAGAGTTGCGGTGAGAGCGGGAAATGCGAGTGCGAAGAGTGCTGAGCGTTCGGACGCGATGCGGCGAACAAAGCGATAGAGACAGAACTGCATCACCAGGAAGCCGAGCAGCGATGGCAACCGGATCGCAAATGCGTTGGGTCCGAAGAGGCGAATGGCGGTGTTGGCGATGAGGTGGTAGACGAGTGGGTCAAGAGAGATGGGCCAGGAGGCCTGGATGTGAGCGACCTTGGCCCAGCTGGGTTGGGTGTCGGTCCAGAGGACGAGGAATTCATCCCACCAGAGAAGTTTTGCTGCGGACCAGAGGATGGAGATGAGGGCGGTGAGCGCGATGAAGGCGAAGGGAAGCCACGGGATTCTGCGCGTGAGACTGGGCTGCACTGACACGGCGGGTTCGTCGATGGCGGAGGCAGTCGTCACAGGGCGGGCGTGGGGCCGCTTCCTTCATTTGCGCGCTGGCCGGGGTACGGCATGAAGGGATTATGGCAGTCCTGGGTGGCGGGATGAATGCCCTGTTGGTGGAAGGGAGTTCAGGTGGTCACCGGCGGGGCGGCTTCGGGAGATTTTTGCAGGGATCGTTTGGTGCGGCGGGCTCCGATGAGGATGACCTCGATGGCGGCGGCGAGGAAGACGGCGTTGCTGATGCGGGCTGCGAGGACAGTTCCGAAGAGGGGGTGTGCGGCAAAGGCGTGGAGGCCGTAGGCTAACGCTCCACCTGCGGCGAGCGAGAAGGTATGGAGCGGGGTCCATGTGGCTCGGCGGGAGAAGAGGCGGACAAAGAGCAGGAAGGCGACGTCGATGGCGAGCATGGCGGCGACGGCTCCCCAATTCAGGATGGGGGGCGTGAAGAGGATAGCGAGGCCGAGGATGAGAGCGACTGCTCCGGTGAGCGACGGAGGAGGCGTGGGACCGGCGGCGGTGTGCGGTTGGCGGCGCGGGAGCAGGAAGGCGGCGACGATGAAGGCGAGGGCGGCGATGCCTGCGCAGGCGAATTGTGTCGGTGAAGCAACGAAGCGATCGCCTTTGAGGGTCATGGCGGTGCTGGCGGCGCATCCGGCGAGAAAGAGGAGGGCGACGATGGAGTCGCCGATGCGGCCGAGCCAGGGTTGTTCAGCGCGGGTGGGGACAAGGGCTTCGACAAGGGCGATGGAGACGGAGATGCTCCAGAAGGTGTGGAGGTTGAACATGAAAAGGGTCCACCACGCGCCGACGTGGAGGAAGGGAATCCAGGCGTGCGTAAGGAAATGCCCGTGGAGATGGAGATAGTCGGGATTGAAGAGGGACTGCGTGGTGAAGGCTTCTTCGATAACGGTGTAGGCGGCGCCGAGGAGGAGGATGCTGGGCCAGCCGCGGCCAGTGCGGCGGACGACTTCGCGAATGAGGAGGGCTCCCCCGCCATACATAGGAGCCATGACGATGAGGGCCGCGAGCATCTTGATGGGCAGGTCGCCGAGGAGGTATTCGGCGACGAGCGGGGCGGTGAAGATGAGGGCGATGGCGGCGCCGATGCTTCGTTGGGATCGGATGATTGAAGGGGCGACGGGGATCGCGGCGGTGCTCGAGGACATGGCGGACCTCCTGGTGACCAGCGGGTGCAGAAACAGGATCAACCAGGAAGGCTACGCGCTCCAGTACCACTTGTCACGGCTCAGGGATGACAGTTGTCACGGCTGCTGTTGGGACGGATGTGACGAAGTCGCGATGTCGGAAGTGGTAGGGTGTTGGCATGAAAAAAATGGCTTTGTTGGCGACGGTGATGGTGGGGTTTGTTGGGGCGCGGGCGCAGAGTAGTGGATCGGCGGGAACGCCGTTGCAGGGGACGGCACAGGATGGTTATGCTTCGGCGCGGAGTCTGGAGTTGTACCGGGAGAGCCATGCGTCGATGTTCATGAACGATTATGGGCAGCTGAGCCGGTATCACGATGACGATGGGAAGCTGGGGCCGGCTGCGGCGAGCGAGAAGCGCGTGGTGTTCTTTGGGGATTCGATCACGGATATCTGGAAGCTGGATGAGTCGTTTCCAGGGAAACATTATGTGAATCGGGGGATTGGCGGGCAGACGACTCCACAGATGCTGGTGCGATTTCGTCCGGACGTAATCGATTTGAAGCCGGCGGTGGTGGTGGTGCTGGCCGGGACGAATGACATTGCGGGAAACACGGGCGAGGAGACGCTGGAGCAGATCGAGGGCGACTACGCGACGATGGCGGAGTTGGCGAAGGTGCACGGGATCCGGATGGTGTTTGCTTCGGTGATGCCGATCAATAACTACAATCCGCGCGCACTGAGTTTCCTTCTGCAGCGGTCGCCGGAGAAGATTCTGGCTTTGAATGCGTGGCTGAAGAAATATTGCGCGGACCAGGGTCTGGTGTATCTTGATTATTTTTCGGCGATGGTCGATGGGCGGGGGATGCTGAAGGCGGAGCTGACGGGGGATGGGCTGCATCCGAATGCGGCGGGATTTGCGGTGATGGCTCCTTTGGCGGCGGCGGCGATTGAGGAAGCGAAGAAGTAGGGAACAGGGAACCGGCAGCAGGGAATAGGAAACGGGGAATCGTGCCGCTGAATAAGATCATCCTTCTGCCCGGCATGGACGGGACAGGCAATCTATGTCGCGATTTTATTCGCGCCTTGCCCGACGGGATGAAGAAGGAGATTCCAATTTATCCGAAGGAACGTGCTCTCTCTTACAGCGAACTAACAAAGCTGGTGCGCTTTCATTGTGAGGGCTCGGAACCGTTTGTGTGCTGGCAGAGTCGTTTTCCACGCCCGTTGCAATTAGGGTGGCAGCGGAGAATCCAACAAATCTGAAGGGGCTGATCCTCTGCGCCGGGTTTGCGACGAGTCCCGTCAGCGGACTGTCCCGGATGCTGGGCTGGTTCCTGGCGTCGGTTCTGACGCGGATGCCTTTACCGGATGCTGTGATGAGAGCACGGCTGACTGGAACGGATGCTCCCGCTGCTCTTCTGCTCCAGGTGCGCGATGCCGTAGCGTCGGTAAATGCGAATGTTCTTGCCGCTCGGCTGCGAGCGATATTGAAGTGCAATGTTTGTGCGGAACTAACCAGGATCGCAATTCCGGTCCTCTATCTGCAGGCGGCCCAAGACCGCCTGGTGAGATCGCGCTGTCTTGACGAGATACAGCGCATGAAGCCGGACGTCCGGTCAATCATCATGAACGGGCCGCACTTATTGTTGCAAGCAAATCCGGACGAAGCGGCCAGGATCGTTGCCGACTTCTGTCGGGCTTTGTCATGACCTTCGTGCAGCCAGCCTCTCCGATTCGTGGCCAGGACACAGTGTTAACGAAATAGTTAATATGGAGGGGTCCGGCGCTCACCCGATCCTGTGGAATCATAGATATCCCGGAGGGTAGACCCCCTCCGCCGCTGAATCGGAGGGGTCCAGCCAAGGCCAGGGACGCTCCCCGCTCCGCGCTCACTTGGCCCCTGCAGACAGGTCATCGAGCGCCAGGTTCAGCTCCAGGACGTTGACCCGCGGCTCGCCGAGGAAGCCGAGTTGGCGGCCCTGGATGTGCGACTGGACGAGGGCGCGGACCGTGGCTTCGGGCAGATGACGGGCGGCGGCGACCATTGGGACCTGGTAGAGCGCGTCGGCGGGGGCGATGTCGGGATCGAGGCCGGACGCCGATGTGGTGACGAGGCCGATGGGAACTGGCTGGCCGGGATTCTGTTTCTGCCAGTTGGCCACGTCGGTGTCGATGCGCGTGACGAGCGCCTTGTTCGACTGCGCGAGGTTGGAGCCGCCGGAGCTGGTTGCGTCGTATCCGTTACCGGCGTCGGAAGGACGGCCATGGAAATAGCTGGGGCTCGAGAAGCTTTGACCGATGATGGCGGAGCCAATGACCTGACCGTCGCGGGTGATGAGCTGGCCGTTGGCCTTGTCGCGCATGGTGAGCTGCGCGAGGCCGGTGACGATGAGCGGATAGATGATGCCGAGGAGAATCGTCGTGACGATAGTGAAGCGGACCGCGATGACGAGGGTGCTGCGCATGGATGCGCCTTGGTCGGGACGGTTGCGCGGGCCGAGGAGTTCTGGGTCGTGGATGTATGATGCGGTCACCATGTGGGTCTCCGTTTCAGGCCAGGTGTAGGCCGTTGATGGCCAGGTCGATGATCTTGATTCCGATGAACGGCACGATGATGCCGCCGATGCCGTAAACGATGAGGTTGCGGCGCAGGAGAGCCTGCGCGGACATGGGTTGGTACTTGACGCCGCGCAGAGCAAGCGGGATGAGCGCGATGATGATGATCGCGTTGAAAATGACGGCGGAAAGAATGGCTGAGTGTGGCGTACCGAGGTGCATGACGTTGAGCGCGTTGAGGACGGGAAAGACGCCGGCGAACATTGCGGGGATGATGGCGAAATATTTCGCGACGTCGTTGGCGATGGAGAAGGTGGTGAGCGCGCCGCGGGTCATGAGGAGTTGCTTGCCGATTTCGACGATCTCGATGAGCTTGGTGGGGTTCGAGTCGAGGTCGACCATGTTGCCGGCTTCTTTGGCGGCTTGGGTTCCGGTGTTCATGGCAACACCGACGTCGGCCTGAGCGAGCGCAGGCGCGTCGTTGGTGCCGTCGCCGGTCATGGCGACGAGCTTGCCTTTGGCCTGCTCGCGCTTGATGAGGTCCATTTTGTCTTTGGGCTTGGCTTCGGCGAGGAAATCGTCGACGCCGGCTTCGCGGGCGATGACCGCGGCGGTGAGGGGATTGTCGCCGGTGATCATGATGCTGCGAATCCCCATGGCGCGGAGGCGGGCAAGGCGATCTTTGAGGCCACCTTTGACGATGTCCTTGAGATAGACGACGCCGAGGGCGGTGGAATTTTCGGCGACGACGAGGGGCGTGCCACCCTGGCGCGCGATTTCCTCGACGCGGTCGGTGACCTGGCGGGGAAGGC
>Ga0302326_10005531_pt1 | contig 28799 bp, 29 predicted proteins | sample Palsa_T0_3_FD_202264 | JGI IMG/M metagenome (GOLD analysis project Ga0302326, IMG submission 202264) | Peat permafrost microbial communities from Stordalen Mire near Abisko, Sweden - Palsa_T0_3 | ecosystem: Environmental > Terrestrial > Soil > Palsa > Peat permafrost | place: Sweden: Abisko... | reverse complement strand
CTGGCCAACGTGCGACGGACCCATGAGCAGCACCTCGGCGAGATCAAGGAGATGGTCAAGCTCGGGCTCGATGCCGGCGTCCAGGTCATGGCGGCCGTGGCCACCGCGTACGGCTGCCCGATAGTCGGCCGGGTGGACGAGGAGGTCGTATTCGGCATCGCCGGGACCCTTGTCGACTATGGCGTGAGCCGGATCATGCTCAGCGACACGACCGGCCTTGCCGATCCGGTCACCGTGCGGCGGTTCGCGCGGCGCGCGCGGCGGGACTTCCCCTCCCTGGACCTCATCGCCCACTTCCACGACACCCGCGGCACCGGCCTGCTGAACACCTGGGCCGCGCTCGAGAGCGGGGTCACCACAGTCGACACCTGCCTGGGCGGGCTGGGCGGAGAGCCGCCCTCCGTGGAGCAGAACCACTCGGGCGAAGCTGGGAACGTGGCGACCGAGGATCTCGTCGTGGCGCTTGAGCGGGCCGGCGTCTCCACCGGGATCGACGTTGCCGCTCTTCTCGATGCAGGCCGCACGCAGGAGCAGGTTACCGGCATCGCGTCTCGTGCGCAGGTCCTCCGAACGGGCGCCGGGCTCCTCTAGCGGGCTTCCCGCCCCGCGGGACGGCAGCCCAAATGGACTTGCCTAAGGACCGCAAATTCAGTAAGATATATGATGTATATAGCCGATGACATCGTAGGTCGAGCGCGCAGTCGGAAACGCTTCGTGACTCGCTTCTACCACGTGCCGAGGGATCCCTTATGCCGACTCCGCTCTTCCCGCACCTGGACTCTTGTCGAGAGGTCCGTGACGCAGTCCGGGCCGTGTGCTCGAAATATCCGGCGGAGTACTGGGAGCAGCACGACCGAATGCACGAGTATGCTGCCGAGTTCGTCAAAGATTTCGCTGACGCTGGGTTTCTCGGGATGGTTATCCCCGAGGAGTACGGCGGCGGCGGCGGGACGGTCGCAGACTTCTGCGCCGCCCTCGAAGAAGTCGCGGCCAGCGGCGGCGCTATGAACGCAGCGTCCTCTGTCCACGTTCCGAATCTGTGCGTGCCCACCCTCCTCGCGTTCGGTACCGAAGAGCAGCGGCGTGAGCTCCTGCCGAAGATCGCCTCCGGCGAGATGCTGGTGACGTTTGGAGTCACCGAACCCGACGCGGGAACGGATACGACCAAGATTAAGCTGGCGGCCAGGAAAACTGACGACGGCTGGGTGCTAAACGGACTGAAGGTGTGGAACTCGGGCGCGATGTACGCACAGAAGGTTCTGGTGCTCACCCGCACCTCTACCCCTGGGCCCGGGGATCGCAAGGGTGATGGCCTCACCCTGTTCGTGACCGACATCAAGGCGCCGACGATCGAGATCAGCCCAATCGAGAAGATCGGCCGGAACGCGTTCGGCTCGGCCGAGGTCAACTTCGTGGACCATCCGGTGACGCAGGCCGAGATGGTGGGAGAGGAGGGCAAGGGCTTCTATCACCTCCTCCACAGCCTCAACGTCGAGCGGCTCTACCTCTCCTCTGTGGCCATGGGCATCGGACGCTGGTGCCTTGCCGCTGCGACCCGCTACGCGAACGAGCGCGTCGTGTTCGACCGGCAGATCGGCAAGAATCAAGCCGTGCAACACCCGTTGGCCGCCGATTACCTCGCCCTGTTTGCGGCCGCGCACGTCTTGCAATCCGCGATCACCGCGTGCCTGGAGGAGGGCGCTGGGTCCATCGGTCCGATCGCCAACGCCGCGAAGTACCTCACGTCGGAGGCGGCGTGGCGCGTGGCCGACGACGCGATGCAGACCTTCGGCGGCTACTCCTTCGCCCGGGAGTACCACATCGGACGGTACTGGACCGAGGTCCGGCTGCAACGGATCGCGCCGGTAAACAACCAGATGGTCCTGAACTACGTGGCCGAGCGCGTCCTAGGCCTCCCTCGGAGCTACTGACCGGCTGCCGACCGGGAACCAGCCGCAAACCCTGCGGCCCACCGCGGCTTGATGAGGAGTGACATGGCCCAGATCGAGTACGACGTCACAGACCACGTCGCCACGATCGTAATCAATAACCCAGAGAAGAAGAACTCCATCACTCTGGAGATGTACAAGCAGCTTGATGAAGCGTACGCGGACGTTGTGTCGAACGGCGACGTGCGCGTCCTGGTCATCACGGGAGCTGGTGACGGCGCGTTCAGCACCGGTGCCGACATCTCGGGGTACGTGGCCGACGGAGTGCTGGGTGAGGACGCCGGTAAGCAGCGCCAGCCGCTGCCCAAGCCGTGGCGCATCTATAAGCCCGTTATCGCTGCTATTGAGGGCTGGTGCGTAGGCGGCGGATTCGCGTTGGCGGCCGCCTGTGACTTGCGCGTCGCGTCCACGACGTCAACGTTCGGACAGGCAGGCCTCAGGCGCGGCGTCGTCAACGGCCAGCAGACCACGACCCGACTGACCCGCCTCGTGGGCATGGCCAACGCGCTCGATCTGCTACTGCTGTCGAAGTGGATCGACGGTACCGAGGCCTACCGCATCGGTCTCGTCCAGCGGCTGACCGAGCCTGGCGGCGCGCTGGCCGAGGCGATGGAGATGGCGCGGACGATCGCGTCGTTCAGCCCGGATGCGGTCCAGGGCACCAAGCGTCTAGCCTACGACAACCATGATCTCCCCTGGGGCCAGGCACTGGACTGGGAGCTCGAGGTTAGCGAGCGCAGCTTCCGGACGGCGGACTCGCTTGAGGGCTTTACGGCGTTCGCGGAGAAGCGGGAGCCAGTGTTCGGGCAGGCCCCGGCTCTGCACTCGCTCGGATTCGAGGAATTCTGGCCCAACGACAACACCCCGGAGTGGCGCACGTGAAAGGTCCGCTTAGCGGCATTCGCGTCCTGACCGTCGAGAGCTTTATCGCCGGGCCCATGGCCTCGATGTGGCTCGCCGACGCCGGGGCAGAGGTCGTCAAGATCGAGGCTCCCGCCCGGGGGGACACCGCGCGGACTGTCCCGCCGCTGAAGGGGGAGGGCAGTGAGTCCCAGAGCCTGTCATTCATCCGGGCGAACAGGAACAAGCGCAGCGTTGCGCTTGACCTGAAGTCCGAGGACGGGCGGAAGACCTTCCTCGCGCTCGTGCGCGAGGCCGACGTGTTCCTGGAGAATGCCAACCCAGCTGCGCTTCCGCGGCTGGGCCTCACCTACGCCGAGCTCAGCAAGCACAACCCGCGCCTGATCTACTGCGCCGTGTCGGGTTTCGGTCTGCCGGAGTTCAACGAGGGGAGCCTCCCCTACCTCACGGCGTTCGACATCACGGCGCAGGCCATGGCTGGCCTGCTGCTGCGACCCGAAGGGGCAGAGTCGGGTGCCGTCTACCCCGGTTACCCGCTGGCCGACATTTTCGCAGCGGCCAACGCGCAGTCGGCGGTCTACCAGGCGCTGTTCAACAGGGAGCGTACCGGCCAAGGCGCATACATCGACGTGTCGATGTTCGATGGCGCGATCGCCATGAACGAGCTCGCCGTCATCATCCACGCCGCGTTCGGGCATCTTCCCGCGCCAGGTGCGCACTCCCTCGGCGGTCCCTTCGGGGCGTACACGGCCTCGGACGGACAGGTCGTGCTCGGCATCCTGGGCCAGCCGGTATGGATTCGCTTTACCCAGGCGATCGGTCGTCCTGAGCTCGCGGAGGACCCCGAGTATGCGACGGGCCTCCTCCGGCATGAACACCGGCGCGTCCTGACTCCCGTGGTGAACGCGTGGATGAGCCAGTTCACTACCAGCGCGGTACTCGATCTGCTCAGCAAGTTCGATATCCCGGCCGCCCCCGTGTGGAACGTGGACGAGGTAGTCAAGCTCGACTACGCCAAGAAACGCCGAATGATCGTCTCACTCGAAGATCCAGCCTGGGGGTCGGTCACGGTGGCGGGCAACCCCCTGAACTCGAGCCTCATGTCGGACGAGGCGCCTGCGCCGGCGCCGCTGCTGGGTGCCGACACCGACGATGTCCTGCGGGAGTGGCTCGGCGGGGACGATTGACGTGCGACGCGTAGCTTGCGGTCCAATTCCGCACACGGTTGAGCAGTGAGGGTGGAGAGCATGCCAGATCGTCCCAAGAAGGTATCTGCCAAAGACGCGCTGCTCCAGGTGCGGTCGGGCATGCTGGTCGCCAGCGGCGGGTTGAGCGCCGAGCCCCTCGTGCTGCTCGAGGCGCTGGCCGAACGGGCGAGCGAGACCTCCTCCGTGACGCTGCTCGGCGGCATGTTCATCGACGGCTACCGCGCGCTGTCACCGCACCTGGGCAACGCGATCCGGCTCGAAACGTGGTTTATGCCGCTGACCTTGCTCGGTGACGTCGGGATGGGGCCCGACGTCGATTTCCTGCCGATGACGTGGACGCAGGTGTGCCGTTACGTCGAGACGCTCGAGATCGACGTCTGCCTGGTCATGGTGTCCCCGGCTGACGAGAACGGGTACTACAGCCTGGGCATCAGCTCGAGCCTGAACTCGTTCCTGGTCAAGCGGTCCCGCGTCGTTATCGCGCAGGTCAACGACGAGATGCCGTACACCCTGGGCGACTCGTTGGTGCACGAGTCGCAGATCGACTTCATCGTCGAGCACTCGAGCCCGTTGCCCCCCTACCCCCTGCGGCCGCCGGGTGATCTCGACGCGGTCATCGGGCGGTACGTGGCCAGCCTGATCCCCGACGGAGCAATGCTTCAGTGTGGCGTCGGCACGATCCCCGAGGCCGTGGCACGGTGCCTCGCCGAAGAAGGGCGTTCGGGCCTGCGCATCACCGGGATGCTCACCGACGCCGGGCGCGGGCTGGTCGAGGCCGGCTGCTGCGTGGCCGATAGGCCGGCCATTGTCGTCGGCGAGGTATGCGGTTCTCCGGACCTGTACCGGTGGGTGGATCGCAATCCCGCGATGATCGCCAGGGACGGCCTGCACACCCACAGCCTCCAAGCGTTGGCCGAGTATCCCCTCTTCGTGTCGGTCAACTCGACGCTGGAGGTCGACCTGTTCGGTCAGGTGAACTCAGAGGTACTGCGGACGGGACAGGCGGGCGGCATCGGCGGGAGCCTCGACTTCATGATGGGTGCCATGTTCGCCGACAACCTGTCTGTCGTCGCGCTGCCGTCCATCACGTCACGTGGCGTCTCCCGGATCGTGCCGTCTATCACCAAGGGCCTGGTGACAGCGCCGCGGACGCTCGTGCAATTCGTCGTGACCGAGTTCGGCGTGGCTGACCTTCGGTTCCTGTCGGCATCTCGGCGGGCGGAGGCCTTGGCGAACATCAGCCACCCGGACCACCGCGAGGAACTCCTTGCTGCCGCCAAGGAGCTCACCAGAACCGGATGACGACGGTGGGCGAAACGGCGCAGCGCCAACCTTTTATCCATACCCGCCGTGGGCCTTAACGGGCTCGTCCCCGGTGCAGCAGATGTAGAATGTATCGTACATAATACTTTACAGGCTGATGCGATGGATGGCATAATGAAGCTGTGACTACGTTGCCGCTGACGCCGGACGAACTGCTCACGACGACCCGTGCCGTGCGCAAGCGCCTCGACCTCACGCGGCCGGTACCACTGGAGCTGGTTCGCGAGTGTCTGGAGATCGCGCTCCAGGCCCCCTCGGGTGCGAACCGCCAGCGCTGGCAGTGGCTAGTCATCGTCGACCCCAAGGTCCGGAAGCAGATCGGGGAGATCTACCTCGAGCGAGCGCAGAACTACGCCGCATCCGATACCTACGTCTCCAAGCTGCACGGCGACGACCCGCAGCGGTCACAGGTGCAGCAGCGGGTGGGCAACAGCACCGAGTATCTCGCCGAGCACATGGGGGAGGTACCCGTCCTGGTCATCCCGTGCCTCAAGGCAGGCCAGCTGCGCGCGGGCAATCAGGCCAGCCTCTGGGGGTCGCTACTCCCTGCCACCTGGAGCTACATGCTCGCGGCCCGAGCCCGCGGATTGGGAACGGCCTGGACGACCCTTCACCTTGGCCGGGAGAAGGAGGTCGCTGAGCTGCTTGGCGTGCCCGCCAACATCCACCAGGCCGCGATCATCCCGACCGCGTTCTACACGGGTGAGACATTCAGGCCCGCGCCCCGCGAGCCGCTCGACACCGTTCTCCACGTCGACAAGTGGTGAGCCAGCACCCATCAGAACTAGGACAGACAACGTGAAGCGAGCCAAGAAGACCATCATTTCCTGCGCGCTGACTGGGTCGGTGCACACACCGTCGATGTCTCCGGCCCTGCCGGTCACGGCCGACGAGATGACCGAGCAGGGCATCGCGGCGGTCGAGGCAGGCGCGGCCATCCTGCACCTGCATGCACGCTTTCCGGAGGACGGCCGGCCGTCACCCCACCCTGAGCACTATCGCCCGTTCGTGTCCGCGCTCGCGCACGACACCGACGCGGTCATCAACCTCACGACCGGCGGCGCGATGACGATGACCGTGGAGGAACGACTCGAGGCCGCGGTGGTCTTCGAGCCCGAGGTTGCGTCACTCAACATGGGGTCGATCAACTTCAACTTTGCCGGGGCCGCCGACCGAGAGCGCGAGTGGAAATACGACTGGGAGAAGCCCTACGTCCTCCGCTCGGCCGGTAGCATCTTCGTCAACACGTTCACCCAAATCGAGACCTCCCTTGTAAGGCTCGGCCAGGAGCGCGGCACTCGGTTCGAGTTCGAGTGCTACGACGTGGGCCACCTCTACAACCTCGCCCATGTTGTGGACAAAGGCCTCGCGGAGCCCCCGTTCTTCATTCAGATGATCTTCGGCATCCTCGGCGGCATCGGACCGGACGTGGACAACCTGACGCACATGGTCAGCATCGCCGACAAGCTTTTCGGCGAGGACTATTACCTCTCCGCCTTCGGTGCCGGCCGGCACCAGATGACCTTCGGCATGGCCTCTGCGCTCGTCGGCGGCAACGTCCGCGTGGGGCTGGAGGACAATCTGTACTACAACCGCGGCGAGCTGGCCAAGAGCAACGCCGAGCAGGTGGCCAGGGTCGTCCGGATGCTGAGCGAGCTCGGTCATGACATCGCGACGCCGGACGACGCGCGTCAGATGCTCAAGCTCAAGGGCCGCGGCACGATCAAGGTTTGACGCTTCTGACACGCGGTCATGCCGGTGTCCGAAGTGGCTCCGACAGGGGAGGCAATGGCCTGTCACGCTGCGAAGCACTACAGACCCGGGAGTCATCATGACCGACCATGCGCAGCTCTGGCAAGTCGAGCTTGTCGACCGCATCGCCTTGCTCTCCTACGACAACCCGCCGATGAACTACCTGGGCGGGGCAGGGCTGCACCAGTTCGGGCGCGCCCTGGATGAGGCACGTCGCGCCCACCCGGCCGCGTTGATCATCACGAGCGCGGTCCCGAACCAGTTCATCACGCACTTCAGTGTCGAGGACATACTTGCCGGCCAGCAGAAGATCCAAGAGCGAGGTCCGCTGGGCAACCAGCGTGCCCAGCTGATGCTAGAGCGGCTCTCGGACCTGCCGCAGCCGGTCATCGCGGCGATGCGGGGCGACACCATGGGATTCGGTTACGAGCTCGCTCTCGCGTGTGATTTCCGTGTTGCCCAGCGCGGCGACTTCCGGATCGGGCTGCCCGAGGTACGCATGGGCATCATTCCGGGCGCGGGTGGGTCCCAGCGGCTCGCGCGGCTCGTAGGTACGGCGCGAGCGCTCGACCTGATCATGCGCGCGCGCGTTCTCACCCCCGACGAGGCGCTGGCGCTGGGTTTGGTAAACGAGGTCGCCGAAGACGCACTGAAGGCAGCCCTCAGCCTTGCCCGCGAGCTGGCGGCCCTGCCACCCGTAGCAGTCGCTATGGCCAAGACCGCTGTCTACGGCGGTCGTGATATTGACATGCACGCGGCGCTTCGGGTGGAACGTGACGCATCCTACCGCGCGAAGCTCGCCCCAGAGGCGACCAAGGCGATGAGCGAATACGTCGACCTTCCGTTGGACGCCCGGCGAGCCTGGATCGATCGCCGGGAGCCGTAGTCGGATGTCATCCCTCGCGACGACGAGCAATAGCGAGGCGCATGAGACGGGGGCCAGACGAGCAGGCTCGATCAGTTTTTGTGCGGCTGCCGATGACGGCGTGGCCCCTTTCCTGCGCTGCCATCGCGGACCATAACGAGGTGCGCTGGAAGGGTGCCGCCGGGCGGGCTAAAGCCGATGAGCCGTACAATCCGCCCTTACGACGCCAGCCATCCTCCGTCGACGATAATCTGCTGACCTGTCATGTAAGAGGACGCATCCGAAAGCAAGAACACCGCTGCGCCGCCCAGTTCCTCCGGTAGCCCCAGTCTTCTCATCGGGATCCGGCTCTCCATCCGCGCGAGCTCGTCGGGCTTGTCGAGGACCTCGGCTGTCAGCTCGGTACGGAAGTAACCCGGCGATATGGCATTGACTCGCACGCCCGACGTCGCCCACTCCGCGGCAAGCGTCCGCACCACGCCGAGCAGACCGGCTTTCGATGCAACGTAGGCGACGGCGCGCGGGATGGCGATCGAGCTGCCGAGCGAGCCGATGAACACATGGCTCGAAGGTGTCACGCCCTCGCGGTGCCGCATCAGCTCACGGGAGAGCATGAACGGAGCAGTCAGGTTCACCGCGAGCACCTGCGCGAAGGCGGCGTCGCCAAACTCTCTTGCGTCCGCGCGGTGCGTTACGCCAGCTGTATGCACAACGCCATCCACCCGGCGGTCGCTGAGTTCGCGCCCGAGGTCCGCGATGGCGGTGGGGTCGGAGAGATCGGCGCAATGGACCTGCGCCAGCCCTCCGGCTTTCTCGATTGTCGCTTTGGCCTCTAGGAGCTGCGTTTCGGTGCGAGCGACGAGCTCAACCGAGGCACCTGCTGCGGCGACGGCCTCTGCGATCGCGCGCCCGAGGCCGCGGCCCGCGCCAGTTACGACAACATTGCGGTTCTCAAGACTGAACTGGTTCACAGCGCATGCACCGCACAGGTAATGGTCCGCGTGTTGAACCCGAGGGCCTCGAGCGCGTTTGGTAGCACCCTACATCCGGGAGCCCTCACGAGCAGTGGTGTAGCTGGCCCGGACGGTATCAGCGTCCAGCGCCAGGACGAGCGCGAGGACTGTATCCCATCGCGAGGGCTTCGGACTTCGAGGAACAAACTCGATCCTGACCAGCCACCACCTACGTGAGCGTGGTACTCAAGGACGTCGGTCATGCGCGTTCTCCTATTGCGGCCCAGGCGCCCCCGATGCCGACGAATGCAACGGCGGCAGTGGCCTTCTCGACCACCTCCGATCTCGGTTCGCCAGCAATCGCAGCGAAGATGTGGGGGCCCACGCTGCCCATCGTGGGCGGCATGCTCCTGATGAGCGCGGGCCTGACCGCCCTGGCCGTCATCACCCCATCCGCCTCCGCCTGGCTGCTAGCCGACCTGATAATCCCGGTCGGCATCGGCGGCCCGGTCCGGGCCTGACACTGACCGTTCGGCCACTAAGATGCATTTCATGTTGCTGAGGAATATATCATGTTCTCTGTCGAAAGCGCCCGGAACCTCGACCTGCTTCTGCGTGAACCCAGATGGCATCCCCTAGCTCTCTAGGACGAAATCATCTCCACCGACCCCGAAGTGTTCGACCAGGAGGCTGCGATCTGACGGTCCTAGCCAGTCTCCGTTGAGGCACCTCGCTACCAGCGTTAGGAGAAAACCATTCAGGGCATCGTCTTCCATGGCGAGCGAGAACTCGAGCTCGCCGACTTCCCAGACCCGGTACCGGGTCCTGACGATGTGATCATCCAGGTGCAGGCCTCGGGGATGTGCGGTACCGACCTGCACAAGTACCGGGGCCCGAAAATCGAGGCGCGACCGGAGATCGGCGGGCACGAACCGGCCGGAGTCGTGGTTGATGTCGGAGCCGCGGTTCCGAAATCATGGATCGGTCAGCCGGTGATGGTCCACCACTACGTCGGCTGCGGGCGCTGCGACCAGTGCCGGGCCGGGTGGCCGCACCTGTGCCGCAGCGGGTCGCTCATCATGGGACACACCATGCACGGATCGCACGCGGACTTGATGTGTGTCCCGTTCCGGACGATCCTGCCTATGCCCGGCGGGCTGTCCTTCCTTGCCGCGGCCGCGATCGGCTGCGGCACAGGGACCGCGTGGGGAGCGCTCGAGCGTCTCCAGCTACGCGGCGACGACACCATCGCGATCTTCGGCCAGGGTCCCGTCGGGCTCGCCGCGACGCAGCTCGCGGCCGCCCAGGGCGCCCGCGTCATCGCCCTGGATATCGAGCCGCGCCGTCTGGAGCGCGCCCGCGCGTTCGGCGCCGCCGAGCTGATCAATCCCGGCGAGGTGTCCTCGGTCCCCGACGCGGTGCGCGACGTCACGGGGGGCCGCGGCGCGTCGAAGAGCCTGGAGACCTCCGGAGCATCGAGCGCCGCTAATCAGGCACTCCACGTGCTCGACCTGTGGGGTATGGCGTGCTGGGTCGGTGTGGGGTCGACAATCCATTTCGATCTGACAGAACACCTGTACCGCCAGATTACGGCCATGACCTCCTGGACCATGTCCGTCATGGCCATGGAGCGCTGTGCGAACTTCGTCGTCGAGAGGGGAGTCGATGTCGATGCGCTCTTCACCGATCGATGGAAGCTCACCGACTTCGCCGCCGCCTACGACCTGTTCGATCGGCGGAGCTCGGGCAAGGGTGTCTTCAACCCCTAGGGTCCCGCACTTGCGTGCGCGTCACATGGTCGCCGGGCTCGCCGCGACACCCGAACCGGCGCCCAGCCCGACAGGCGCTCCGCCGGGGTCACGAGGCCTCGCCGATCACGCGCTGACGTCCCAGTTCCGCTAGCTCCGGGCCGACAGCCCCAGGATCTCCGAACGCACGTCCGCGGTGTGCTCGCCCAGGACGGCGCGATCCCCGGGCCGGCCTCGCACTGCTTCCGGCGAGCTCCAGCGGCGAGCCGTAGTCGAGAAAGCGCCGATCCCGGGCTGGTCCACCTCGGCCATCAGCGGACGGGCGGTGAGCTCTTCTCGCCCGTCGCTCACGAGGCCGGCGACGCTGCCGTATCGCCAGAAGAGCACCGACGTGCCGGTCAACTGCCGCTCGATCCCGTCGGCGTCCCGGCCTTCGAATCCGGGCTGGAGCAGGCCTACCACGACCTGGCGGTAGCGGCAGCGATCGTCGTCGGTGGAGAAGTCGGCGCCGAACGCCGGCACGTAACCGGCGATGTGCGCGGATCCCAGGGCGTGATCTTACAGGGATGCGTTGCGGGAGTTATAGCCCTGCAGGTGGCGGCCGTCCGGGCGAGGCCAGGCCGAAAGTAACGCCGCAAGCCTGCAACCGCAACAGGTGGTGTGCCTGGGATGACGAGCTGCAGACTACGGCGGGGTGCGGAGCCGCAGACCATGGCGAAAGGAGCCTGATGGTCCTGAGGATCGTTGTTGGCCTGGTGATGACCGTGGCGGCGGCTGTGATCGCCGGGCGCAGGCTGTGGTGGCTGGGGCGGGCCGGACAGCCCGCGCCGGACCGGGTCGCGGCGGTGCGCTCGCACCCGGGACGGGACGTGGAAGTGCAGCGAGCGAGGTGTGCCGGCCTGCCCGTCGAGGTGCCGGGACGCAGCGCAGTGACGCCACCAGCATCACGAGCCTGGTCGACCGGTGGTGGCCGCGCACGGCGGGATCGACATCCTGGTCAGCGCTGGCTCTGGCCGGACCGTGCGGTTCCCAAGGCCACCTGCGCGGAGCTGCGCGAACGCGTCTAGGTCAGCACGCGCCTGCCCACGTCGGGCACCGGCAGGGCCGCCGCGCCCGCTACCTCGTCTCCGCCCGGAACACTCGGTTGACCAGGTCTGGGGCCCGCCAGGCGTCTGGGTCCTGTCGGGTAGTGAACACCTTCCGTCGGCCCGACACGCCGACCAGGCCTTCTTTGGGCATCAGGCGGGCCACCCGGTCGCAGCCGGGTGGTGGGGAAGTCGTTGCCGGTTGTAGGGAAGCCTTGGGCAGGGCGATCGGGAATCACGGGCTCGCCGTGGGGAGAGCACATGGCGGGGTGGGGGAGGCTGGGGAAGTCGATGAGAAGCCCCGCCACGGGTAGCCCGGGTCGAGGACTGGCAAGGGCTCAGCCGTACAGGACGACCTGTCGTCCTGTGACTTCATGCCGGGCCAGTTTTCCGATCGCATCAGGGATGTGGTCGAAGTCGATGATCGTGGTGCGTGAGGCGATCTTGCCTTCGGCTACGAGCCGGAGGACGTGTGCGTTGTCGGCGTTTGTGCCGCCGCAGGAACCGACGAGTTCGACCTCGTCGATGGTCAACCGCAGTAGGTTAACCGTCCCTTGTGGAACAGCGAAGCCCACTTGGACAACCCGGCCCCGCGGCTTGACGGTCTCGACGGCAGCAGCTGTCGTGTTCGACCCGGAAAAATCGACAATGAGGTCAAGGCCGATGTCGCTGAAAGCGGCAATGTCCGTACCGACGGCGGTGACGCCCAATTCGCGTGCATAGTCGTGGAGTCTCTCATTGATCTCCGAGACGTATACGTCGGCGCCGACCCCGAGTGCAGCTTGTGCTCCCAAGGAGCCGAGGCCACCAAATCCGATGATGCCGACCTTGGTTCCCGCCTTGGCGTTTCCTCGGACGACCACCGCGTGGAACGACGTAATCCCCGCATCGGTGGATACGGCCGCCTGGTCCCAGGGGACGCCTTCGGGGACCGGCACCAACAGGTCCGCTGAGACGGCCAGTTTCGGCTGGAACCCGCCGTTTGAGGCCAGTCCGGGGCCGTTCAGGTCGGCGCGGATGACCACGGGATCGCCGACGGCGTAGCCGGTGACTCCTTCGCCGAGTGCGCTGACGACACCCGCGATCTCGTGACCCAACGTGATCGGCTTCATCTTGAGCACGCTGCTGGTCGAACCGTCCAGTTTGGTGACATCCGAGTGACAGATGCCCGCCGTGACGACATCGAGGAGCACCTCGCCGGCTTGCGCGACAGGTTCCTCCACGTCGCGAAGGGCGAGGGGCTCGCCGTCACCGGTGTATTGCCATGCTTTCACGCTCATTCTCTCCTTGCATTCGAGATTCCAGGTTGGAATCAACTGTCAATCGTAAGTGGAGTCGCCCTACCAGGCCCAAGTCTCGGGTGCTCGCCGCCGGGACCAGGCCAGATCCCGTCGAGCTCGTGCGGTGTCTCCGCCGTGAGGGCGATGTCGACGGCGTGCAGAGTGGCGTTGAGGTGGGCGACCGTGCCAGGTCCGGTGATCGTCGCGGTGACGACTGGATTCTGACCTCGAGCTCGATGGTCCGAGCGTTCAGGTTGTGGACGCTCTGCTCTGAGACGAGGCCCGTGAAGTTGCGTGCTTTCGCCTCGCCTTGCGCTACAGCGATCTGCCAACCGGCGTTGCTGCTGCCGACGTACCTGATCTTGCCCTCGCGGAACAGCTGTTCCATGGCTTCGGCGGCCAGCCACCACCCACCCGATCGTTCGGCTACTTGCTCTTCTAACATAATGTATTTTATGTTTGGTATATGAACAAATCTCGCGCCGGTACTGCCGGTCTCAGCGTCGAGAGCCAGGTGCGACACATGAAGACAAGGGCAGCCGTTCTCGAAGAGGGCAGCAAGCATTTCGAGATCAAGGAATTGGACGTCGATGAGCCTGGCGTGGGCGAGGTGCACGTCAAGTTCACCGCGGCGGGTCTGTGCCACTCGGACCTGCACCTGATCGACGGCGAAATCGCGCCGAGGTTTCCGCTGGTCGGTGGGCATGAAGGCGCTGGCATCGTGGAGGCGGTCGGCGTCGGGGTCACCAAAGTGAAACCCGGCGACCATGTCGTGTGCAGTTTCATGCCGACGTGCGGTGTCTGCCGGTACTGCGCCTCGGGTCGCTCGAACCTGTGTGATCTCGGAGCGACCCTGGTCAAGGGCAGTTTCCCCGACGGAACTTACCGCTATCACGCTGATGGCATCGACTACGGCAGCTTCTCGATGCTCGGGACGTTTTCCGAGCGGGCCACTCTCTCCCAGATGTCGGTGGTCAAGGTCGACGAGTGGCTGCCGCTCGACGTCGCCGTACTCGTCGGCTGCGGAGTGCCAACCGGGTGGGGCACCGCCGTCAACGCTGGCGGCGTGCGGCCGGGCGACATCGTGATCGTCTATGGCATCGGCGGTGTGGGCATCAACGCGGTCCAGGGGGCGGCTTTCGCGGGCGCGAAGTATGTTCTCGTCGTCGATCCCGTCGACTTCAAGCTGGAGACGGCGCTCAAACTGGGCGCCACTCACGCCTTCAAGGATCCCGTGGAGGCGCAGGCGAAGCTTACCGAGCTTTCCTGGGGGCAAGGGGCGGACCAGGCGCTCGTCACCGTCGGTGTGGTGGACGAGAAGGTGATCGCCGATGCGTTCGCCGCGATCGGCAAGGGTGGCACCCTGGTCGTGACCGGCCAGGCCCACCCGGGTCGGCTCACCATCCACGTGCCGAGCGCGGAGTTGGTGCGCTGCGAAAAGGTCATTCGCGGCTCACAGTTCGGGTCCTGCAATCCGCAGTACGACATCGTGAAGCTGCTGCGGATGTACAACGCCGGCCGCATCAAGCTCGACGAGCTGGCCACGAAGTACTACACCCTTGACGAGATCAACGACGGCTATCAGGACCTTCGGGACGGCAAGTTGATTCGCGGCGTCATCCGTTTCGACTGAGCTGTCACGAGGCCGAACGAGCGAAGACCGGATGATGCGCCGGCTGGCCGTTGAGGTGGCGCGGATGGAAGCGGCGATTGAAAGATTCGGCCCGCCGCCGGATGACCGGGTACCGGTCACGTTTCCCACCGCGAATGCTCACGGAATCTAAGATACGGAACGATCCTGGTGAGTGCCCGTAGTCTCTGCCTGCCCCGGCCGCGGTCTGGCCGGTGACGCTGGCGACGGGCATCGGGTACGCCACAGCCTGGCTGCGGCTGGCCTCCGGTCCGGCTGGGCCGCGCCGCCGTCGGCACGCTGCCGGTCACCGTCGTCGTCTGGCTGCTCGCACTGGCGGTCCGCATATACGGTGCAGGCGACCGCGCTGGGCTGGTCGCACTTGACCGTGCCGGGCCTGGCCCGGACGTTCCTGCTGCTGGCCGCCGCGGCTATCCCGGCCGGGCTGGGGCTGGCCGCGCTTGCCTGGGTGTGGCGGATCTACGCCATCACCACCGGGCTCGGCGGCACCATCCGTGCCATCGGGCATCGCTGGCGCCGGTCTTTACCGTTCCGTTCGCCAAGTACGCACGGCACATGGTCATCGTCGGCTCCAGACCGCTTGAACCTGCCCAGTCAAGATCCGGTTGCCGTTGACATCAAAGTCTTGACAGACGTCGTGGAACGGATCATCTGGGGTAATACCGTTGGCTCCAGACCTCGGCCGTCCGTGTAGGACAATTCTACGTGCAGGACAACTGCGTGCAGGACAACTGCGTGCAGGACAACTGCGTGCAGGACCACTGGAAGGAGCCGGGCATGACACTTGACCATAGGAGCGGCGCGAGTGGTGCAAGTGGCGCCATGACCCTGGACCGGGCCGCGCCGAGTGCGGCCGCCGCGGCTCCGATAGTCACCGCCGGCATCCCGGTTGGCAGCGAGTCGGATGCGGTCGCGGTCAGCCCGCTGACGGGCGATGTCTACATCACGAACTTCAACGATGGCACCGTGTCGGTGATCAGCGGCCAGACCAACACGGTCACCGCCGCCATCCCGGTCGGCACCAGCCCGGACGGGTCGCGGTCAGCCCGCTGACGGGCGATGTCTACGTCACCAACTTCAACGATGGCACCGTGTCGGTGATCAGCGGCCAGGCCAACACCGTCACCGCCACCATCCCGGTCGGTACCAACCCGGATGTGGTTGCGGCGAACCCGCTGACCGGCGCCGTCTACGTCACCGACATCAAGAATGGCACGGTGTCGGTGATCAGCGGCCAGAGCAACACCGTCACCGCCACTATCCTGGTCGGTAACGGCCCGTCGGGGTCGCGGTCAGCCCGCTGACGGGCGATGTCTACGTCGCCAACATCAACGATGGCACCGTGTCGGTGATCAGTGGCCGGACCAACACGGTCACCGCCACCCATCCCGGTCGGTAACGGCCCGGTCGGGGTCGCGGTCAGCCCGCTGACCGGCGCCGTCTACGTCACCAACGTCGGCGACGGCACCGTGTCGGTGATCTCCGGCTAACGCCGTGCGGGGCCGGGGCGTACGAAGCGGCAGACGGGGAGGACAATTGCGCTGCCACCGGCCTGCCGGATGACCTGCACGTGACGAGCCGCTAATAATGCTGGCCGTGTGGTCGGCCCAGTGCGGCGCTTGGGATCCTCCGGTCAACCACGTCGCTCGCGACTTCGGAGAGCCTGCGGTTGGGGTAGTGCGCGTAGTTCCTCAGCAGTTTGAATGCGTCGACGGTCATGGTGGGGTACTCGGAGATTCCCTTGGCCTGCTCGATGATCACTCGGCTGTTGAGTGCCGCCTGCAGCTGCGCGGAGGGCAGGTTTGCGTTCCCGGACGGCCCGTTCCTGGATCAGCCCGATCGATGATGGGTGGTAAGGGACTAGCCCTGAGAATTCACGTCGCCGCGTGAGCTGATCGGTTCGGCAGCCACGGAATCGCTCTGACCTGGGTAGATAGGGGTGCCGGTGTCCTTACTCGGCCTGGGCCGGGGGGCACTTGACTGGTGAACACGATCGGCTGGCTGAAAGGTCTGCGCGTCACTTGCGATTGTCGCCCCGTGGATCGGGGTCCGGTTGTCGTGGGCCAGATCGTGGATCGCCGGTGCTGGGGAGCGTGCGTTGCTTAACGGGGCTGGGGTCGTAGCCCGTCGATGATGATCTGGGCGATGTGTGCTGAGCGCTTGCGGCTGCTTTCTGCGCCGGCGTGGCGGATCGCGGCGAAGGCGCCGGCGACCAGTGCCATCACCTCTTCGGCGGTGAGGTCATGGCGCACGGCGCCGGCTGCGTGCGCGCGATCGAGCAGGTCTGCGACATGGCGGGTGAGATCTGCCGCGACATCCGGGGCGGCGGTGCGCAAGTCGAACTCGGCGGCCACCAGCGCGCTCTTCACGGTCACGTTCTCGGTGCCGTTAGCCATCATCTTGGACAGCAGGGTGAACAGCGCTGCGGGATCATCGGCGGCGGCGAGCACTTCTGCCTCTGCCACCAGCTGCTCTATCTGGTCGATCGCGACAGCGAGGTACAGCGCTTCCTTGGCGGGGAAGTGCCGGTGGACGGTGCCGGGGCCGACGCCCGCGCGGCGGGCTATCTCATCGAGGGAGACGCTAAGACCTTCCGTCGCGAACAGCTGCTGTGCGGTCCGCAGCACCTGCTCGCGGTTGCGGCGCGCGTCAGCGCGCAGCTCGCGGTTGCTCCGCTGAGCTGTCGGCGGTTTCGCCGGGACGGGGTCAGTCGGCTGGCTTGACATGTCGCCACTCGCATAACCGGGGCGGCGCACCGTAACCTGCTGGCCGTAACCGGGGCGACGCACCGTTTACCGGCTCGCGCCGCTTACCATGACCTGATCCACCGGCCACGAGGAGACCGCGCCGATGACCGCACGTGAGGACGCCAGCGCCCTGGTGCAGCGGATGCAGGAGTGCTTCAACACCCGGCAATTCGACCAGGCTGCCAGCCTGCACACCTGCTCGGCGAGACCGCTGATCTCGATGACGGAGTGCTGGTCAGCGGCGGTGCGAGCGACCAAGTCAAGGTACTTGTCGTTCAGGCCCCAAACCCTCAGGGCATCCTGCCAGTCCCGGTAGGCGGTTCCGGCTGAGCTGACCTGGGCCGCATGGCGTTCTAGCGCCGTGACCCTGGCGGAGATCGCGTCGTGCGCTAGCTGCAGGGCACGCTGGTGCGGCTGGAGGACGGCATCGGTCATCGGGCCCATGCTGTCAGCCGCGTTGAACTCGTGTTCGGTCCGCAGCTCCGTTATGTCGCGCGGGGCCAACGCAATCTCCCACTCGTGCCGGCGCAGGGTGCCTTGGGGCCACGACGTCAGGCAGTGCTGCCTGTAAAGCGCCGGGATCGGGAACCGAGTCGATCGCGACTTGGACGCGGAGCTGGCGGCAGCCAAGGAGGAGCACCCATGCACGCCATAGGTCCTGCCGATGCGATTTGGGTGTCCCTGCCGAAGATTCCGCCGGTGTTTCGGTAAGGTAACTGGATAGGTTTCGGGAAGGCGTCGCGGTTACTTGACCATTCGCTGAGGTAATTGGCCATTCCTGGCCAATTCTCAAGTGGCTGGCCGCTTACAGGGGAGCTGGCCGTAGTGACGTGAGGCTGCTGCCTGCTGGTTCATGGTTGCAGGCGGTCGCCGTCGGCCGTAGGAATATGACAGCTCTTTGTGCAATCAGCGTGCATACGGTCTCATAGCGCCTCACCTGTCCGTCCTCGGCTTGTTCATCCCAGGCCAGCAACATCTTATGGATCCATGTCCTTCTGGGCGCGCCGCCTGGCGCCCAAGCGTGTGAAGACGGCCAGGGCATCGGGGTTGTCGACTGCGCCGGGGTCGACGGCAGCGGCTGGTTCAGCGCCCTGCAGGAGACGTTTGACGGGCACCTCCAGTCTCTTGCCGGTGCGGGTGTGGGGGAGGACAGGAACCGCGATGATGTCGTCGGGCACATGACGCGGCGATGCGTGGTCCCGGATTGCCTTCCTGACCGTGTTCTTCAGCGGGGTGTCCACAGTGGCCTCGCCGGCCAATACGACGAAAAGCGGCATCCAGTAGCCACCGCCCGGCTCGTCCACACCGACGATCAGGGCGTCAAGGATCTGCGGGACAGACTCGAGAGCCTCGTAGATCTCGGCGCTGCCAAGCCGGACGCCATGCCTGTTGAGCGTGGAATCAGATCGACCGTGCATGATCATGCTGCCCCGGTCGGTGACGGTGACCCAGTCTCCGTGCCGCCAGACATGCGGGTACATATCGAAATACGCCTGCTTGTATCGCGTGTCGGCCGGGTCGTTCCAGAACCCGACGGGCATCGAGGGCATCGGGTAGGTGATGACGAGTTCGCCGACCTGGTTGACCAGGGGCTGTCCCGCGGGATCCCACGCTGCGGCCGAGACCCCGAGACAGCGGGCGCTGAGTTCTCCGGGCCACACCGGTGTGGTGGGAGCACTCGCCGCGAACGTGCCGATAACATCCGTTCCGCCGGACAGCGAGTTCAGCTGGATACCGGAGCCCACGTGGTTATGTACCCAGTGGTAGCTGGCCGCCGGGAGAGTGGCCCCGGTGGAGCCGATGATGCGCAACGCGGACAGGTCGTGGTCGGTTCCCGGGCGGAGCCCGGCCCGCTCGGAGGACTGCAGGTGTCCGGGGCTGGTTCCGAAGACGGTGACCCGGTGCCTCTCGAGAAGGCGCCACAGCAGGCCCGGATCCGGGTAGGTGGGACTGCCGTCGTAGGCGACGATCGTGCTGCCGGCGAGCAATCCCGAGACCAGCACGTTCCACATCATCCAGTTGGTGGTGGTGTACCAGAAGAACGTATCGTCAGGCCCGAGGTCCAGGTGCAGACGGTTCAGGACCAGGTGCTCGAGCAGCACGCCGCCGTGACCGTGCACGATGCCCTTCGGCAGGCCAGTGGTCCCGGAGGAGAACAGCACGCACAGCGGGTGGTTGAACGGCACCGGCTGCACGGTCAGCGGTGCGTCTGTCGTGGCGACCTCCGCCCAGGTCAGCAGCGCGCGATCCCGGGACCCGGCGTGGCCGGCTTCCAGGCCAAGATGGGGAACCACGATGGTGTGCCTGACGCTCGGCAGGCCGGCCCGAAGCCGCTCGGTTTCGGCCCGGCGGTCGAAGACCCGGCCGTTGAACCGGTATCCGTCGGCGGCGATCAAGACCACGGGATCAAGCTGGGCGAAGCGGTCGATCGCCGAGGGAGCTGCGTAGTCCTGACCGCACTGGCACCAGACCGCCCCGAGCGACGCTGCAGCCAGGAAACCGATGATCGCGTGCTGGCCATGGGGAAGGTAGCCCGCGACGCGATCACCCTGAGCCACTCCAAGGCGACGCAGGCCCGCCGAGAAGGCTGCGACCTGGCGGCCGAGCCCGGCCCGGTCGATGACCTGTTCGCGGCCGTCCTCCCCCACCGTGATCAAGGCAGGCTGGCCCGGCTCGCTCTCGCCGATGGCATGCTCGACGTAATTCAGCGTCGCGCCCTCGAACCAGCGGGCGCCGGGCATCACCGCTGAGTCCAGCACGGCACCGTACCGGCTATGAGCCTTGACCCCGAAAAAGTCCCAGACGGCGGCCCAGAACTCCTCCGTGCTCTCCACCGACCAGTTCCACAACGCCTGGTAGTCCAGCGGGTCGGCCAGGTTCACGCCTTTTTCAGCCGTCAGCCACCGGGAGAACCGGGCAACGGTCGATTCAGCCGCGCGATCCGGGTCGGGACTCCAGATGGGCTCCGAAGCATCACCTACTGCGTTCATGAGCCACCTTCCTGTGGTGCGCAAGACCGTTATGGCCTCTGCGACCTCTATCGAACTTAGACTCGATCGAGGTTGTTGAGCTGAGTAGGAAATCCGATATTTCGGGGGCCAGTTGCGTCGCACGAGTCACTAGCGCTAGGTGACCATCGTCGTGAATCAGCTTCTGCGCCCGGGGGATAAGGGCCGCCATCAGGTGAGCGTTGGCCACCGGGATAATCGGATCGTCCCGGCCAGCTACCACTAGGGTGCGCTGGCGGATGAGGGGCAGGAAGGGCAGGCTCGTCCAGCTAGCTCCGGCCAGCAGCTGATACGTGTACCCAGTGCGGTTGTCCGGCCGTACCTGGTGCTGGAGGATCCCCGGCGCTTGGCCGGGATCGGTGCGTAGTGATCCGCCGTACAACTTTCCCGCCACCGCGGCCGCGTAGTCCGGGTCGCGGTAGCGGCGCTGTGTCAGGAGGGCCGCGAGCACGCGAGGATCGGCGGGGATCATCAGCGTGCCCGTTGTGGTGCTGACCAGGACGAGCCGTCGGCAGCGCCGCGGATTCTGCACCGCGAACTGCTGCGCGAGCTGGCCACCCCGTGAGATGCCCAGGATGTCCACGTGCCGGTATCCCAGCCCGGTCAACGCCATGCCAAGCAACCTAGCCAGGCCGGCCAAGGTATACAGATAGGAGCCGGGCGGGGAACCCCCGACTCCAGGAACATCAAACCTGATTACCTCGATGGCGGGGTCTAGTGCGTCGACGAACGGTTGCAGCAGTTCCAGGCTTGCCCCGATCCCGTTGGCGATGACCAGCGGCGTGCATTCGGCAGACCCGGGCCGGATGGCGACGCGTATCCGCTGCCGTCCGATGGTGACCTGCTGGATCCTGTTTTCGTCCGTGGGAACGGCGGTCATACGTCGAAGACGTCGGTGCCCGAGGCCGGAACCAGGGGCGGCGGCCGCGTCAACCCCATGTGGGCGTGCCGCGCGTCCAGCTCGCTGACGCTGCACGAGGCGAGCCAATGCATGTAGTGCGGCCATCAGCGGCCTGGCCGCACGTGCACTTCTATCAGCCACTGCTCCGCTGTCTCCTCAGTGATGGGGCGCGCCTGGAGGTCCTTGACTCGCCGGTTGCCGCCATAGAAGGGCCCGGCTTGCTCGGGGTACTGCCGCGCGGACTTGGAACCGGGAATCGTAGAAAGTGCCCACCACCTCCGGACGCAGGACGAACGACAGGCCGCCATCGACCTAGGGGTAGATAAGTCGACCGTGACCGGTGGCGGGGCCCGGTTCATTCCGGGCGCCTGGACCGAGTTGCACGGTGGGCCGCGCCCGGGCCGCCCGCCGTCGATCCTGCTGGCCAGGTCGAGGGCGTAACCGTAGATACCCTGGGAAACCCACCCGCAGTGCTAGGTAGGATGGGTCCCGAATAAACGTAATACCTGATATACTGTATCAGGCGTCTGACGGGCTGGCCAAATTCGTTGCCTGCTGGAACGCCCTCGGGGCCCCGTCCTCGACGGTCCAGGCCGCGAATGAGGACAGTCGTTCTTGGCCTGCCGGTTTGCCTACGGCCGGGCTGGCCCTGTGATCCTGGTGGCCTGCGTGCCTGCCGTGGTGCAGGTCATGTGCGACTACGAGGACAACCCCGACTTCGACGCGGCCAAGTGACTGGCGGCCACCGAGCTGCTGCCCGCGCCCGCGGTCATCGAGCCCGAGGTCACCGGGGACGACGACGCCATCATCGCCTGACAATTAGCCACGCACTCAGAAGGCCCCAGCCCAGCAAGTCGGGGGCCTTCACCATGTCCGAAGGTAGGATCGGGCCACCCGTGCGGCGGCGCTGTCATGTGGCAACGCTGAGACCGCCGAGCGGGCCAGCGGGGAAGGGCCTTCCAGCACTCGATTAAAGGCCACATGAGCCGCTCCGCCCGCAGCACCGCCCCGGCCCCCGTCACGTACCGGATCGAGGCCGTCGAGTCCGCCGTCAAGGCCACCATCCGCCAGGTCACCCAGCCCCAGGTCCGCGACGTCATGTGGGACACCTGGAAAGCAGCGATCAGCCAGCCCGCCGCAGATTCGCCCGGCCGCATGCCGTGGGACCGCGACAGCGCGGTCGCCGTCATCACCACCGACGCGGCCCACCGTGCCATGGTCCGCATGCTGGAAGCCATCGCCGACATCGAGTCGCGCTGTCAGATCAGGGACGTGCTGGCCCTGGAGGTCGAGTTCACACCCCACTGAGGACACCGAAAGCAGGAAGACCTGCGAGTTCCGCGGAAGGCCCTACAGGTCCGTGTAGCCCAAATCGCGGTACTGACGTCCTAACTGCCGGTCGGCAGCTCACAAGAGGCGCAAGCGGGAAGAAGGGCGCGAGAGCGGCCAGGACACCACGGAGGATTAGTAGGTGACGCCTAGCACGGCCACAAGTCCGGGTGAGCCAGCCAGCGGCACCAGCGAAGCGGGAGCACGACCACCACGCGCAAGGACAGCGCGTATATCGCCCAGGAGAGACAGAGGCCATCCCTGTCCGGCATAATGCCTGGCCAGCAGTGTGCAGGCCCAATCAGCCAGCCCGCGAGCGCGGCTCTCAGAGCCCTAGGAAGGCCCCTAGAGCCCGGCCCCACGCCAGCATGCGCGCCAGGCGTCAGGCGTTTAGGTCGTCGGCGTGGACCCAGCTGACGCCATCGAGGTCGTGGCGGATCCGCTCGCCGGGGTCGATCGGGTCGCGGCAGTAGTTGCAGAGGCCCTTGTACCGGGCGGTCATCGTGCTGTCAGGTCGCGTCACCGGGCTGGGTGTCTTGCCCGGGTATCAGCATGCTGGCATCCCTGTGGCCGTTGCAGTCATAGCACGTGTAATACCAGATCGCCGATCGGTGCTTCACCTTGTCGGGAATGGTCCGCCAGCTGCGCACGACGACTTTAGGCCCGCCGCACCGCGGGCACGCGGCCAGCAGATCAGGGTCCTTGTGGTAGCCCTTGCCCTCTCCGCCGATGGAGAGCCGCCACGCCCAGTACCGCCAGCCGGTCAGCACGGGCTTGGTGGCGTTGTTCATGGCGTCGCCCGCGTATTTCATGGACGCAGAGTATAGGCGTCGAGTGATGTCAGCTTTGGCAATTTCCCAGGTCAGCCAGACGTCACCGCTCAGGCCGCGGCGGCTGTATATATACCTGCCGGGCCATGACGATGGCCCGGGTGTCGACAAACAGCGGGTGCCCGGGCTGGTTTCCCAAAGTCCCGGCCCGGCCGCCCCTCAGACTTTGGAAGGCGGCCATGGCCGCAGGTTCAGGCATTGAGGAGATCAGTCCCGGTCAGGTAATCCCGGCGGAGGTGGCCGATCGCGGGGTACCGGACTGCCCGGTCCACCGCTGGGATATCACGTCCCGCAGGGCGGGCGGGCGTAGGGGGTAGCGGTTATAGGGGGGCCTAACGCAACCCCCCTGCCCGCGATGAGCCGACGTAACGTTGGTGTTGTGGACAACCGAGCCGAGATCCGCGAGTTCCTGACCACGCGGCGGGCCAAGATCACCCCGGAGCAGGCGGGGCTCCAGCGGGGCGGGGGCACGCGCCGCGTGCCCGGCCTGCGGCGAGAAGAGGTCGCCGTCCTGGCCGGCGTGAGCACCGAGTGGTACGTGCGCCTGGAGAAGGGGCACATCAGCGGGGTTTCCGACGAAGTCCTCGGCGCCGTGGCCCGTGCCCTGCAGCTTGACGAGGCCGAGCGGCGGCACCTGTTCGACCTCGCCCGCGCGGCCAGGCCCTCCCGGCCGGCCCGGCGCCGGACCCGGCAGACAGTGCGGCCGAGCGTGCTGCGCATCCTGGAGTCAATGACAGGAACGTCGGCGTTCGTGCGCAACGGCCGCTTGGACGTACTCGCCATCAACCCGCTCGGCCACGCGCTGTACTCCCCCGTCTTCGACGACCCGACCCGGCCCGCGAACCTCGCCCGGTTCTGCTTCCTCGACCCGGCCTCCCGCGAGTTCTACCCGGACTGGGACGACGTAGCGCAGACCACCGTCGCGCTGCTGCGGACCGAAGCCGGCCGCGACCCCTACAACCGCGAGCTGACCGAACTTGTCGGCGAGTTCGCCACCCGCAGCGATGAGTTCCGCGCCCTCTGGGCCGCCCACGACGTCCGGCTGCACCAGACCGGGACCAAACACTTCCAGCACCCAGTCGTCGGCCTCATCGAGGTCACCTTCGACGCCATGCCCCTGCCCGCCACCGAGGACCGGGGCCTCACGATGACCTGCTACAGCGCGGAACCCGGCTCACCGTCAGAAGACGCGCTGAAGCTGCTCGCCAGCTGGACCGCCACTGCCAGCCCGAGCCAGGCCAGCCCGGGCCAGCAGAGTGTCACCGGCGAGCACGCCCGCTAGCACCAAAGAGCACACGTGGGACTCGGGCCCGTGCCTGAGCGCTTCTGACCAGGCCGGGCACAAGGCACGAATTAGCGTTACGCGTTTATCTGATTGGTAAAGCACGCCCCGTTTAGGTCTAAAAGGAGAATTAACGATGCCGGAGAACAAAGAGCCGTCGGGCGCCGCAAGAATGTTCGGGGACTTCGCGCCTGGCCTGGTGGGCTTTACCGACGATGTGCTGTTCGGGCAGGTCTGGGAGCGCGAGGAGCTGTCGCCGAGGGACCGGAGCCTGGTAACGGTGACGAGCCTGGTCACCAGCGGCAGCACCGAACAGCTCGTCTTCCATCTCGGCCTGGCCAAGCAGAACGGCGTCACTGAGCAGGAGCTGATCGAGGCGATCACGCACCTGGCGTTCTACGCGGGCTGGCCGAAGGCCATGTCCGCGATGACGGTGGCGAAGAACGTCTTCCGCTCAAGCTAGGAGAACTCACAATGGAACTGCTCAAGCAGCCGCAGACCGGCAAGGGTCCCGCCGAGTGGTTCGCTGGCGATGTCTGGTTCGACGTCATCTACCGGGGCCAGGAGCCGTCCCGGGCGCGAGCGAACATGGTGAAGTTCGCGCCCGGCGCCCGTACCGCCTGGCATTCGCACGGCCTGGGCCAGACCCTGTACATCGTCGAGGGCATCGCCCTGATCCAGTCCCGCGGCGGCGACCTCATCGAGGCCCACCCCGGCGACATCGTCTACACGCCGCCCGGCGAGGAGCACTGGCACGGCGCCGCCCCGGACCGGTTCATGATCCACCTGGCCCTGTGGGAATACCCCGGCCCGGACGGCGCGCCGGAGAACACCTGGCTGGAGCACGTGACCGAGGCCGAGTACAACGGCCCGCGGGTGAGCACCCACCGCTAACCACGCTTGCTTAACGACACACGCGCTTGATTGACGACACAGACGACACAGAAGAGGAACCCTCATGCGAGGAGCTGTCCTTTACGCTCCCGGGGACGTACGGCTGGAGGACCGGCCCGCCCCGGAGATGATCAACCCGACCGATGCGGTCATCAGGATCGCCGCGACCTGCGTGTGCGGGTCGGACCTGTGGGACTACCGCGGCATCAACCCCGTCGCCCAGCCCACCCCGATGGGGCACGAGTACGCCGGGGTGGTCCAGGAGATAAACAATTTCGGGCTGAACGAGCTGTGGTTTCCGCTCTGCGGAGGCGCTGACCGCCTGGCCGGCGGCAACCGCGTGCTCACCCGGCGAGCGCGTCGATCAGGGCCTTGGTGACATCCTCGGTGGCGGAGGTGCCACCCACGTCACGGGTCAGGATGCCGGATGCGGTGGTGGTTTCGATGGCCGCGTTCAGGCGGGCGGCCTGGCCGGGCAGGCCCAGGTGTTCCAGCATTAGGGCGGCGCTGCCGACGGCACCGATGGGGTTGGCCAGTCCCTGTCGGGCGATGTCCGGGGCCGAGCCGTGCACAGGCTCGAACATGGAAGGAAAGCGCCGCTCCGGGTTGAGGTTGGCGCTGGCGGCCAGGCCGAGGCTGCCGGCCAGGGCGCTGCCGAGGTCGGAGAGAATGTCAGCGTGCAGGTTGGAGGCGACGACCACGGACAGGTCCTCCGGGCGCAGGACGAACTTTGCGGACATCGCGTCGACCAGTACGGATTCTGTCTCTACGTCCGGGTAGTCCTGGGCGACGCGCTTGAAGACGTCGTCCCACAGGACCATGCCGTATTGCTGGGCGTTGCTCTTGGTGACGCTGGAGACCTTGCGCCGGGGGCGGGTGCGAGCCAGGTCGAAGGCGAAGCGCATAATGCGTTCGCAGCCGACCTCGGTGAACAGGGCGGACTGGACCGCGACCTCATTGCCGGGACCCCGGCTGGAAAGGTTGCGGCCGCCGAGCCCGGTGTATTCGCCTTCGCTGTTCTCGCGGACGACGACCCAGTCCAGTTGGGTGTCGTCGGCTTTGCGCAGCGGGCTGCGCACGCCAGGCAAGAACCGCACGGGGCGCACATTGGCCCACTGGTCGAAGCCCTGGCAGATGGCCAGCCGCAGGCCCCACAGGCTGACGTGGTCCGGCACGCCGGGCCAGCCGACCGCGCCGAAGTAGATGGCGTCGAAGGCCCGCAGCGCCTCCAGACCGTCCTCGGCCATCATCCGGCCGGTCCGCGCGTAGTACTCGCAGCCCCAGTCGAACTCGTGCCAGTCGAACCCGAATTCCCCTGCGCTGGCGTCGGCCAGCGCGTCGAGAACCTCGCGCCCGGCGGCCACCACCTCCTGGCCGACTCCGTCCGCCGGGATCACCGCTATCCGCAGTCTCCGCGCAATGCTCACCGTGTTCTCCGTCCTCATCAATGTTTGCTTTCCTATCGGCGATTCAACCCGTTGAGCAGGGCATTCGTCCAAGACCGGTTAGCTTCCCGGCTTAAAGGCAACGCCTATCGGACAGGGTTCAGCGCAGGACGCAGTCGAGAAAGGCCCGGGCCCCCGGGGTGAGCGGAGCACGCCGGGAGAGCAGCCAGATGTGCAAGTACTGCGGCGGTTCGAGGTCCAGAACGAGCGCGCCCGCGCCGCGCGCCAGATCTGCCCACGCCTCGGTCACCACGGCGACTCCTGCGCCCTGGAGGACCAGCGGCAGCACGGCCTCGCGGTGTGCCGCCTCCACCCCTATCCGCAGCGGCACGCCGCGCTCCCTCACCTCGTCCACCAGCTGCCTGGCCCGGGTGCCGGGCGGGGCCACGATCGCGGTAAACCCGGCAAGTTCTTCCAGCCGCACTCCGCGTCCCGGCCGGAGCGTGCCGTCGGGCGGGGCGAGCACGATGAATCGCTGCCGCGCGACGGGACACACCTCGACGTCGGGGGAGAGCAGCTCCGTCGCGGTGCCCGCCAGCCCGATCTCGACGGCTCCGGTGCGCACCGCTTCGATCACCGCAGCGGCCGTCGGCGCGGACCGCACGTCCACCCGCATGGCCGGGTAACTGCGCAGGTAGGCGCCGATGATCGTGGCGAGCGGCTGTACCGCGGGCGACGGCATGCTAGCGATCTCCAGCCGGCCAGCGTGCAAACCCTTCACCGATTCCGCCGCGGCTTGTGCTGTCTCCAGGTCGCGCAGCACCTGGCGGGCCGGCTCGATCATCGCCCGGCCGGCCTCGGTCAGTTGGATGCGGCGGCCGATGCGGTGGAACAGCAGCACATCCAGTTCGCGTTCCAGGTTGCGGATCGTCTGTGACAACGAAGGCTGCGCCAGATACAGCGAGGCCGCCGCGCGGTTGAAGCTGCGGTGGTCAGCCACGGCGAGGAAATATTCGAGCTGTCTAGCGTCCATTGGCCGATCCTGCGCGAAGAGCGTGCGCGGATCAATCTCCTGGCGCTCGCATGCGTCGCGGAGCGCAGACCGCACATCCTGTCAAGCCTGCCGTCACCTAGCTACCGTGCGGAATCGACGTCGCGGCCTCCCGTCACAGGCACCAGGCACCGGTCGGCCGCGGGGGAGCTGGCGGACGATGTAGCGCCGCCCAGGCTGCCATCTCACCTCGGCGCCGTCGGTTGGGTTCTCGACGCGGACGCCTTCGGCGGTGGTGTCTTCGTGGCGTCGGAGTATCCGGTAACGGTGAAGGCCGCGTTACTTCGGCTCGGTCTTGGCGGCGCGCCTGGAGATCCCGAGTGGGATGACCTGCTGTTATGCAGCAACACAAAATCAACACAACACCGGGCTCCGGGGAAGATCAACACGCGGACAACACGGACAAAACGGTACTGTCCGGCACCCGACGGCACGCTTGCTAAAATGAGCGTGTTAGCCCATGGAAGCCCTCATGCAGGTCAAACGGGCTGGCAACATCTCAGGCACCCGCGATGTCCGGCTATGACAGGCCTTCTGTTAACCGGCAGGTTATAGGTTCGAATCCCCTTAGCTCCACCAGATGGTCTTCACGTTTGACCTGCGCTTATCTTCACGTTTAGGTCTGACATTCTGCGTGGTTGGCCGCTGCGGGCTGCATGTGATGCCGCTTGCGTGCTGGGTGCTGCCTGTCGGGGTT
>Ga0302326_10005530_pt1 | contig 28800 bp, 22 predicted proteins | sample Palsa_T0_3_FD_202264 | JGI IMG/M metagenome (GOLD analysis project Ga0302326, IMG submission 202264) | Peat permafrost microbial communities from Stordalen Mire near Abisko, Sweden - Palsa_T0_3 | ecosystem: Environmental > Terrestrial > Soil > Palsa > Peat permafrost | place: Sweden: Abisko... | reverse complement strand
AAAAGCGCGTTTTGCTGATCGATGGCGATATTAGAAATCCGCAAATCCACACCATCTTTGACCTGGAAAACGCGTCTGGTCTAAGCACCATCCTGAGCCGCTCGGTATTTAATGCCCAATCCGATCTCCAGATTGTCCCTACCTTTGTCCCCGGGCTTTTCGTGCTCCCCGGCGGTCCGGCAACCGCTGCGGCAGCAAACCTTTTTCACTCAGCTCGTTTGGCGGAGATCATCAGCACTCTCCGCAAACAGTTCGACACCATCATTATTGACACGCCCCCCTGTCTTCTCGCTACCGATGCACGCGTCATCGGCCGCTTGTCGGATGCAGTGATCCTGGTTGTACGAGCCGGTAGAACCCCCTGGGAGGAAGCCCAGGCGGTTGCCCAGCAATTCGAACAGGATCGAACACGCGTTCTGGGTACTGTGCTCAACGACCTGAAAAAGCCTGTGAAGAACTACGCATACTATCAGGCTTCGTCCTAAACGCAGTCGCTGCCACCATGAGCACACAACTACAGGATCTACACAGGGGGAAAATGCGTCTCGTCACCAGACTATTTCCTGGTCTTCAGGTATCAACGGATCAGGGCCGGCGTGATTTTCGAGCTCTTATGACTTCGGTCGCCGGCATTTCCTATCGCGTTGTGGATGCTTCCCTCAAGCTGATGATTATTCCATTGGCCACGCATCTGCTGGGTATCGAGAAGTACGGCATCTGGCTCACCGCCAGTTCCATCCTTAGCCTTTTGATGGTCTCCGATTTTGGTATCGGCTCCGGGTTAATCAATCTGGTGGGAGCGTCTGCGGCTCGGGGAGATACGCGCAGTGTCCGCTCGTTCACCGCTACGGCTTACATCGCCTTCGCTGCCCTCGCATTGTTTCTCGTCATTGCGGTTGGATGCCTTTCGAGAGCCGCGATTCTTCCCCACTGGATAGGCATTGGGGGAAACTCACCCCTGGTTTCTCAAAGCCGGCAACTGTTTATCATCATGGGCTGTCTGGTTGCCGGATCGGCATCCCTCAACGTTGTCAACTTCTTCGCGTCTGCACTTCAGGAGGGATATCTCGCTCACGGAGCCCAGATCGTCGCCAGCCTTACCGCACTCTTTTGCATCTTTCATCTCCACACCAGCAGCATGGTGAATTTTGCGCTGGCCTCTTCGTTACCGATTCTTTGTGCCTATCTTCTTCTCAGTATCTATGTGTATGGATTCCGCCATCGCGCGTTGGCTCCGGACTTCCGCAGCGTCAACTTCGCCCACTTTCGCATTATCTGGCACGACAGCTCGCGCCTTCTCATCGCACAGATCGCTGACACCGTCATCGCTTTTACCAGCAATGTCCTCGTGGCTTCTCAATTGGGCGCTGCCGTCGTTCCCGAAGTGTCTGTCTCCCTTCAGGTAATGATGATCTTTAACTTCGTGAGTTGTATGTTCATTTTGCCCCTTTGGCCAGCTTACGTAGAGGCCGGAGTTCGGGAAGACTGGGCATGGATCAAAACAGCGCTTTGGCGGGGTGTCGTTCGCAGCGTGGGTGCCGTTGCCGTGGGCTGCTTATGCTACACGCTCATTTATCGTGTCTTCATTCATACTTGGTCTCCCGCCCTCCCCATTCCGCCGCTAAGCTTCGTCATCGCTCTCGACGTCTGGTTCCTTATTTATGTTTGGAATAAAAATCCTATGGTGCTACTCAATGCGCTGGGATTTACGTCTGTAAGAGCATGGGTGGCTCCGATGGCAGCAGCGGTATTTATCGGGGTCGCCGTGATTCTTCTGCCCAAGATGGGGATCATCGCCATTCCAATCGCCGGCATAGCGAGTGCTTTAGTAGAAGCGTCGATAACTACCGCGAAAGCTCTTTCCTTACTCTCTAACCGCAGAATGCGGCTTTCCATTGCGCCGGAGGTCAACTTTGTACCGGAAGGCTAATCAGATTCATCGGCCGTCAGAATTTTTACCCAGCGAGGACCAGCGTTGGGTCGTCGTCCACGACGCTGAGCGTGACCACTACGAGCTCCCCATCGCGCTCGCGGAAGTTGGAATTCTCGAACGCTTTGTCACCGATTGGTACACACCGTTGGACGAGCCGTTATGGCGGCGATTTGCCCAGACCAGGATCGCCAAATCCGTCTTTGGGATTTCGAAACGCTATCGGCCAGAGCTTCCGTCCCGCCTCACGGCAGATAACAAGCTCGGATTTTTCTCGTCTTACCTTCGCCACAAATTGCTCCGTCGATTCCTGCTGGATGAAGTCGTGGGTGGAAAAACAGGTCGCCACGCCGCGGCGATTGCCAACCAGCAGGGTGCTCATTTGTTGGCGGCCAGCTATTGTGCTGCGACCGCGTTCGAGCATCTTCGGCCGGACCTCAAGCGCGTCCTCTTCCAGGTGCATCCGCATCCTCGTTTTCTTCGTTCCCTATACCGGGCGCAGATGGAAAACGACCACGACTACGCGGGTCTCACCCAAGAAGCGGAAATCGCTGCCAGTGAAACGGAGCTCGCCCAATGGGAACAGGAGAGTAACCTGGCCGACCACATCCTCTGTGCGTCCGCCTTTACCCGGCGGTCGCTCGAATCAAGTGGCATTCCAGCACATAAGATCAGCGTCATTCCGTATGGCGTCAACAGTGAGATCTTTCGGTTCGGCCGTCCCTCCGTCGACGAGCCGATGAAGGCCCTATATGTCGGTCAGAAGGTCGCACGCAAGGGGCTTCGCATGCTATTGCGCGTTTGGCAGCAGCTACAGCCGGCCAACGCCCGGCTTGTCCTTGCCGGAGGCCATGTCCGGGATGAGTCGGTCCTTCAGGGTTTTGAGCAGCTCTACACCGAGACCCCAAGAATCGGCACCGGCGATCTTGTGCGTCTCTTCCAGGATGCTGACGTCTTCGTGCTGCCTTCGCTGGCCGAGGGTTTTGGCCACGTCTATCTCGAAGCGCTGGCGTGCGGTGTCCCCATCATTTGCACCGAAAACACGGGAGGAGCGGATATCATCCGCCACGGAGAAAGTGGCTGGATCCTTCCCGCGGGCGATCCTGCGGCACTCGCCGATTGTCTGTCCTGGGCTTTCTCCCATCGGCGCCAGGTGCGCGAGATGCGAGAGGCGGCAAGGGCCGTCGCTGAGAAATATTCCTGGGATCGTTTTCGCGAGGAAATCCGGGGTGCTCTGTTCTCCTTCATGAGCCAGGACGCAACCTCTTTTGCCGAACCAACCTATGAAACACCTGCAGCTGTCAGGGATTTCGCATGATTCAACTGACTGTTCAGACTGTCCTCACCATCGATGTGTGTACCTTGCTGGTGTGCGGTCTCATCGCACTTCGTTGTGCGTCCTCCGTGATACACCCTGCGCTGATGATGCTGGGCTGCCATGCTTATATCGTCACCGTTAGACTTTTCCAGGTTCTCAACGGCGGCAGACCGATGTCCTACACATTTGTCTGGCCAGTGGCGTCAGAGGAGTTGATGCGGGCGGCTCTTGCTTCCGATGTTGCCCTGTTGGCGATGGCTTCCGCCTGGATCCTGGTTCGCTTTTGGGGAAACCCCCGCGTCGTGACGCCGCGCGAACCGCGGATATTGCTCTCGTTTCCTCGCGTGCGTGCGTGCGCTTTGTTGGTCATCCTTATCTCAATGGGCACCGTCGCCGCCATCGGCCCGCATAATTTGGTGGCCGCGTCTGACTCGGTCGAGGTCGGGGGACCTTTCACAGATTTCGTCGGTTGGGCGCCCTGGGCGTGCGTCCTGCTGCACTACCTCTATGGATTTCCCATTCCTTTGCTCGGCCTGACCGTCATCACGCTGGTCAGCACCATGCTGCTCAGCCACTTCCGCGGTGTCGTCATCATTCCGCTGATCTTTCTCCTCTTCACCTGGCTTTCGCGCAGAAAGAGTGGTCGCCTGCCCCTCGCCCTCGCGCCGGCGGTCATCGCTCTCTGGCTTGTCTGGTTGCCGATGAAGCCGATCATCCATTCGCTGCAGGAAGGGAAGTCATTAGCAGAGTCGTTTTCCTACGGTATCGATATCGCCTTTAACAACTTTGGCAAGGACACCGGAAGCGGCATCGATTTTCAGTTCCTCGACATGATCGGGTCTACGATGACTCTGGTCGATATTCACGGAGCGCATTTTTGGGGATCATCGATTGCTCCCCTCATCGTCAGCCCGGTTCCGCGTTCGGTCTGGCCCGCAAAACCACGGTTGAATCAGTACCAGGAAGACCTGGACATTCCAAGCAGGAACATGGCGCACTTGAACATGACCGCCGGCCTCGTCGGGGAGTCCTATGCGGACTTCGGCTATCTCGGCGTGATCGTCGTTCCATTCCTCGTTAGCCTGGGCTTCACTTTGGCATATCGTCGACTATCCGGCACCTCGTTGCTAACTCCCGGGGCCTTGTTATATCTCATCTATCTCTCCACGTTTATGCAGCTTTACCGGGATGGACTTGTCTCCGCCATCTGGTTCCCATTCGTTCATTGCGCTCCTATCGGTTGGACGGCCGTCTCCCATTGGGTTTGGCCGCCGGGAAAAGGTCGCCGCCGTGTGACGGAAGAAATACAGCCTGTCAACAGGTTCGAATATCTTCCCTCATGATCCATCAGCCGTAGCATCACCCCCGCTTGTAGCGCGCCCCACCCGGAATAAGCCCCATACAACCTAGAGGAAACGCGACCATGCAATTGTGCCTGACGCTGGAACACCGCTTTCTACAAACGCCCGACAAAAAAATCTGGACCATCACCCAATGTCCCTACGGCTTTTATCGTGAGTACCTCCAGGTATTTGACCAGGTCAGGGTTATCTCACGTGTCTTTCCGGTGTCGCAAGCCGAGCCCAACTTCCTGCCGGTGGAAGGTCCCGGCGTCGAATTTTATGCCATGCCAGGTTACAAAGGCCCCTACGGATTCCTGGCCCAATTTGCCAGCGTCCGCACTAGAGCAAAGCACGCGGTGCCGTCGGGAAGTGCGGTGATCCTTCGCGTGCACAGTCAGGTAGCGAACTCAGTGGAAGGTTGGCTCACCCGCCGGGATATTCCCTATAGTCTCGAAGTCACCGCCGATCCTTATGACGTGCTCGGTCCCGCCGCCAACCGGCATCCGGTCGCTCCCATCGCTCGACGGTACTTCACGCGGCGGCTGCAGAGGCAATGTCAGCGTGCCCTGGCCGTGTCGTATGTTACCCAGGAATATCTGCAAAAAAGGTATCCGCCCGCACCGGTTGAAAATGGGTCGCAATCCTCCAGCAGTGAGGCCAGGCCGGCGGGGCAATGTGTCATGGCCGTTTCCGACGCAAGTCTTTCGCCGGAGTGCTTTGTGACCCGCACGCGCACTACCGCCCACGACCCCTCCTGCCTTCGTATCGTCTTCGTGGGAACCCTGCAGTCGCTCTACAAGGGACCCGATGTGCTCGTCGAAGCGGTCGGTCTCTGTAAGGCGCAGGGCATTCCCGTACGGGTGAGGTTTCTCGGGAGTGGAGAGCAGATTCCATCGCTGCAGAGCCGGTGTGTCCAACTCGGTATCGACCAGCAGGTTGACTTCGTTGGAAACGTGACTGCCGGTGGGCCTGTACGCCAGGAGCTCGATGAAGCCGATCTGTTCGTCCTGCCATCTCGCGCGGAAGGCGTTCCGCGCGCCATGCTTGAAGCCATGGCGCGCGCTCTACCATGCCTCGGGAGTTCCATCGGTGGCATCCCTGAACTCTTACACCAGGAAGATCTCGTCTCTCCGGACAATCCTGCTGCTTTGGCCAAAGCGATCGCACAGGTATTTAACCACCCAGCCAAATTGCAAAGGATGTCGGAGCGCAATCTGCTGAGGGCGACATCGTACTCTACAGAAATTCTTTCCAACCGGCGGCTGGATTTTTATAGACAGGTGAAAGAGCTTACCGCTAACGCCTACGCGGGCCGGCACCCGCATTGGCGACGGTCCTTGTCGTCCAGTCTCCAGGGCTCTTAGCAACACCCACAACCGAGCGCTCCACTCGTTCGCGCTGGCCACGACGACTCGCGTCGAGGGTCATCGTGCGCTCAGGAACGTGCCCGGCAAAAGAGTTTATACACCGTGATTCGGAAAGGTTCTGATGAAGATAGCGATCGTCCACCACTGGTTCGTGACACAAGGCGGCGGAGAGCGGGTGGCAGAAGTGATCGGCGGCATGTTTCCCGAGGCAGATCTATTTACTCTGGTTGCAGACCCTTCACTCGTGCCGCCGGGACTCGCCGGGCGACGTGCAACGTCGTCTTTCCTGCAAAAGGTGCCGGGGGCACGGAAAATCCATCGTCATTTGCTCCCTCTCTACCCTTTTGCGGTCGAGCAGCTGGACCTTACTGACTATGACCTTGTGCTTACTTCCGATAGCGGTCCGATGAAAGGCGTCATCACCCATCAAAACGCAATCCACATCTGCTATTGCCACTCGCCTATGCGTTACCTGTGGGACAGCTACCACGCATACGCGGCGCAGATGTCCCGGCTTAGCCGGTTCGTGTTTTCACTATCAGCCCATTATGTCCGCGGTTGGGATTATCAGGCCGCTCAGCGCGTAACCCACTTTATTGCCAACTCTGAGTACGTTGCGCGAAGGATTTCTCACTACTACAGGCGAGGAAGCACGGTAATTCATCCTCCAATCGATACCGAAAAGGCTGTCATTGCTAAGAACCCCGGGGATTACTACCTTGCTGTCGGCAGAATGGTTGCTTACAAGCGGACAGAGATCTTGATTGAGGCCTGCAACCAATTGGGACGCCCGCTCCACATCGTGGGTGACGGGCCGGAGATGAAAAGGCTTCGCGCGATTGCCGGTCCAACCATTCAGTTCCTGGGTAAATTAAGCAGTGCCGAGTTGTGGCACACGTACGCACATTGTCGAGCGCTCCTGTTTGCTGCTGACGAGGACTTCGGCATGGTGCCGTTGGAAGCCCAGGCGTGCGGCCGTCCTGTGATCGCTTATGGAAAGGGAGGCTCTCTCGAAACCGTACGAGGCTACCACGACCGGGCAGGCCGGCCGGTGACGGACGACGAGGATGCCACAGGAGTCTTTTTCTACGAACAGAATGCGGATGCAGTCGCACGCGCGATTCTGCATTTAGAGGCGATCGAAGGCGAGTTGTCTCCTGAAGCCATTCAGGATCACGCCCGTCAGTTCGATACCAGCGTCTTCGTTGAAAAACTCCACCAATTCGTGTCCGACGTGCTGGCGGCTTCTCAGGAGTTTGCCCGCCCTGACCCTCCCAGTATCGCGCGGTCACGGATTGCTCTGCTGCGGTAGTCGCCTGTACTGCATGGATTGAATCACTGAAATTTACTGATCGTGTAGCGAATCGAATCGCCACGCGCCGGCCGGTTGCTTATCGCAGATCGAAAGTTACGGCTGCGCATGTCAGAAATCATACCGTCGTACCTAAAGAGGGGTTATGAGCGCGAACACTGTTATGAGTCCACCAGGCGTGGCCAGTCTCACCAAGACCACGGCAGCCTATTCTCCCAGTGCCTCTATCTGTTTGCTGATGTCAGACTTCATCGCGTTGGCAGCTGTGTTTTGGCTGGTTGTATTGAGCAAAGCCATGTTTAATCCCGATCTGAACCTAAGATTCTATTTAGAAGTATTTCCTTCCGTGCTTATCTTTCTTGGTGTGTTCTTTTCTCAGGGCTTATATCCCGCATTGCTCTTGCATCCGGCCGAAGAGATGCGCCGGGTGTTTTACTCGATCACCGCCGTCCTGCTGGTTCTGGTATCGGCAACCTTTATCCTCAAGAGCGGGTCTCAGTATTCACGCTACGTCCTTCTGCTCGCCTGGGCCCTGGCAACCCCGGCGGTCCTTCTCGGCCGGTATCTTATTCGCAAGCTCCTCAGTCAAAAATCGTGGTGGCCAGTGTCGGCCGTCGTGCTGGGGTCGGGTCCCGCTGCTCAACAGGTGGCCAGAAGCCTCAAGAATACTCAACTTGGTCTCCGCATCACCGGAGTGCTCCTCGATGGGCCGGTCTCCGCCTGGGACGTCGATCTGCCCCCGGTGGTTGGTCATCTTTCCGACGCGTCGGCGATTAGTACCCAGCGGTTTGCCCGCTACGCAATCCTGGCTATGCCGCACCGTTCCCATGCGGAGATACGGCAGATTATCCAGGACCACTGCAGGAGCTTTCATCGCATTCTGATCGTTACGGATATCCCCGGAATCTGCTGTCTGGGAATTTCGCCGCGCGAGATAGGGGGCCAGGTCGGCCTGGAGATTCCGCAGCGGCTCTGCTTCCTCGTTCCCAAGGTGATGAAGCGCTGTTTGGATGTTGTCGTCAGTGCATCCCTTCTTATCGCGCTGATGCCATTCCTGCTGATCATCGCTGTGGCTATCAAACTGAACTCCAAGGGCCCGGTATTCTTCGGTCATCCACGTTTTGGACGGGATGGTAAGGTCTTTCGCGCACTGAAATTCCGCACCATGGTCATGAATGCGGACCGAATTTTGGAGTCTCATCTGCAGCGTCACCCTGAGCACATGCTTGAATGGCAACGCGACCACAAGTTGAAGGATGATCCACGCGTTACGGGAGTGGGACGGTGGCTGCGCCGCTACAGCCTGGACGAGCTCCCGCAATTGGTTAATATTCTCACCGGCCACATGAGCCTGGTAGGTCCTCGGCCGATCGTTCAGTCGGAGATAGCGCGTTACGCGACCAGCTATGACTTGTATACCCGCGTTCCACCGGGCTTAACCGGACTTTGGCAGGTCTCCGGCCGCAACAATACGACTTACAACGAGCGTGTTGCTTTCGACGAATACTACATCCGCAATTGGTCAATCTGGATGGACATTTATATCCTTGCCCGCACCTTCCAGGCAGTGTTCCAGGCAGAAGGAGCTTACTAGAAAGCATTTCTAACCAGACCTCATGACGGATTGTCATTTAGGACGGGAACTTACCCCCCGCGTGTTCCGTCTTACAACAGCTCCTATCAGGTTCGCAGCTCTTTCTCGCAGCGGCTGCAAAACTACAACATCTTGGAAAGCCCCATGTGGTGGCGTCTGCCCACCGCGCTGGGCGAAGAAAGACTGTGAGCGATTCAGCTTTTCTGCTGGCATGCCGGTTGAGCAGAGTTGTCTGCGGAAGAGCTTGGTCGGATGGGCCGTTTGGTCCGGAAAGGGAAGTATCGAATGTTGTCACAAGACGAGCTAGCCAGTGACGTGGGGAAAGTTGACTTGCGGCCAGTGAGTCACTCGGAGCACGCCGAGACCTTCTTCCGGCAGCTTTTGGGGGATATGGACGAGCCCATCGCGCCCTTCGGACTGCTGGCCCTTGAGGAGAACCGCCAGGAGATCAAACAGGCACGGCTGGAGGTCGACCCAGCACTTGCCGGGCGGCTCCGGGCAAACGCCCGAAGACTGGGGGTGAGCGCGGCGAGTCTCTTCCATTTGGCCTGGGCGCAGGTCTTGGCCAGGTCTTCGGGAAGCGCTGATGTGGTCTTTGGCGCCGTGTTGTATCCCGGTGTCCGGGCAAGTGCGACCACAGATCGGGTGATTGAGCCACGCGTCAACACTTTGCCGATACGAATCGCGATCGGGGAGGAGGGCGTGGAGGCGAGTTTGTTGCACACCCACGCCTTGCTCGAAAAGTTGCAGCTTCATGGGCACGCATCCCTTGCACTGGCTCAGCATGTCAGCGCAGTGTCTGCGCCGACGCCGCTATTCTCGGCTGTATTGGACTACCCGAGTCTAGGGCAAGACCATTCCACCAGAACCCTCCCAACTCGGGCGGATGTCCAGAGTGCGTGTGAGGACGAGAGAACGATTTATCCGCTGATTCTCCGGGTGGATGATCTCGTTGAGGGCTTCCGGCTCACCGCGCACGTCTCGGCGTCAATTGGGCCCACGCGCATATGCGGCTTCATGCATACAACGTTGACCTCTCTGGTCGACGCGCTGGAAACAACTCCGTCGGTACAGATCCAAACGCTCGCCGTGCTACCGGAGTCGGAGCGTAACCAGGTCCTCTTCGACTGGAACAATACCAGTACAGAGTTCCCGGCGGATAAGTGCATCCACGAGCTGTTCGAGGAGCAAGTACGGAAAGCCCCCGACGCGATCGCCGTCGTCCATGAAGACAACCAGTTGAGTTATGCCGAGTTGAATCGCCGTGCCAACACGCTTGCGCATCACCTGAGAGCGTTGGGCCTTAAACCGGATCTGCGCGTGGGGATCTGCGCCGAACGCGGCCTCGAAATGGTCATTGCCATGCTGGCTGTCCTCAAGGCCGGCGGAGCCTATGTTCCCCTCGATCCCGCCTATCCGATGGAGCGGCTCCGTTTCATGCTTCAGGACAGCGCTCCGCTGGCGTTGCTCACTCACGGCCGCCTCGCGCGTCTTTTCTCCGCAACCATCGAAGGCCTGCCCATCATCCACCTCGATGCCGCGGCTGCGGCGTGGCACAATTGCCCGGATACCAACCTGAGCTGCGAATCGATTGGTCTGTCTCCGCTTAACCTCGCATATGTGATCTATACCTCGGGCTCTACGGGTACGCCGAAAGGTGTCTTGTGCGAACACCGTGGCCTGTGCAACCTCGCGGTGGCTCAAATATCCGATTTCGCTGTCGAGCCGGACAGTCGGATCCTGCAGTTCGCTTCGTTTAGCTTCGACGCCTGTGTTTCTGAAGTGATGATGGTCTTGTGTCAGGGCGCCTCACTTTATTTTGGTCCTCGGGGCAAGTTACTAGTGGGGGACACGCTCACGGAAGTTGTGGCGCAGTATGGCATCACGCACGTCACTCTGCCGCCGGCAGTGCTCAACGGTGTAACCGATCAAACCGAGTTTGCTTCACTGCGCACTCTCGTTCTTGCAGGAGAGGCGCCCTCGGACGCGTTAACCAGTCGCTGGGCGCGGGGGCGGAGACTCATCAATGCCTACGGGCCAACGGAAACGACCGTATGTGCAACGGTCTATCAGTGCCAGGGTAGCGACTCTGGCATCCCGCCCATCGGCCGGCCGATCGCAAACACGCGCATCTATATTCTCGATCGGCGGAAAGAGCCCGTACCGATTGGCGTAGCTGGAGAGATCTACATCGGCGGGGTAGGGGTGGCGCGCGGTTATCTCAACCGTGCGGAGCTGACCGCGCAAAAGTTTGTTCCTGATCCCTTCGCAGCAGAGCCGGGGGCTCGCATGTATCGGACTGGGGACCAGGGACGGTGGCGCCCGGATGGCAACATCGACTTTCTCGGACGCAACGACTTTCAGGTCAAGATTCGCGGCTTTCGTATCGAGTTGGGGGAGATCGAGTCCAGATTAGCTGAGCATCCAGATGTGCGCGAGGCGATGGTCATCGCCCGTGAGGATACCCCGGGCGACAAGCGCCTGGTGGCCTACTACACCTTAGCCGATGGGGAGGATACCGTCGGCGCGCGCGTGGATGCTGAGGCACTGCGTACTCACCTCTCCGCCAGACTCCCGGACTACATGGCGCCGGCCGCTTATGTACGTCTCCGATCTTTGCCCCTGACGGTCAACGGAAAACTGGATCGAAAGGCACTGCCTGTTCCAGGTGCGGATGCTTTCGCCTCTCGCCACTACGAACCGCCGGTAGGAGAAGTTGAGATAGCGCTCGCAGAGATGTGGGTCGAACTGCTCAAGCTCGACAGGATTGGCCGGCGCGACAACTTCTTCGAGCTCGGCGGCCACTCCTTGTTGGCGGTACGCATGATCGCCCGCGTAAAAGCCTCGTTTGGAGCGCGGCTCGCTTTGTTCTCGTTCATCCAATCCCCGACCATCGCCTACCTGGCTGATTTGCTGTCGGGAAATCCCGTCGCCCACATGGCCGTGGTGAACAAGGGTGCGCCCAACGTGGTGCCGTTGATCTGGGTTGCGCCCGAGCCCTGGCAGCCTCGCCTGACCTCATATCTGTCCGCGGATCAACCGGTACTATCTTTCGTGCTTAGTCAGGAAGAACTTGCTTCCACCGCCCCTGACCACAAGCTGCAGGATCTCGCCGCCTGCCTGGTCAAAAAGATACGGCAGCTTTATCCCAGTGACGCCTACGTGCTCACCGGTTTTTGCCAAACTTCGTTGCTTGCCTACGAATGTGCCCAACAACTCCGTGCGTTGGGCTACGAAATACCCCTATTGGTGATGGGGGACGCACTTCTCCCGGGGTACTTGCAGCGTTTGTCCTTCATCGAACGTTCCAAGCGCCGCTTGGAACGAGAGGTCTACTACCTGTCGGCATTTCGCCGCTCCGCCCCGTCCCATTGGAAAAAATTGCTGCGCCAACGGATCGGCGGCTTTCGCGCGATGCGCGAGCAACGAATATGGGAGAAGTACTATCGGTCCAGCGAAAAAAACAATCGGTCCGTTCAGGAACTATACGAAGCTCTCATTGTTGCTTATTTGAGCTATGACCCGGCTCCGTATCATGGGCGCGTCCTTTATCTGCAATCGGGAGATCGGCCGCAGAGTAATCGATGGGATGCTGCAGCAAGTTGGGCAGGCCTTATTGGCGAACTGGAAGTTTTTGAGGCGCCGGGGGACCATACCAGCATCTTCCGCGAGCCGCATGTCAGCGTCACCGCGAAACGGCTTCAACTCGCCCTCGATAGCTTGACAGCGGATGTGGGCTTATCTCCCGAATACAGCCGCCAGGACTGATCCAGGGCTGCAAACTCATCGCATATTGACGTCTCGCTCGATTGGAGACAGCGAATCACCGCAGCTTAGCGCCATTCCATGTGTGGAGAACCTATTAGAATGCTGGAATTAACTGAAAACCTGAGCGCCATCAAAGGCAAGGTAAATCGCACTCCAACCTTCAGCAATCGCATGCACCAGATCATGCGGACCTTCCAGTTCAAGGGGGCAAAGGAAAGTCTCTCGCACTATGGCCGTCGGGCCCTCCATGTGATGTTGAGAAAGCCTGAGGAGGAACCGATAGCCTGCGACGCAACCGTTTGCGACCAGCGCTTTGCCGCGGAAAGCTATGATGCCAGCCTGGATGACCTTGCTATCCAAAGCCCAAATGCCAAGTGGGGTTTGCCCTATGTGCCAACCCAACAGGATTTCTTCGACAAAGTTGTGCGAAGTTTGCCGGTGCGGCTGGAGGACTACAGTTTCATCGATCTCGGAGCGGGTAAAGGACTGGCATTGCTGCTGGCCGCCAACTATCCTTTCAGCAGCATCACCGGTGTTGAGTATGCAAAAACGTTTGCCGATCTGGCGGCTGATAATATCCGTGCCCACCAGCAGGAAAACCGAATGCGATCTCCCATCCACTGCATGTGGGGAGACGCCGCCGACTTTCAGTTTCCCCACGAGCCGACCGTACTTTACCTTTTCAACCCCTTCCAGGGAAAAGTGATGGATCAGGTCATCGCGAATCTTGAGAACTCATTGCGCACCGCTCCACGGGACCTATGGGTCATCTACGGAATCCCCTGGGAGGGCCGGAAATTCCGCCGAAGTTCCATGTTTGACACCATTGAGTGGAACTCGGATTTTTCCTTGCATCGCTCCGTCCGCCGATAGGCCGCAATATGACGGCTCCTGAATCGCGAAATAATGCTTAAGCGTTTGCCTCCAACCAAACTGCTCGCTTACTCGACTCTAGGGGTAGTGTTCCTCGCTCTCATTTTCTATGCCACTCAATCCGGAACAATAAATACAAGACCGAACTCTCATCCAAACTCACCTCTTTCAGGCGTCAGCTTTCGTTGGTCACCCCCCACCGCCAGCAGCGCCATGCTTCTGGGGACCATTCATGTTAAGGCGGGCTCTCAGGAGTTTGAGTTAAAGGTAACGCCGGAGACACTCACGCCGGACCTTCATTTCCAAAGTGCCGACTGTCACCCCGGGTCAAATCCCGAGCAATGCTCCCTGGTGTACACCTCGCAGGGTTCCCAGGCGACAGTAACCGTCCAACTTAACTCGTCGGGAAATATCTTCACCGTCGACGTGCAGGCGGACAGGCCTTTCTTTTCCGCTCTGCACGTGGATTGGTGGCCTGAGGGCAGCAAGCCCGTTCGCCTGTCCGTGCCCTACTATTCAGGCATGGTGGTCTATCTTTCCGCCGCCGGCTTATTCGGGAACATTTACTTTGACTGGACCCGTTCGAATGCGACACTCCTGAGTGCCTTTCCTGTCCCTCCCCCCTCCCTCGGTACATTCCCTCCCCCCTCTCCCCCCCTCGCTGACCGCGCCGCTTATCTCCCTCTGACCAATGGAGCCATGAACCCCTTGCGAGAGAGGCTGGTGCTGCAGCTTTCTCCCAATGTGCAGGACGTGTTCCCCGCCATTCCAAATCCTCCCTCACCCTACGCCGGAGAACTTGCGGGTAGGACTGTGATCGATATCTGGGGACCTGCCTTCGAAGAAATCGCCAATGGGCTGAAGACGCTGCGTGACCATGGACTCAATCACTGCGTGGCGATCATCCATACCTGGCAACGAAGTGGCTATGACAACGCTCTGCCCGCCAGTTATCCGGCGAACGAATCTCTCGGGGGCGCTCTTCTCAAACCAGCTGTGCAAGCAGGGAAGGATACCGGTTGCCTGGTCGCGTTACATGAAAACTATGTGGACTACTACCCCAACTATGACCGCTTCACCCCGAACGCCATAGCCCGCACCACTGCAAACCAATGGATGTTAGGTTGGTTGAACACCACCACCGGCATTCAATCTTATGCGACCAAGCCGACCGGCATGGTCGGCACAGCATCCGCCCAGTCTCCCTTGATCCACAAAACCTACGCCACCAACGCAGATTTCTTGGACGTTAATTCATCCATTCTCCCCTGGGGACGAGTGGATATGGATGCGAATGTCCCAGGCGCGGGAGCATTCGCCACCTTCCGCAGCGAAACCGAAAACCTCTGGACTTATGAACGAACAACCCATGAGGGTCCGGTTTTTGGCGAAGGGCTCAATCATTGGTTGTGGAGTGGCTACTCAGATGGCGTCGAAGCTGCTCTGGGAGCTGGGATCCCAAGAAACAGCGGCGCCGCAATACCGCTTTTCGTCGACTTCGATCTGCTCCGGATTCATCCCCTGCAGGTAAATCACGGCATGGGCTACTATTCGACGTGGCTGTCGTCCGGCGACTCCATGGACAATACCGCGTCCAGCGATGCATACCGGATGCAGGAAGTGGCGTTTGGGCACGCACCTTTCGTGACCTCCTCGTACTGGAACAGCCCGGCCCGCATCCTGCTGGAACAGAATCTTGTCTCCCCGGTTGCCCAACGGTACGGAACCCAAGCCGTCCGCAACATCCAATACCTTGTCAAGGGTAAATGGTCGAGTTCCAGTGAAGCAGTTAAGGCCGGGCGGTTATCACAGGTGCAAGTTACGTATCAGAACGGCGACACGGTCGTGGCGAATGGGGCTGGCGACGCCCTTAGTTGGAACACCATCCAGTTACCACCCTATGGCTGGGTCGCCAAGGGAGATCGGCTGCTTGCCTACACCGCTCTCAAGGGTGGGCAGATTGTCGATTACGCTGAAACCGGCAATACCTTCTTCGCCAACGCCCGTAATCAGCGCGACTGGCATCAGTCGGGAGACATCGCGGTGATGTCGCTGGGCGCCTTTCGGCAGACCGAGCCGCGAACCTTTCAGCTGACCTTGACCTGGAAAGATCTGGAGCGCGTGCCCAATGGAGAACCGCGGGCTTTTCTGCACTTCGTCAGTGGTTCTGCTGACGCCATCGTTTTTGCCGGCGATCAGGCCTTGGCCGTTCCGGCCACTCAGTGGAAGCCGGGAGGAACAGTGGCCAATCCACCACTCAAGGTTACTATCCCTAGCAATGTTCCCGATGGTATTTATCCCGTGCTTGGTGGCCTGTATAAACCCGGGACCGGTGTTACTTATCAGCTGGCAGGACAAGATACTGGCAGCCGGCGGTACCTTCTCGGCACTCTTAAAGTGAGTAACTCGGGTCAGACGATACAGTTTACTGCTCAGCAGGCCCAACCGGATGTGCCCGATCCGCGGCTCAACTACCGGGGATCCGTGATTGACTTCGGTCCTTTGCAGACCGACGGCATGGTCTCGCTGGTACGTGACGGGACAAAATGGCGTTTGTACGCATATCCGAGTTATCGTAAAGTCCTCGTACGTTTGCAAGCCTCCAGAGTTCCCGTTCCGGGCCAGGTTGTGTGCAACACTATCCCGGCTTCCGTGCAGCAGCCAAAGCTGACAGGCGGGTATTGGCAAATAGTTACGATTGGTTCGAGTTCCTGTTCCTGGTGATCGCGAAGCCTCACCCAGCCTCATCGGGTCCAGGCTGCCCAGCTGCTCGATCAGGCCCGGCTAAATGGGCTGCGAAGAAAGACCCTACCCTCGCCCAGCCCACACCAACTCCAACTGGACACGCGAAGGGTGCCCCAGGTCTCGCTTTTGAGACCTGGGATCCTCCTAGCAAAGGCCAATCGAGTCCGGCTTGAAACGATCACGGGATGCGTTTCAACCGGGCTTCAGAGGGTGGGTGAGAACTCCATTTTCAAACGCAGTCCCGAAGGGACGGCTGAACTTAGCCCAGGACGCCAGTCCTGGGTTGGATTTGCAAGCACGACCAGTCCCGCAGGGACGGCTGGAAAAGGCCGCGACGAAATCCTGGAAAATCTTCAGCCGTCCCTACGGGACTTAATCATGTTTCACGATTACCCAGGACTGACGTCCTGGGCAAAGTTCAGCCGTCCCTGCGGGACTGATTTTGGAAGCGGAGTTCTCACACCCCCTCTTCAGCCCGGACATAAAGCACCTCCTCTTGGTCTGAAGTACGCATGTTCTTCATTTAGTTTCTGCCAAACTCATCCCCACCCACCCACCCACGCCTGAAGATACCTGTAAACGCCTACCCACTACCTGCCGTCTATTGGGGCGAGAAGGATCAAATCCAGCTCAACCGTTCAGGAGGAAGTATGAAGTCTTCGCTTGCGCTCTTTGCCGCCCTGGGGCTCTTACCAATGGCCCTGGCGCAAACCCCCCCGCACACTCCGCCAACCCCCGCGGGCATGGCTCAGCATGAGGTCCAGCGCTACACCACGCTGCTCACCCTCACCCCGGCCCAGGTAGAACAAGCCACCGCCATCTTCACCACGGAAGCCACCGGGCGCCAGACCTCAAGAGCCAGCGAACGTGCCGCCCACCAGGCCATGGAAGCGGCCATCAAATCAAATGACACCGCCACCATTCAGTCGACGGCCACGACCATGGGCCAAATGACGGGTGAAGCCATGGCTGCTCACGCGCTCGCACGAGCCCAGTTTTACGCCATTCTTACCGGCGACCAAAAGACCAAGTTCAGCGAGTTGGAACAGGAACATATGATGGGTGGACCGGGTCGCGGGCCGATGATGCGATAACTCAGCCGTTGTGGGCAGCCCTTTCGGCGTAAACTGCTGCCCAGAAGGCAAGTCTATGGAAGCATTGGAGCCGCCTATCTACGCTGGAGAGCTATCACCCGTGCGGGACCGGATGATCGCAGAGCTTGGGGACATCGACACGCTCTGCGCCACCTACCGGTCTCGCATCTATCGTTATGCTCTGCTCTCGCTCAGGGATCCTGACCTGGCGGAAAGCGTGACCCAGGATTGCTTTCTGAAGGCCCACCGGGCCCGCGAAGAGTTTCGCGGAGATTGCAGCATCGCCACCTGGTTGACGCGCATCGCGACCAATCTCATTCGCGACTCCACCCGGTCGCGGAAGTTTCAGTTTTGGAAAACGGCCAGCAACACCGCCGTCGAGGCAGGGGCGGTCGCAGATCGCCTCCGTTCTCCAGGTATTTCCCCCGAAACTGCCATGGTCGTAAGGGAGCAACTGGTGCAAGTATGGGACAGCGTGGCCGCCCTCCCCGGCAAACAACGCAGCGTATTTTTGCTGCGCTTTGTGGAAGAGATGGAACTGCCCGAGATCGCAACGGCAATGGGGCTGCACGTGGGAACGGTGAAGAGCCACCTGCACCGCGCCCTGGCCGCAGTGCGCAAGGCAATGGAGAGAAAGCGATGAAAACTGACCATCTGTCAGCCTGGGAACAGGAAGAGTACATCCTGAATCAAGGCACCGAGCAACAGAGTCCCCAGATACTCCGCCATCTTGTGGAATGCGCCCCCTGTCGCGCCGAGGTGGCGCAGCTGGAGCACGGCATCGCAATTTTCCGTGGCGCCGCCGTCGAATGGAGCTCGCAGTGCCTGGCAACCCGTCCGCAGCAACTGCAACCTGTTCCTTTAAGAAGGCTGCCTATCACCGCTATGCGATGGGCCTTCGCCGCTGTCGTTCCCCTGGTCTTGCTCCTGCTTGCGCTGCTTCCATTGCATCTCTTTCATCTCTCCGGACCGCAAATAACCCACCCGGCAGTGCAAATCAGTGCCGCGCAAATCAGTGACGATGCCTTGTTGGAGCAGGTGGACGAACAAGTCTCGGTTGCGGTCCCCTCGTCCATGGAGTCGTTGACCCACTTGGTTTCGGCAGACAACAACTCGGGCACTGCCAACGCTGCCGCAGGGAGCAAGCACATTGTGCAAACCAATTAGCCTCCGGGGCGGCAGAACGTCACCATGGCTCACGATCCTGCTCCTGCTTGCTCTGGGATCGGGGGCTGGTGTTTGCCAGCAGAGCGGGCCTCCGCCAAACGGTCCGGCAGACGGCATGGGCCCACCGCCCATGGAAGGCCGACGTCCCCCCATGGAGCGCGCGTTCCATCTGGGGCCCCGCGGCCGCTGGTGGAACAATCCGGACTTCGTGAAGAAACTTTCGCTCACCCCCGACCAGCAAAAGAAAATGGAAGCTGTCTTCGAGCAGAGCCGTCCCGGTTTGACGGATCTTAGCGCCACCGTGCGAAAAGAAGAGATGGCGATGGAGCCCCTGCTTTCGGCTGACCAACCCGATGAAAGCAAGATCCTGGCTCAGATTGACCGCGTGGCGCAGGCGCGAGCAGAACTGGAAAAATCCTACGCCCGCATGCTCCTTGGTCTGCGCCGGGTGCTCACCCCGGACCAGTGGAAGACCCTGCAGGCCGACGATCCCCACGGGCGCTTTCCCCGCTTCGGTCCAGGTCTACGAGGCGACGACGGAGCCACACCCCCGCCCGCGTCCTCGCCAAATTAGTCACGTGCTGAGTCACAGTAACTGTGTCGGTCTGCCCTGGAACGACAGCCGTCCACTGCTCGAGCCCGGCCACTCCAGCGGCTGCCCCGGGTCTTCGATCGTTCGTGTCAGCAGAGCATCCCCACTACGCCGGCCAAGGCGATGCTTGGCGCAGACCGCCTTGACCAGCGCCTCAAGCCGCCTTCGATAAGCCGCCGAGACGAAGGCCTCGCTGTCGAACCGTTGCCGGTACATGGGCTCGAGCGCCGGAAAGTGCTCTCGGATAAACCCCAGATAAATCTCCTTGGAGCATGGCTTAAGGAAGAGCGGCTGGGCACTGAAGAAACTGGCGTCGGCGGCCTTCGCCCTTTTCGCCATCCCATCCAGCGCCTTGCCCGTATCGGTCAGGCCGGGCAGCAGCGGTGAACACAATATGCCCGCCCGCAAGCCGGCCTGGCGGAGTCGTCCCACGGTGCGCAGCCGTAGATCAGGCCGCGGCGCCCGCGGTTCCAGCAGCCGGGCCAGCTTTGTATTCGGGGTGGTAATCGTCAGATGAAGGGTCAGCGTATTCCTCTCCGCGATTCGCTGCAGCAAAGCAATGTCTCGTTCGATCAGCGTCGATTTGGTAACCAGGCCGATGCGCAGATCGTGCTGCCTGGCCAGCACTTCCAGCAGCGACTCCGTCACCCTGGCTCGGCGTTCGATTGGCTGGTAGGGGTCGGTGGCCGTGCCCAGGGCGATCTCTTCCTCCGGGCGAACCTGCTTCAATTCCTGCTCCAGCAGCCAGGCCGCGTTCTGCTTGATGAAGATCTTCCGCTCGAAGTCTTCCGGCGGGAGCTCCATGAACTCGTGGGTATAGCGGGCATAGCAATAGCGGCAGGCGAATTCGCATCCACGATAGGGATTGATGGTCCACGTAAACCTCAGCCCTCGCCGGGAAACGCTTCGGTTCAGGATCGAGCGAGCCTGAAGCGAGCGCACCTCCATCTCGTGTCCCGCCCCGGCTGGGGAAGAAGCAGCCGCCAGCCGTGCAATGCCCGTCAGGGGAGAATCCGTGGCCACAGGAGGGAAGCGGGAAAGGATAGGAAAGAGTTCCAGATTGGGATTAACGGCCTGCGCTAGTTTCGCCATTTGTTCGCCTCTGGAAACCAGCCTACTCCCGCTGAGAAGACGGGGTCAAGGCGGGCCGCTGAGAAACCCTTCCGCCCGAGGGTGGGCCTATTCAAAACTGCACGAAGGGTACGGCCTCAGCCGCCCCGCAATAGACTGCGTCGATGAGGGCTTTACAGGCTGGGGAAAACCTCGCTTTGTTTGAAGGGTACGGCCTTCAGGCCGTACATAACTGCTGTGTAATGAATCCGGCTTTAGCCGCTGAGGGCTGCTACTCTTCTCGAAACCGTCCTTTTTCCGCAGCCTGTTTCGTCCCTGAGGTACGTCTTTTCCGAGTCGTTGCTATAACCGTCTACGGTCGACGCGCAAACGCACCCCACCCTTGGGCCGCAACGAAATTGCCGGGTGCAGAGGCAGCTCTTTGGGCGAGCCCTCAGGGAGCGAAAGCTTCCAATTGCCGGCAACAGAAGCGAGAATCAGCACTCCTTCCATCCAGGCCAATCCCTCGCCGATGCACTGCCGCGAGCCAGCGCCGAAGGGAAAATAGCAAAAACGAGGCCGCCGCGCCTTCTTCTCCTCCGTGAACCGCTCAGGATCGAAACTCATCGGATCCTCCCAAAAGCGAGGGTCGCGGTGAGCCACTATCTGGGGCGCGAGTAGAATGGCTCCCTTCGGGATGCGGATGCCGTGGTACTCATATGCTTCTACGGCGGTACGTGCCGTCACCCACACCGGGGGGTAGAGACGAATTGTCTCTGCAAACACCTGGTTGGCGTAAGTCAGCCTGCCATAGTCCTCCGCGGTTGGCGCCCGCGCTCCCAGCACAGCGCGGCACTCCTGGTACAGCCGCTCCTGCACCTCAGGGTTCCTGGCTAGTTCCCACAGGGCAAAGCTCAGCGCATTTGCCGTCGTCTCATGCCCTGCAAGCATCACGGTTACGCATTCGTCGCGCACCTGTCTATCACTCATCCCGCCGGTGCCTTCCTCCGTGTCGACCGCACTCAGCAGCATCGACAGTAAGTCCCCTCGATCACCAGGATCCTTGCGCCGTTCGGCGATCATGCGGTAGATCAAGCCATCGAGATAAGCCTGTCCCTGGCGGATCCGCTTCATGGCAGGGAGGGGAAGACGGAGAATCACCTCAGGGAAAGGCAGGAACGCCACCGGCAAGAATCCCATAAAGGAATCAACCGCCTCTGCAATTTCCTTCACCTCCGTTGCCACGTTGGTATCGAAGAGCGTTTTGCCCACGACCCGCAGCGCGAGCAGCAGCATCTCGGGATGCAGATCCATCACCGTTCCGCTCGCCCAGCGGGTGCTCATCTCCGCCGCGTAAGCGGCGATGATCTGCCCATACGCGGCGATCCGTTGCCGATGGAACGCCGGCTGCGCCAACCTCCGTTGGCGCATATGCAGTGGCGCTTCGCTGGTAAGCAGTCCCTCGCCCAGCACCATCTTTGCGCGCTGCATCACCACTCCGCGATGATGCCGGCCCGCATCGCGCAGCAGCAGCTCTTCAACAAACTGCGGATGATTAAACTGAAAGATGTGGCGGCCAAAACCAGTGTAGTGGTTCAAGTCCCCATACTGGCCGGCGGTCTTCAGCATGAAGTCAGCAGCGCTCTGGCGAAAGAGTTCTCCCGAGACCACCCGCCGCGCAAAGCCAGGACCATCCGGATAACGAGCGCCACGCCGAATCAAGATCTGCGGCGCCACCATCTCGGCTGCAAGCGGAACACTCACAACAAAGAGTCTAGTTCAACCGGTCCGCGCTCATTTCAGCGCATGAAACCCCAAACAAGCGCAAAGGAAACGGGACGGGTGCCAAATTAGATTTTTCAGTTGGCCAATTTGGACAGCACGTGAAGCCTTCACTGACCTTTAGAGGTTACGGAAAACTGTCGAACGAAGGGCTCGGCTTCGGCCGTCAGCCGTGCCCTAACCTCAGGGTCTAAAGAGAGTGTGTGAGAACCAGGCTTTACGAGTCTAGTCCCGCAGAGCCTGCACCTGAGCTTGTCGAACGGGGACGGCTGAACTTAGCCCAGGACGCTAGTCCTGGGTACATCATGAGACACGATTAAGTCCCGCAGGGACGGCTGATTGTCCAGGATTGCGTTGCGGCCTATTTTCAGCCGTCCCTCCGGGGGCTGGGTCGTCCTTTCAAATCCAACCCAGGACTAGCGTCCTGGGCTAATCTCAGCCAAACTTGTCCAAATTAGATCGGCGAGCTCTGGCGGATTTGATCCCCCAACCACGGTCCATGGTCCAGGGAAGAGGGCTTCGTTCTTTGCTCCCACCACGGCGACGTCGATGAACTCCACCAAGGCTGCTAACCCAACCTGATTTCCGACCCTTAGGCTGCAGGATCACTTCTCCTAATAAATCGATACGAGAGCGTCTCCAGCACCCGCTAATTTGGACAGCTCTGAATCTCAGCCGTCCCTGCGGGACTGAATTTGCAAATAGAGTTCTCACACACCCTCTAAAGCCCGACGTACTCTCAATCGTTTACGGCCCGACTAAAGCCGTGCCCTGATACAAAGCCGAGTTTTTCAGCCACCTGGTTAGCCATGCCGCACCGAAGTGGAGCTAATGAGGGCCTTAGAGGGTGTGTGAAAACCGCATTTCCAAGGACGTGAGTCCTGGGTCGGACGATAGATTCAAATCTACGCAACGCGCAAATTTTTCTCGTGTCATGTCTGATGCTTCGTATCAGGGCACGACTTTAGTCGGGCCGTAAAGGCTCAACAAAGATTGGGCTTTAGCCCCTGAGGTACGCTTTTCGAGACCTACAGGGCGACGTCATCTTTTTCCGCGGCTGAGTTCGCCACGGACGATTGGAAAATTTGGACAGCCCTGACCGAACTCAGCTCAGGACGCAGTCCTGGGCAAAACAACAAAAGGGACGGCTGAAACTCTATCGGTAACAAACAAAGTATCAAATCAGAGCCTCTAGGCCTCTTCATCGTCCGGTCGAGGCGCCCGCACGGCATAATCGCCTCCGGGTTGAGTCATCGGGTTGCGTGTATCGCCCAGCCGCGCAGCCGGGGAGCCATCCTGCACCCGCCGGCGCAGGCCCAGCAGAGTCTCCTGCTTATCGCGAGCATATTCCGCCGCCAGGCGGGTCAGCGCGTGCGTCACAATATCGCTATGGTGCAGGTTCTGCATCTCCGGATCCCGGCGGAAGTTCAGCCAAAGCCGATGCACCAACTCCACGTCATCCGCCCGCAACGACGGAGCGTGAGGCCCAATGTGGAACGATTCCGCCTCGCCGTTTGGCGACACCACGTAAAACGTAATCTGCTTCTTCGGCTCCGGCAGCGCTTCCCACGCCTGGCCTACACGGTAGGCCTGCTCGTGCGCGCTCATCTTGCTCGAAAGCCCTGACACCACGGCCGCCGCTTCGAGCGAATTCGCCGTCTGCACCAGCGCCGCAAAGATATCTCCTGCCGGCACCACCAGCAGCGAGATGTGCTTGCCAAAGCTCTCGGCGACCGAAACTGCCTTGGTAAACAGCATCTGTTCGTATTCGCTGAACAGCTGATCCGTCGTAGACTCCAGCAACGGACCCCCGGCGCCCACCATCCGCGCCGTCAGCACCACCACATCCTGATCCCCGGTATTGGTGCGTGCCAGCGTCCACTTGAGCGCGAAAGGATTATTGGCGTCGCGCATCGTGACCACCACGCATCCGGGATCAATCTGCAGCACCTCACGTCCGACCGCATCCTCGTGCTCCAACTGGAAATGCTCTTTCATTTGCAGTTCAGTCGTGGTTCTGCGGCGCTTGTTGTCGCGCTCCGAAATCGTGAAAATAACAAAGAACGTACTCGCGAACAGAATGCCGCTGACCGTGGCCACCGATTTGGTGAAAAGGTTTACCAGCGCGGTCGTCAACAGCACCATGAAGACCGAAATGAGCCCAATCGGGATCTCTCGCTTGCCGATGCGCAGATTCGGCGGTACCTTCCATCCCCGCTCGCCCTTGTACTTCCATCGCAGCACCAGCATCGCCAGGCTGTTGAACGTAAAACTCCAGATCACGCCAAACGCATACGCCTCGCCCAGTGCGATCACGTTGCCTCGGCTGGCGACAATCGTGAACAGCTGCATCCCTGCAACCAGGTTCACGATCCGATAGCTGGTGCCAAATTTGCGATGCGGCTTACGAAACCAATCGGTGAGCACTCCATCCTCGGCGATGCGCATGAGCACGCCGGTGGAACCGATAATCGAAGTATTGATAGCGCCGGAGAGAATCAGGAACCCGACCAGCACGACAAAAACCCGGAAAACAATCCGTAGCACCTGCGGGCCAACCATGTACATCGCCAGTCCAGCGATCAGGTTGTCGCGATAAACCGGCACCCGTACCGCGTCCGGGATCAGCATCACCGCCAGCAGGGAACCGAGGCCGGTAAAAAGAAAGCTATAGATCGCGATGACAATCGCGGCGCGTTTCAGATTCTTGAGCTTGGGGTGCTCAATCTCCCGATTTACCTGTGCCAGCGTTTCTTCGCCGCTCATGGCCAGAACCGAATGACCGAAAGCCATGATGATGCCGAACAAACCCAGCGTTGCCGGTAGACTGGTGTACTTCAGAAAACCGAGAGCATCCTTGCTAAAGTGCAGCGTCGAAGGGGTCGGCCACGGCGGCAGTTTGGCGCCCACGTGAAAGGCCGAATAAATTCCCCAGGTCAGCAGAATCACCACCATCACGGTCGTGATCTTCATGACTTCAAGGGCTTTGTCGCTCGACTCCTCGATGCCCTTCAGGTTTTGCCACCAGTAGTACACGGTGACGATGGCCGCAAAGGCAGCCGAGGTAAAATCTACCCGCAGTTGCGGCGCCACATGATGCGCCCCGAGCATAGCCCCCGGCAGCCAGCTGTGCGCCGCCGCTACCGTCATCAACTCGTTTAACAGGCTGGTAATGTACTGACCGGCGGACACACCCGAAATCGGGCCGGTAAGAATGTAGTCGAACATGAGCGCGGAAACGCTCAGCTTGGCGAAGGTGCCCCCCAGAGCCTCCTTCACCACGCGATACACACCCCCGCGGGTGAACATGGAGCAGCTCTCCACGTACACCGCGCGCACCGCAAAGGAGAACAGCATCACGCCCAGGATGAACCACGGGGCAGACTTACCCACCGCTTCTTCCGCAATCCCGCCGGCGTAGAATGCCGAAGAGCCCAGATCGTTCAGCACCACCGCCGCGGCGCGCCAGAACGATATAAACGTGAGCATCACCGACGAGGCGACGACCAGTTTTACCCGGTTGGAGGGAAGAGAAGGCGCTTTAGTTGTTCGCTCGGAAGCCATTCGATATAGGCTAGTGTGTCAATTCCGCGACCGGGGAGTGTCGACGGCCTGGGTCGAAGCCAGACCTGAGTCTATGTTGCTTGCCCCTCAGCGTCAACGACGGATCGCAATCCAAAAGCCCGATTTAATCACCTACCAACAACTGAATATCTTCGATAAAGCTAATCACCACCACCACCATTGACCCGGCGACACCGGCGAAGAACATCACTTCGAAGAGGCGCATGAAAAAGATAGCAACCAGCATAGTCATCGATTGTATCTCTTTTCCCGTCTCTTGTTATGGCAAGAGGCTCATACCGCAAGAGATGGTAAGGAAGGGGTGGTAGACTCTCGGCCATGGCAAGACTGGCACGGCAACCTTGGCTCCTCGGCATCTTTTCCGCCGCGCTGCTTCTGCTGCCCTTTTCCATCATCGGCCCCGTGCCTTTCTGGCGTACGTTCTTTGCCTGGCTGGCCTTTGTACCCCTGTTCTGTGGGTTGTTGTCGCGTCGAAATCTGAGCCATCCACGGGCTTTACTGCGCGCAACCCTGGCCGCGTACCTCATGGGCTTCCTCTGGTTTTGCGGCAATTGCTACTGGATCTACCAGACCATGTTGTACTTCGGCGGCCTGCCTCCGCTCATCTCCGCCGCCATCCTGATCGGTTACAGCATGGTGCTGGGGCTTTACTTCGCCGCCCTGGGGTTCCTGCTAACCGCTGCAGCAAGAGCGTTCCGCAGCTCCCCGTCCGCGCTCCTCGCCGCCCCTCTTTTCTGGGTAGCTCTGGAGTTGTTGTCCGCTCGCCTCACCAAGGTTCCGTGGGACCTCCTGGGATATTCCCAGGTCGGCAATTTTCTGTTGACCCGCCTGGCGCCCTACGCCGGGGTGTATGGAATTACCTTCGTACTGATCGCCGGCAATGCCCTCATTGCATGGGGTCTTCTGGCCTCCACCGCCAAACGACGGACGGCTATCTTGATAACCGCTTTTGTGCTCGTGCTTGTGTTACAGAACGGTGATCACTTTACTCCGCCCGCAGCCCCCACTTCATCCACCGCCGTTTTGTTACAGCAAAATCTGAACGTCAATCAGGACAATTCCTGGCCGGGCGCCGACTACGAGGCGCACCTCAACCAGTTCATTAAACTCAGCACCCGTACCTGCGGGCCGTACCTTGCCGGTATGCCCGAACTCAACTCCTATATCGTGACTCCCGACTGTCCGGAGCAGCCGGTTGCTCCCGGGGTCGTCGTCTGGCCAGAATCGCCGGCGCCTTTCCTCGATAAGGATCCGCGCCTGCTCAACGCTCTGCGCACCGTTGCACTGACCATGCGCGCCCCGGTCATTGCCGGTAGCACCTCGTTAGACCCGCACGGCGCCCGCTTCGACATGTATAACTCCGCCATCTTCGTCGATTTGGACGGCCTGGTGAAAGGCCGCTACGACAAAATCCACCTGGTCCCCTGGGGCGAGTACATACCGTACAAACAGTTTTTTTCCTTCGCCAAAAATCTGACCCAGCAGGCCGGCGATATGACTCACGGCTGGCGCCGCGTGGTGTTTGCGAGCGATGGTCACCGCTTCGGGGTCTTCATCTGCTATGAAGAAATCTTCGGCGACGAGATCCGCTTGTTTGTGAAGCAGGGAGCCCAGGTCCTGGTCAACATCTCCAACGACGGCTGGTATGGTGACACCTGCGCACCCTGGCAAACGCTCAACATGTCGCGTATGCGCGCGGTCGAAAATCGCCGCTGGTTGTTACGCGATACCAACACCGGCATCACCACCATCATCGACCCCTACGGGCGGCTTACGGCCAGTGTCCAGCGCCACGTGCTCACCTCATTGGCGGCCAGGTACGGCTATCGTAGTGACGTGACCTTCTACACCCAGCACGGCGATGTCTTCGCCTACCTGTGTGGGGTAATCACTTTATGCATCGTCGCTGCCATGCTGTGGGTTAGCCTGCGACGCCACTGACCCACCAGCCTGCACTCCACATTCCGCATCTGGCATGTGCGTTCCGATTTGGCACAAACCTTGTTCCGTATCTCCGTCCTCCGACGAAAGCCATCGCTTCCCCCAACACCCCGGTGTATAGCTATTTGGAAGGCCACCATCGACGGCCTTCTCCCCCGCTGTCATCACCCAAACGGAGGCACGCATGAAAGCAAATTTTTTGCTGCACAAGGTACCGAAACGGCTAGGCAGAGTTCTTTACGAACGATTCCCGGAACCGTTGCACCTGAACATCCTGTCGATCTTTGTCGCGCTCTTCGGCAGCTACAAGGCAAGAATTGCCTTCGATCTAGTGGTGCGGCAACAGTATGCGTTCAGCCTCCTCAAGACGGCAGAGCTCGCCCAGGCCCAAGGTCTGAAATCCGTAACCGTGATCGAGTTTGGCGTTGCTGCCGGCGCCGGGCTCATGAATATCTGCAATATATCCCGTAATATCACCAAGTTGACTGGAGTCGAGTTCCAAATCTTCGGCTTCGATTCCGGCCGCGGGATGCCCCCACCGCGCGATCATCGCGACCACCCCGAAGTTTTCAGCGAAGGTTCGTTTCCCCTCATCGACCGCGCCGCCTTAATCCGTGCGCTACCCCAGAATGCCAGGCTCATCCTTGGCGACATTCAAGAGACGTTGCCGCAGTTCATGGCCGGCCTCACCGCCAGCAGCCCTCTGGGCTTCGTCGTCATCGATGTCGATTACTATTCATCGGCGAAAGATTGTCTCAACATCTTTCTCGGAGAGGCCGAAAACTACTTACCGTGGACGCTCGTCTACCTCGACGACATTGGTTTTGAAAGTGCAAGCCCGTGGACCGGCGAGCTTCTCGCTGTCCGGGAATTCAACGAAGAAAACGAAATGCGAAAAATTCATTTATTCACAGGCCTGCGTCACAAGCGTCTATTCAAGCATACGTCGTGGTTCGACCAGGTCTATTTGCTCCATGTACTCGATCATCCGCGGCGCAACGTGAGCGGGGCGCCCAAGGAAATCAAAGTCATAACCAATCCATATCTGTGAAGCAGCGATATATTCTCGGATGCCGGAATGAGTCCCGCAGAGCCTGCCCTGAGCTTGTCGAACGGGGACGGCTGAACTTAGCCCAGGACTGCGTCCCATAAGCGCTAACTTGTTTTGGATGTTTTTCATCAAAACTCCCACAAAATCGTCATCCTGAGCGGAGCGCGCCACAAGCGCTGTGTCACCCGATAAAATCTGTGACGCGCTCCGCTCAGAGCCTGTGACTTTTTCGATCTTTACGTGTTTTCTGCATATCCAACCAGCTGTGTTTCAAGCACCCTGACAAAA
>Ga0302326_10005529_pt1 | contig 28802 bp, 20 predicted proteins | sample Palsa_T0_3_FD_202264 | JGI IMG/M metagenome (GOLD analysis project Ga0302326, IMG submission 202264) | Peat permafrost microbial communities from Stordalen Mire near Abisko, Sweden - Palsa_T0_3 | ecosystem: Environmental > Terrestrial > Soil > Palsa > Peat permafrost | place: Sweden: Abisko... | reverse complement strand
GTGATTGCCAGCCGGAGCCTGGAGTGCCTGCGCCGGGCCTTCGGCGGGCGCAAATCAAACGGCTCCACGTAATCCCGATACGTTTTGATGCTGATTCGCAATTTGATCACCGCTTGGGAGCAAAACGGCGATACAGCGCAAATACGAGCGCCCCGGCTCCCGTCAAAACGAGGGGACTGGGTTCAGGAACCGATTGAGGGGAAAAGGAGATGTCGTCTATAAGCCAGTCATTTAGCCCCCCTGATTCCACAGCCGAAAAAGTGAGTTGTTCCGTATGTCCACCCCAGGCAGAAATGTTAGCCCCATAAAGCGTGTAGTTCGGGCCGCTTCCCACTGCTGCATACGAAATGTTTTGCCCCGCTATCGTGATATCCAAGGGACCTGACCCTGCGTCGGCCTTGAAGTATAGAGACTCCGTTAGAGGCGGAATCAGTCCAGTTTGGCTTATGGAAGCGCTCGGTGCCGTAATACCACCTTGCAGAAGAACACTATAATTGCCATCGATTGCAGCTAGGGGATAACCGCTTGCTGGATCAACCCCAGTAGAACCGGGTCCTATAAGCACAACCCACGTGGATCCTACTGAAGGGTCATTAAGAGTTATTTGTGCCTGCTGGATCGAGCCGTAACTGACGGTCCAGTCTGGTAACGCACTTGCGGCCGTGACAGCATAGGGATAATACGGGCTTGCGACGACGACGACAGGATTCGCTTGCTCAAAGTCGAGGTTTTGAAAGGTGCCTTGTGCCTCAGCCGATAATACTGCGAGAAGAGCGCCCAAGAGCCCGACAGTTAGTTTTTCGATTTGCATAACATTCTTATCTCCTTACAAAAGGGTCACCAACGGCTTGGAATTCAGGCCCACCATTAAAGCCATTCAAGCCGTACAACCCATATCCGGGCCAGATTGAATTCGCGGCCCATGCCGAAATAGCGAAGGACTTCCCGGCGACCCATTCTCCGTAAAAGGTAGCGGGGTTCGGTTTGCCTTCCTGGCCGGGTTCGTCCACGGTCGTTAGTGCTCCAACTGGAGTATTCGAATAATTAGTGCCGCCAAAGGAATTCGTTGTAAACCAAGAAAGAAAGCACGCCTGACCACCATTACGCTGACCGTCGAACGAGTCAATGGTGGTCATAACATACCATGCGGATTGGCCGAAAAAGCGAACCGTTCCATCCGCGAACATATTGGTATCGCCCGTGCAATCCGATCCGCAGGTAAAATAACCCGCGACATTGGTCGCGGCGCTCGTAATATTGTTGCTGGAGGTGCCAATCACCGAGGCCGTAGGATTGACATTTGTTACGGCTTGCCACGCATAATATCCGAAGTCCTGGTACGTCAGCCCCCCATCAAAATACCAATTGGTATTGCTATAGCCGCCGGCACTTGCGCTGATGATGAGTTGATTGGGACAGTAGTTGCTTGCGAAAGAGATTAACTTTTTTATGTAGTTTGTGCAATCGGCTGCAGCGTTCGTGCCGTTCATATTGATACTTGTGACAAACGGCTTCCAATAGGGAAAGTAGTTCGTGATCTGAAAAGAATTATCAATGCCGCTGTTTATGTCATACTGTACACTCGCGTTTGTCGTGCCATGATGAATACGCGACGGCAAATCCTGGAAGAGAATGACATATTGAGGTCGTTTGGTCGCGTTGGTTAAGAGCCACTGCATAATTACCGGTGAAAAGGTGTTTGTATAATCACTCAGTTGAATAATCTCATTCGTGGCAATACTAATCCCAAGACTATTGGCATTACCGACCATGGGGCGATTGGCTTTGTAATATGCGAAGACGTTAGAGCTCAAGGAAGTGCTGGTTGCATTGTAAATGAGCAGCAAATCCTTCGATACATCAATCGGATATTGGATAAGTGGCGAAAAGATGGCGGCCATCGTGTGATTGCCGCCGGCGGCAATCAGTTTGACGACGATGGCGGAATTGGTTGTGTAGGAGGGGCTTCCACCGCCACCGAGGTTAGTCACGATGGTCGGCAGAATGCTAGGGACAGTTGCCTGGCCGTTGGCGTTGTCTCCCCAGGCCACCACAGTGCCGTTGTTCAGCAAGGCTACGCTGTGCGCGCCGCCTGCGGCAATGGCCATGACATTGTTGCTCACACCCGCCGGAACAATGGTTTGGCCGGAGGAAGTGCTCCCCCAGACAACGACGTTTCCTTGAGACGTCAACGCCATACTGTTTGCGTCGCCGGCCGCGATCGCCACAACATTGCTCAAACCTGCGGGCACGTTGGTTTGGCCTGAACCGTTGTAGCCCCAAGCCACTACGGTGCCATTGCTTAACAAGGCCAGGGTGTGTTGGGCGCCGGCCGCGATGGCCACCACGTTGGTCAAACCCGCCGGGACGTTGGTCTGGTTAAAAATATCGCTGCCCCACGCGACGACAGTGCTGTTGGCCAACAACGCCACATTGAAGGCCCAACCGCCGCCGATGGCTGTCACGGTCGTGAGGCTCGGGTTGGTCGGGACATAATTGGCGGCCGAGGTGGTTATTCCCCAAGTCACGACAGTGTTGCTGGTTGTCAATCCGATGACGGCATCAATGCCCGCCGAGACCGCCACCAGGTTTGAGGATGTCGGCGGCAGGGTGGCCACCGAGGAGTTCGTCACAGAGTAAAAGTTGGTTCCATTATAGTAATTGCCCCATTGAACAACCGTCCCGCTGTCGGTGACGGCGACAGATTGGTATTCCCCCGCCGCGATGGCCGTCGCGTTGGTCAGCGTCGCGGGCCGGTTGCATTCGCCTTTCGTATTGGATCCCCATGCTTCCACCATGCCGGGTAGCGCCAAACGCACATTCCATGTGACGTTCGTGCTCCCCGCCGCGTTGGTGATGCCCACGGTGTAATTGCTCTCGCTGGCGGGAGTCAGATAGGGAATCGTGTAACTGGATGACGTTGCGCCCGGGATGTTCGTTCCATTCAATTGCCAACCATAAGTCAAGTATGTCAATGGATAGCCTGGAATGGCAGCCGGAGTCGCCACAACACTCAGGGTTCCTTCGTAGTTGATCCAATTCGTGCTTGGCGCTGGAGGCGTTGTGTTGGTTATTTGCGGAGCAACGACAAGGTAAAAAGTCGCCTTCTCACTGGTGATTGATCCCGTGTCCGTGGTGACGACCACGTCGTAATTGCCGTCGTTGCTGAGGCCGACGTCGTTCAGCGTCAGGGTCGAATTGGTCGCGCCCGTTATGTTCACGCCGTTAAACTGCCACTGATATTGCACTCCCGCAACCCCTTGTCCTGAAGCCGTAAATGTCACGCTCCCGCCCAAGAGGGCATATTGGTCGGTTGGTTGTGAAAAAATGACCGGGTCCAGGATGCCAGATTCGATGACAAGATTGTGATCAAAACCGGCTGAAATCGCCTTCACCCCAGCCATTCCCTCCGGGATGTTGGTCAATGACGAGAGTCCCCAAGCCACCACCATCCCGTTAGCCTGGAGGGCCAAGCCTGCCTCACCCCCGGTCGCCACGGCCACGACATTGGACAATCCGGCAGGGACATTAGTGACTCCGGAGTTAGCATTGCCCCAGGCCTCCACGGTACCATTTTTCCTCAAGGCCACGCTATTATAGCCGCCTGCCGCAATCGCAGCGACGTTGGTGGTTAAGTCGCTGGGAACGTTTGTCAGGTTGTAGATTCCATAGAATTCCTGTCCCCACGCGGTCACGGTGCCATTGCTGGACAAGGCAACATTAAAATCCCATCCGCAGGCGATGGCTGAGACGTTCGTCAGATTCAGGTTAGTAGGGACCTGCGTGCCATTGGCTGGCCCCGTGCCGTCAACATTGGTGAATCCCCATGCAATGCAAGTCCCGTTGGACATGAGCGCCAGGTCCTGGCCCTCACCCGCCGCCACGGCCACGACGCCCGACGTCGGAGGAGCACTTGCCATGGCACGATTGGTCACGGAGCAGTAAATGTTTGTTCCAAGGTAATCGTCGTAGTAAGATCCCCAGTTGGTGACGGAACCGTTAGCCAGCACCGCGACGCCATGAAACATTCCCGCCGCGATGCCGACGACATTGCTAAGACCCGCTGGAACATTCGTTTGACCATAAGTGTTGTCTCCCCACCCTATGACCGTCCCGTTATTCCGCAAAGCCAGGCTGAAATTGCTGCCGCCCGCCACAGCCACGGCATTACTTATTCCGAATGGCACATTGGTTTGTCCCGAAGTATTCAAGCCAAATGCGACTACCATCGTTTCCTCCGGGAGTTCCAGCGCATAAAAAGCGTGGCCGGGTGCTTGGTTGGTGAAGGTATAAAAGTTGCACGTCAACCCCTGGCCAATCCACATCCACTGGTAATCGGCCAGACTGTTGCCAATATTGCCGGTGGTGAAAATGTCGTAAAATACGCCGTTGGTTCCGCCTTGGATGGCGAAACTGACGGTGGTGGTTCCGTTGTTCAGAAGCGTCGCTGAGACGTTTGTGATGTAGAAGGGCCCGCCTGGGGAGCAGTTCGTGTCGTTATCCGGGTCATAGACGTTTCCGGGAGTGTGGATGGTCTGCATTCCAGGGCCCCCATTCACACCAACCAATCCGGCTTGCGCCTCCAAGGAATTCGTCCCCAACGCGGCCTCGGGAGCCGTCATGCCGTAATACAAGGCGGCGTTTGTCGCAGTCAGCCAACTGCCAAAGGAGTAAAATTCATCGAAGTCCGCACCGGCGGTGTTGGTGCCGTGAATATCGCTGCCAAAAACGAGCTCGCCTACCGAAGGGGGGATGGATGGCAGGCCGGTGCCTTGCGCGGCCAAGGCGCCATCAAGGAACAGCACCGTGCCTTGGGGACCATAATCCAAAATCACATTGTGCGGGGTGCCGGCCGCCCAGGAAATCGGAGCTTGCAGAACCTCCTGCAGTCCGGACCCGGTTTGGTTGAACAGGGCAACAGTGTTGCCGTCTGGGCTGACTTGGAGTGCCCACGCACAGGCCGCTCCAGCGACGCTTACCGCGTCCAGTTCCACCAATGTGGATGGTGTTCCGTTGCTCGCCCCGCTGGTCCAATATGGCGTTACCCACCAACGCAACGCGCCTCCTGTGTCCGAGGAAATGTTCTTTTGTCCATTGGCATTGAGCGCAGGGACAATAAAAGGCATAACGGACGCTCCCATTCGTTGGAGAGCGTAGCCGGACCAGCTCGCATCCAGAAGACCCAAGCCGGTAATGATGAGTTCGCTATTGGTCTGCCCCGGGAAATAATCCTCATCGAAGGATTCATGCCAGAGAGGACTCGCTTCCGGGTATGGTGGAATTGGCGTTTGCGGTTGAGCGCAAACATTCTATGCCAAAAACACACCCGACAAAAGGAGCGCGTAAATTAAATGGTAACAAGGACCCCGGCGAGCGTTGCCGCTCAAAATGGTTTTCATAGATGCTTTTAGAAATGCGGCGGACCGCAGCCATTAAGGATAAGCCAAGGGTGGACAGCGCTGCGAAGATTCTCGCGAGCACTGAACCGAATTTGGACTGAACCTCCCTATCCCGAATGATTTCCTGATTTTACCCCGAACCTACACCAAAAGAAAAGCCTTACAGCCATGCAAAGTCTAAATTCGGTTGTTCGTGCTGAACAGCGACACACTACGACATCGGTCCGCATAAGTCAAGGATCATTCGCAACTATGGCTCAACACGTAATGCTTGCAATGAAGCCGCGTTGCAGCCATCCTGCACTCTGAAATGAGCGTCCCTCATAGGATCCTGCGGTCAGGGATTTGTTTGGCGGCCTGCTTTTTCTCTTTTGATTCCTGGCTGGCGGCGCAAGACACCGGGGAGTTGAAAAAGGAGATTGAGGAGTTGCGCGAACAGAACCGCCTCCTGCAACAACAGTTGCAGCAGCAGCGGCAGATGATTGATCAATTGAGCAGCAAGGTCTCCGGCCTCGTGCAAACCAATCAGCAAAGCCAAGCCGACCTGCGCGCCCTCAAAGCCGGCGTCGAAAACGCGCCCGCGCTGCCGGAGAAGGCGAAGGGCTTTTCCCTGGGTAACGTGGTCATCAGCGGAGAAGGCGCCGTAGGTATTTTCGACAGCCAAAGCGCCGGCAAGTACCCCAACGCCGCCTTTCGGGTGGATGAAGCGCGCCTTTTTGTGGATGCTCCGATTTGGGAGGACGTTTACTTCTACGGCGAAGTGGACCTGCAAACCCGCGAAGAGCCGGCGAATGATCTGGGCGTTTATCTTGGCGAGCTTTATCTCCAATGGGAGAACTTGGGCAAGTATTGGAACCATGACGAGATGCTCAATGCGCGCCTCGGGCAGTTTTATATCCCCTTCGGCGAGGAGTACCAGAATCGGTTTGCCATTGACAACGCGCTGATCTCCCATTCCTTGAGCGACATTTGGGGCCTTAACGCCGGGTTGGAACTTTATGGCGCCTTCAATCCTCTTAGTTATGTCGTCGCCGTGCAGGATGGGGGCATCTCCACCTTGACCGAGAACGAGGGCGACAAATCCGTGGCGGGGCGCATCGGGTATGATCCCAAATCCTGGCTGCACTTCAGCGTCAGCGGCATGCGCACCGGGCACTTAAGCGTTGCCAACGACATGATTTCCGGGGAGTGGTTCGGCGGCGGGTTTTTCACCCCACTCAGCCCAACCACTTCGACGATCTTTCAAGCGAATATGGCCGAAGCGGATGCACAGGCAAAATGGAAAGGCGGATACGTCCGGCTGGCCGGCGGCTACGCCGATTACGACGATAATCATCCGGCGGGAGGCGACCATCGCGACATTTATTATTACTACACCGAGGCCTTGCAGCACGTGGCCCCGAAGTTTTACGCGGCAGCGCGATGGAGCCAGATTATTGTGCCCGGCGGGTATCCCATCATTGCCGACACCGACGCTTTTCCCGGTTTGTCCACCAGCGACATCTGGCGTTTGAGTTTGGGGCTGGGCTATCGTTTCAACGATCATTTGCTGCTCAAAGTTGAATACGCCTTTGAACAGGGCCGGCTTTCCACGGGCGGCTTCCGCGATCATGAGAACTTGTTTGCGGCGGAAGCAGCCTTTAAGTTTTAGCATGTGTCGGGCATTCCTCATCACTGTGCTGGCCGCGGGCGTGTTGACCGGGCAACCGGCTAGGGCCGGAACCATTTCCGGCATCGTTCGCGCCCAGGGCAAAGAAGGCCTGGATGGTGACGCCGGCGCCGGCAATTACTCCAGCAAGGCTCTCAAGACCGCCGAACGGATTAATTACGACGAGATGCGGGACTTTATTGTTTACATCCAGGGCCAGGTTCCGGGCGCCAAACCGGTCCGTCCGCTGGAGGAAATTCGCCAAAAAAATGCCACCTTCGTCCCCCATGTCCTGCCGGTCATGGTTGGCACGGCCGTCGTTTTTCCCAACGAGGACAACATCTTCCATAATGTCTTTTCCAAATCGGACGCCGCGCCCTTCGACCTGGGGCTTTACAAGAAGGGCGATCAACCCAGGCAAGTGCCTTTCAACAAACCCGGCGAGGTTGATGTCTTTTGTTCCATTCATGCCCGCATGAGTTGCATTATCCTGGTGCTGGAGAATCCTTACTTCGCCGTGACGGACTCTCGCGGTCGTTACACCATCACGAACGTGCCGCCCGGCAACTACAAGCTCTTCGCCTGGCAGGAGCGATTGCCGCAGGATTCCAAGGAGATCACCGTCCCGGCGGCGGGCGACTGCGCGGGCGTCAATTTCATTTTGGGGCCTAAAAACCTGCCCAAATACTGATCTCATGGCCGTGTGGAGGCGAGTCAATCTTAGGTTCCAGGCCAAGGTGCTTATCCCCGTCGTCACCGTGATGGTGCTTTTCCTTGCCGGCACGATGTGGATGGTCAACCGCCGCATCCAAACGCAGTTGCAGACTGAAAATCAACTGGCCTTGCGCAATACCGAGGCGCTCTTTACCACCACTTTTCAGCGGCGCGCCGACGGCCTCGTCCAGGAATTCAACGCCATTCCCCCTCGATCGGATTTCTTCTCGCTCGCGCAAAAATTCAAGGTGGACGACTATGAAAGCTCGCGCAAGACCATGCAGGAATTTCTCGACGGCCCGCAGTTCAAGGAGACTTCCGTGGCGCTGTTCACCGGCCCCACCGGCCAATGGCTGGCCGGTTCGACGAACCCGCCATTCTACGCCGCTTGCGCGCCTTTGGTAAAATCCGTCCTGGAAGCCAACGCGCCCGCCACGGCAGTCGTGCAGGTGAAGGACTCCCTCTTCGAGGTTGTGGCGGCTCCATCAAGTCTTCCGAATGGCAGCCTGCTTGGGGCCTTGGTGGTGGGACTGGAATTGGGCGAGGCCACGGCCCGTCAGTTGAAATCCCCCAATAGTCAAATCGCCTTCATCGCCGATGATAAAGTGGTGGCATCCACCTTTGCCGACGCGTCCTTGAACGCGGATCTTTTGCGGGAGTACTACCGTCTTTCGACACCGTCTTCACGCGACAATGCCGCCCAGGATTTCAGCCTGATTTTGCAGGGCAACCACTATGCCGCGCTGCTCGGCCCGCTTCCCGGCTTGACCGGCGGGCGCAGCGCCGGCTATCTCATGCTTTCTTCTTATGAGCAGTCCTGGGAGGCTTTTCAACAAACCCAGCGCGTTCTGCTCCTCTTCAGCTTGTCCGGCCTGGCCCTGGGGGCGGTCATCGTCTGGCTGCTGGTGCGCCGGGCCACCGAGCCGTTGCGCCAATTGCGTGACAGCGCCGAAGCCGTCGGGCGCGGCGATTTTTCCCATCGCATTGATATCCAATCCAAGGATGAACTGGGCGAATTGGCCGCCGTGTTCAATCAGATGACCGGCAACCTGCAAAAGTCCCTGGCGCAATTGGAGAAAACGGTCGAAATCCTCCGCGCCACACAGCTCCAATTAAGCCACACCGAGAAGCTCTCCGCCGTCGGCGAATTTGTCGCCGGCGTGGCGCATGAGTTGAACAACCCGCTCACCGCCCTCATTGGCTACGCCGAGTTGCTGCAAATGAGCACGGTCACCGACGACGACCGCTCATCGCTCAAACGCATCAGCAGCAGCGCCGAACGATGCCATAAGATCGTGCAGAGCCTCCTGAGCTTCGCCCGCCAGCATCCGCCCGAGCGCAAGCTCGCCAGCGTCAACGCCCTGGTTGACGCCGTGATTGAAATTCTTATTTACGAACTGCGCACCAATAATATCAAGGTGGAAAAGGAACTCTCGGCGCAGTTGCCCCGCCTGTTGCTGGACCCGCATCAAATCCAGCAGGTCTTTCTGAACATCATCAACAACGCGCGGCAGGCTATCGAGACCCATCGTCACCGCGGCCTCATTCGCATCACCACCAGCGCCGTGGAACAGCGCGTGCGGATCACCTTCCAGGACGATGGTCCCGGCATTTCCGAGGAGAATCTGGCCAAGATTTTCAATCCGTTCTTCACCACCAAACCCGTCGGCAAAGGCACCGGGTTGGGTTTGAGTTTGTCCTACGGCATTATCCAGGAGCACGGCGGCTCCATCACCGCCGCCAGCAGGCTGGGGCACGGAACGACTTTCATTATCGAGCTTCCGATCACCAACCAATCCGAGAGCATCCCCGCTGAATCGGCTCCGATTCCGCCTCCCGCCCCTGCGGGCCAAGGCCGCAAAGTGCTGGTCGTGGATGACGAGGTGGACATTCTGGATTTGGTGGGCAAAATCCTGGTCCGGCAAGGATACCTCGTGCAGACCGCCGCGGATGGCGAGGGCGCCCTGCATCGTCTGGCCGGCGAGCGATTCGACCTCATCATTTCCGATTGGAAAATGCCTGGCTTGAGCGGCCAGCAATTCTTTGAGCGACTGCTCGAATCGGACGGCGAATCCGCCAAACGCATGGTCTTCATGACGGGCGACATTCTGAGCGAAAAGACCGAAAAGTTCTTGAAGGAGCATGGCAAGACCTGTCTGCCCAAACCCTTTTCGCTCGCCGAGTTTCATAAAGTCGTCAGTGACATGTTCAAGTAGTATGGAAGAGCAAGGCCGGCCTGGCCGCCACGGGCAAGAAATTGACCTCGCGCCTCCGCCGTTCGCGGCTTGGCGCGGCGCGGCGCTTTTATCGGCCCTTCGCCGCTGGGGCGGCTTCGTCAAGTTCTCCCATACTGTTTTCGCCCTCCCGTTCGCGCTGGCCTCCATGGCCGTGGCGGCGCGCGACCAACGCGGCTGGCCGGGCGCGCGCGTTTTCCTGCTCATCCTGGCCGCCATGACCTGTGCGCGCACGTGCGCGATGTCCTTCAATCGCATCGCCGACCGCGACTTCGACCGCGCCAATCCACGCACAGCCGGGCGCCATCTGCCGCGCGGGGAGATTTCGCTGGCGGGCGCCTGGACCTTGTGCCTGGCCAGCGGGGCGGGATTGATCGCGGCCGCGTATTTCCTGAACTCCGTTTGCTTTTATCTTTCGCCCGTGGCGCTGGTGGTGGTTTGCTTCTATTCATTGACAAAACGGTTCACGGATTTCACGCACGTTTTTTTGGGACTGGCGCTGGCGCTGGCGCCGGTGGGCGCGTGGCTGGCGGTGCGGGGAAGTTTCGAGTTCTGGCCGCCGGGCCACGGCCTGCGAGTCATGCAATACAGCGCGGCGCTGCCGTTGTTGCTGGCGGTGGCGGTGGTGTTTTGGCTGGTCGGCTTCGACATCATCTACGCGGTGCAGGATTACGAGTTTGACCGGCGGCACGGATTGCACTCCATGGTGGTGCGATGGGGCGTGGCCAATGCGCTCGCCTTGTCGTTCCTTTGCCATCTGGTGATGTGGCTGGTGCTGGCGATCTTCGGACTGCTGGCGGGATTTCGATTTGTCTATGACGTGGGCCTGATTCTCATTTTGGGTTGTCTGCTGCTCGAACATTGGCTGGCGCGGCGGCGCGGCTTGAACTGGATTCAACAGTCGTTCTTCCGCCTCAACGCCCTTCTCAGCGTGGTCTTTCTGGTCGTGACTCTGCTCGAAATTGTGTTTCCATGGATGCGGATCAAAAGGTGAACTCTTTCTTGCAACAAGGCGAATGGCGCGGCCTCTCCGAAAAGGCCGCCGCCGGGGAACGGTTTTCCGAGGAGGAGGCCTTGCGGCTTTTTGAGAGCAAGGACCTCAACGCCCTCGGCGCCATCGCCAGCCTGGTTTGCCGCCGAAAAAACGGCGACCGCGCCAGCTACATCGTCAACCGTTACATCAATTACTCCAACTACTGCATCTTGAGTTGCCAATTCTGCGCCTTCGCCCGCAAAAAGCGCGACGCCGACGGCATGCAATTCACCGTCGAGGAGATCGCCCAAAAGGCGCGCGAAGCCCTGGCTGTGGGCGTGACCGAATTGCATATCGTCGGCGGCTTGCATCCTTCTTTGCCCTTCAATTATTATACCGACATGCTTAGGGCGCTCAAAGCGGTGGACGCGCGCTTGCAATTGAAATGCTTCACGGCCATCGAAATCCTGCATCTGGCGTGGCTGGCCCGAAAAACGGTCCCCGAAACGTTGCGCGAATTGCGCGAGGCCGGCCTGGATTCGTTGACGGGCGGCGGCGCGGAAATCTTCCGGCCCGAAATCCGCTCGCGCATCGCCCGCGGCAAGGAATCGGCGGAGGAATACCTGGACGTTCACCGCACCTGGCACAAGATGGGCGGACGCAGCACTTGCACGATGCTCTACGGCCACGTCGAATCGCTGGCCGACCGCGTTGATCACCTGCGCCAGCTTCGCACTTTGCAGGACGAAACGCGCGGCTTCACCGGTTTCGTGCCGCTTCCCTATCAACCGGAGAACAACGATATTCCGGTGAAGGTTCCGCCAACGGGTTTCGATTCCTTGCGCACCGTTGCCGTGAGCCGCATCTACCTGGACAACTTCGACCACATCACGGCCTACTGGGTCGGGCTGGGCCTCAAGCTGGCGCAAGTGGCGTTGAACTACGGGGCGGATGATTTGCACGGCACGATTTTGGAGGAGCACATTTTTCACATGGCGGGCGCCAAAACGCCGCAACTGCAAACCGAGGCGGAGATGGTCAAAGCCATCCGCGAAACCGGACGCACTCCCGTGCAGCGCGACACCTTCTACCGTCCCGTCAAAGTTTGGGACGGCTCGCCGGCGCAGGACGCGCAGGCGACGGGTGTCTCCCAGGTTTTGGAGAGCAACCTGGCCTCGGCCTGACCTTCCATGCCGACACCCGATCCAACACCGAAACTGCGACTCGCGCCCGCCGAGACGCCGGAGGAATTGGCCCATCGTTTCGCGCGTGAAACGCGGCCTGTCCTGCTCCAGCGGGAATCGCTATTGGAAAATTCCCTGGCCGGCTTCAAAGTCGGCTCGGTCCCTTACCTCAACGCCGTGCCTTTGACACGCGGGCTGGAGGAGCAAATTATTTTCGCGCCGCCCTCGGAACTGGCGCGGCTTTTGGAGCGCAATGAATTGGATGCCGCGCTGGTCAGCATCACGGAAGTGCTGCTGAACGACCGTTACGATACGCTGGACGGCATCGCTGTGGCCTCGCTGGGCGAGGTCAAGAGCGTCTTCCTGGCCCATCGCGCGCCGCTGGCGGAGATGCGGGAAATTTATTGCGACACCGCTTCGCTTTCGAGCGTGAATTTGCTCAAGGTGCTGCTGGCCGAGAACGGACTCAAACCGGAGCTGCGCCCGCTGCCCGATTACCAGGCCGCGCGGTCGCTGGAGAACGTGCTGTTGATCGGTGACCAGGCCCTGGAGTTCGCGCGCTCCGCGCCGCCGCACGAGCTGTGGGACTTGGGAACGGCGTGGTTCGACTTGACAGGATTGCCGTTTGTCTATGCGGTGTGGGCCTTGCGGCGCGTGCCCAACGAAACCTTGCGCCGCCGCCTGCGCGAGGCCCGGAATTTCGGCCTGGACACGCTCGACTACATCATCTCCAGCCGGACGGATTTCGATTACGATTTTCGCAAGGATTACCTAAGCTGGCACATCCACTATTATTTGGGAACCGACGAACGGCGCGGCATCGCGCGCTTCATCGAGTTGTTGCGCAAGCACGGCCTGGGTCCCGTGTACGAACCGCGCTTTGTGGCGTAAGGCACTCGGCATCCTGTATGGCGCTCAATTTCCTGTTCAAAGGGGTTATCATCGGGTTTTCCATCGCGGCGCCGGTTGGGCCGATTGGGGTTCTCTGCATCCGCCGCTCTTTGACCGAGGGGCGAAAAATTGGATTGGCCACCGGACTTGGTGCCGCGACGGCTGATGCCGCTTATGGCGGCGTCGCGGGTTTTGGTCTGACGGTCGTTTCGAGTTTTTTGGTCGGCCACCGATTGTGGCTCGGCTTTCTGGGCGGTTTATTTCTGTGCTACCTTGGAGTGCGCACTTTCATGAGCAAACCCTCCGAGCAGGCTGCCGAGGTTCGCGGCAGCGGGATGTTTTCAGCCTACCTCTCGACGCTGTTCCTCACGCTGGCCAATCCGATGACGATCCTGTCTTTTGTGGCCGTGTTCGCCGGTTTTGGGCTTGGGGCATCGCCGGATTATCTCAGCGCGGGCGCGTTAGTGGCGGGTGTGTTCATCGGTTCGGCTCTTTGGTGGCTGCTGCTCAGTGGCGGCGTCGCGCTGTTTCGGTCGCGGTTGAGCGCCGGATGGATGCGAGCCGTGAACCGATTGTCCGGTGCTCTCATTTTGGGATTCGGGCTTTACTCGCTTTCGACATTATTGTTCAGATGATTCCCGTGATTCTGGCTTTGAACGCCATGGCGACGCGGTTTGAACTGGTGTTGCATGGGGAAAATGCGACGCGGCTGCGCGCCGCCGGGGAAGCGGCGCTGCGGGAAATCGAGCGGCTGGAATCGCAGTTGAGCCTTTACCGGCCCACCAGCGAAATCGCCCTCGTCAATGCGGTGGCCGCGCGCGAGCCGGTGCGGGTCAGCCCGCCGGTCTTTGCTCTGCTGCAACACGCCCGCCGGCTTCAACGCGAAAGCGGCGGCGCCTTTGACATCACGGTGGCGCCGCTGGTGCGCTGCTGGGGATTCATGCACGGGACGGGCCGCCTGCCGGAACCGGCCGAGATTGAAGCGGCGCGGGGGCGCTCCGGCATGGCGCATGTTATGCTTGACGAAGAGAATTATTCCGTCCGCTTTGACCGGGAGGGTGTGATGATTGACCTGGGAGCAATTGGCAAAGGCCACGCCATTGATTGCGCCGCCGAAATCTTGCGCGAAGCCGGCGTGATCAGCGCGTTGCTGCACGGCGGCACCAGCACGGTTTATGGCATCGGCGCGCCGCCGGAGGCCGATGGCTGGAAAATCGCCATCGGCCCGCCTCCGGGCCAGCCGCCCCGCGAGATTGCGGTTATTCTGCGGGACAATGCGCTGTCGGTCTCGGCGGTGTGGGGCAAGTGTTTCGAGGCGGATGGAAAAAAATACGGACACGTCATTGATCCGCGCACGGGCTGGCCTGTCAACAATGCTGTCCAGGCCGCTATCGTGCTGCCGTCGGCCACGGAGACCGACGCGCTTTCCACCGCGCTGCTGGTCCTGGGATTGGAGGGACACAAAGCGATCAGTGGATTAAGGACGGATATGCGCACGATGGTGATGGGTCCGGCGGAAAAGGGTTTTCAGGTGGAAGCGCGAGGGATTTAGGATCCTGGTTTCTGTTCTTAATCCTAATCTTAATCTCTTCTTATAAGAAGCAGAGATTACGATTAAGATTAAGATTATGATTAGGAGAAGAACCCCTCACCTCGCCGCTTCAAAGGCGAAGCCTTTTAAGTATTCCGTTTCAGGCACGGCGGGCAGGATTGGGTGATCGGGGGATTGAGTGAAGGCGGCCACTCGGCGCAGGACGCGCCGGGCGTCAAAGGCCGCCTCCAAAATGACGCTTTCGAACAACTCCGCCCCAACATGGTGCGAACAACAAAACGTGGCCAGCGTGCCGCCGGGCTTCAGGAGCTTGAGCGCGCGCAGGTGGATTTCCTTGTAGCCGCGCAAGGCGTCGGACACCGCGGCGCGCGTGCGGGTGAAGGAGGGCGAGTCAAGTATAATCGCATCGAAGACGGGGACCACTTTTTCATGCGGCGCGACTGCCGTGCGCGCCTTGAGCCAGTCGAAAACGTTGGTGGTTTCGACGCTCCATTTATCTGCCAGGCCGTTGAGTTCGGCGTGGCGCGCGGCGGCGGCGCAGGCCTCGGCGCTTTGCTCCAGGCTGTGGACGTGCGCCGCTCCGGCCCGCGCGCAATGCAGGCCAAATCCGCCCAGGAAACTGAAGCAGTCCAGCACCTGCCCACTGTTGGCCAGGCCGGCCACCAACTGGTAATTCCGCTGCTGGTCCAGATACAATCCGGTCTTGTGTCCGCCCAGAATGTCCACGTCGAAATTCAAGCCGTTCATCTCGATTCGTTCGGGGCCTTCGAGCGTTCCGCTCAGAAGCCCGTTGGTTTCGGGCAGGCCCTCGAATTTGCGGAAGGCGGCGTCGCTGCGCTCGACGATGGCGCGGGGCGAAAAAATGTTTTGCAGCGCCTGCACGATGATCGGCTTGCGCAGCTCCATCCCCAGGGAGGAAATTTGCAGGACCAGCGCGCCGGCGTATTTGTCAATAATAAGTCCACTCAAAAAGTCGCTCTCCGCGTTGACGACGCGGAAGGAAGTGGCGCCGGGCAGATGCTTCCGGCGCACGGCCAGCGCGGCGCGAATGCGCTCGGTGAAAAAGGAAGCATCGGGGACGACCCGGCCCGGGTCGAGCACACGCACATGGATTTTCGATTTTGAATTGTAAAAGCCCACGCCCAAAAACCGTTGCCGGTGGTCTTTGATCTGCACCAAATCGCCGTCCGCGGCCGGGGTGGTCAGGCGCAGGAGCGACCCGGCGTAAATCCACGGGTGCCCGGCGACGACGCGGTCGGCGGCGCCCGGCTTGAGCAAGACAGTTGGCAACGTATCCATAAATTAAATCACAATCTTTTAGCCAGGTTGCGGGCCAGGCGGTCCAACGCGGGGGATCGGTCCAATGGGTCCAGATGCACGTCCAGAATGGTGAAGGTTTCCGTTTCCATCTCCGCCAAACGCAGCGCGTTTTCCAATTGCTCTTCCGTCTCCACGGAGAATCCCCGTCCCTGGCCGATCACATCGGGCAGCAAATGATAATTCCAGGGCGCCACGTCGTTGTAAGGGCCGTCTTGGATGTGGCGCTCGGTGCCGTAGCCGGCGTTGTTGAGAACAATGACAATCGGATTCAACCTATTGCGGGCGGCCGTGGTCAGTTCCATGCCGGTCATCTGAAAAGCGCCGTCGCCGACCAGCACCAGCGGACGCCGTTCCGGGCGGGCCAATTGCGCGCCCACGGCCGCCGGCACCGCGAACCCCATCGAGGCGTAATAAGCGGTGCCGAGAAACTCCGTGTGCTGATGAATGTTAAGGTCCGCCGCGCCAAACAGCGCGTCGCCCACGTCCGAGATGACGATGGTGTTGTCGCGCAGGAAAGAATTTAGCCGTTGGAACAATCGGCGGACGGTGATCTTTTTCCGCGCCGAAGCGTGGAAGGCCGGCATGGGCGGCGGACGCGGGATTTTGGCGGGAGCGCGCCGGCGCAACGGCGCCTTGAGCAGGCCGCGCAAAAAATCCTTGAAGCGGACGCCTTCAAAATTGTGGAAGCGAATGGTCAATCGTTCGCTGGTGGCGGCGATGCAGCAGGCCGGGTTGAGCCGCGCGGTGAAAACGCCCAGGTTCAAATCGGTCATGAACGCGCCCAGCATGAGCACGCAATCGCTTTGCTCGACATAGCGGCGCACTTCCTCGCGGCACATCGCTCCCGCATAGACGCCCAGGTAAAACGGGTAATTCTCGCCAATGACCGACTTGCCCAGAATAGTCGCCGCGGCGGGGATGTTCGATTTTTCAATCAAACGCAGCAGTTCCTTTTGCAAGCCGAAGCGATGGATTTCGACGTCGGCCAGGATGACGGGTTGTTTGGCGCGGTTGAGCATGGCGGCGGCCTCGGCCACGGACTCGCGCAGAGTGACCGGGTCGCTGGCCTCGTGAAGATCGGCCAGTTTGTGATGGGGAATGCCCGGCACGGAGACCATGTCGCGCGGCAACTCGATATAGACGGGTCTCTTGTGGCGCAAGGCGGTGTGCAGAACGCGGTCAATTTCCTGCAAGGCGGTTTGGGCATCGTCCAGGACGGTGGAGGCGGCGGTCAACTGTTCGAAGACGCACTTTTGGGTGTTGAACTCGCGCACCTTGTGATGGAGGAGGGGATTCTTTTCCCGCTCGCGCATGCCCGGCGCGCCGCTGATGACGACCACGGGGGATTTCTCGGCGTAGGCCTGGGCGGTGGCGTTGGCGACCTTGAGGCCGCCGACACAATAGGTGACGCAGACCGCGCCCAGGCCGCGGACGCGGGCATAAGCGTCGGCGGCAAAGCCCGCGCCCTGTTCATCGCAAGTATTGACAATGTGGAGGGGGCTTTTTTGGAGCCGGTCGAAGAAGCCCAGGACGTAATCGCCCGGCACGCCAAAGACGTGCCTGACGCCGAGCTTGTGCAGGCGTTCGATCAAATAATCGCCGATGAGCCGGGACGGCATGACGAGAAGGTGGCACGGAAATGAGCGGCCGACAATGTGTTTCGCCAATGGTTTCGCCAATGGGCCGGCGTCCGGCTTTTTGTGTTTTAAAAAACGCGCCGGCGATTGCACATTGTGGCAAGTTTTATTGACCATGTTGACCATTGGAACGGATGATCCCATCGGTCCGACCGCCCGGGAGCTTATCCACGATCTTTGCGCGGAATTAAGCGGGCGATACGGCGCTCCGCCAAGCCCATTTTCAACTTCCGAAGCCGCGGCGGCGCGAACGATCTTTCTCGTGGCTCGGCTTGACGGCCAGCCAGTCGGTTGCGCGGCCCTTCGCCGGATTGACGACCACACAGCCGAAATCAAGCGGATGTATGTCGCGCCCGCCGGACGGCGCAAAGGCATCGCGCGCCGCCTCCTGGCCGAGTTGGAGCAGAGCGCGATGGAATTCGATTATCGGGCGATTCGTTTGGAGACGGGCATACTTCAGCCGGAGGCCCAGCGCCTTTACGAGTCCTGCGGCTACAAGCGCATTGCAACATTCGGCCCTTACGTTGGTAATCCGATAAGCATTTGTTATGAGAAAGTCCTCCGTGACCAACACCGCGACACATGACCAATCGCCAAGCCGTATGCACTCAATAAGTCAAGCAGATTTCAACGCAAAGACGCTAAGACGCAGAGGCGCAAAGAGTATATTGTCGTTGCCAGTCCAGGCCGCCAAAGGGTGATCGTTTGTCAGGGAGCCTTTCCCTCTTGCTATCTTGGCGTCTTTGCATCTTAGCGCCTTTGCGTTGAAATTCTCGCGCTCTTACTGAATGATTCCGGCCAAGACACCGAAGATAGAGCGCTCCTCGCCGAGCTAATTCAGCTTGGCGACTTCGGCCTCGAACAGCTCGCGCGTCCTGGCTTGCAATTCGTCCAGCCGCAGCTCGCCCTTGTCCAGTTTGGCCAGGAGCGCCTTTTGCGCAAGGTAATCCTTGTTCACGACGCCGGCCTTGCTCTGCAACATGCGCCAGGCTTTGCGGCGCTCGACGGCGAAAAGAACCATCTGCCGGCTCAAGGCATAATGCTTCATTTTGCCGCCAACCTCGGCCTTGATGTAGCAGCCGAAATCGGGCACGTGGCTGCGGTGGTTGTGATCGAACATGCGCCGGTAAATCACGTCATCCTGGGTGATGAAGACGAGCATGTCGTCCAGTTGAATCATTTCGCGGGCGTCCTCCTCCTTGATGGCCTTGACGTGCTTGCGGAAACGGCCCTCGGTCAGCGCCCAATGCGCCACGGTGTAATTGTATTCCTCGCCGGTCGAGGCGTACTTCGTGCGCCACCAGTCGCGGGCGGGCGTGGGATTGCCCTTGAGGTCGAAGGCTTCCTGCGCGGTTTCGCCGCGGCGCGGATTGAAAACGAACTCCGGCATGCCGCGGCCGTCGCGGATGAGCTTGGCCTGCTCGGCGGACATGTTGTCGGCCACGTTGTGTTCGGGCTGGCAGGTGGTGTAAGCCTGGAAGAAGGCCGTGCCACGATATTCCAGTCCATCCAGCATGGCTTTGTAGAGCTTGGCGGCGTTGGCCATGGAAACCTGGGCCACAAAGGGCGAGCCGTGCCCGCTGGTAAAGGCCTCGGCCACGTTTTTCTTTTCGATGAGCTTGCCCTGGGAGGCGATGCCGAATTGGTTCATGTCGTAACCGCCCAGCATGGTGGAAGAGTCGGAATTCTGGCCGCCGGTGTTGGAATAGACCTGGGTGTCCAGCATGAGCATCTTGATGTTGGGACGGTTTTGCAGGATCACTTTGGAGACATTCTGGAAGCCGATGTCGCCCAATGCGCCGTCGCCGCCGATGACCCAGACCTTGGGCAATTCGCGGATTTCCTGGTCGGTCATCAGCGCGTCGTCCAAATGCGTGAGCATGAACAGATCGGCTTCGGACATGACGCCGTCCTGGCCATCCAGAAGCGCGTTGGCCAGGCGCTCCGGCACCACGGAGCGGCGGGCGTGGTTAAGGATGAGCGATTCGCCCAGGAGCCAACTGATGGTTGCGCCATCCTGGAAGAGGGAATTCATCCACGGATAGGGATGAGGATTGGAGGGTGGAGTGGAACCATAGACGGTGTTGCAACCGGTGCTGGCGCCCATGAACATGACGCTCATGCCGTTGGCCTGGCGGCCGTCAATGGCCTGCAAGTCCCTGTGATTGAAGGCATCCTGCCGCATGACGGCGGCGATAGTGTTGACGATTTGATCGCCGGTCAGCGGGCCGTGCTTCGCTTCGTATTCCGCGATGCGTTTGGCGGTGTCATCGCTGTTCTCGCCGCCGAGGCCCATGATGACGTGGGCCACCACGCGGACGAACAACTGATATTGGGCCGGGTCGCGCTGGCGCAACGCCTCCAATTTGGCGCCGCCCTCGTTCTCCAGGCGGGTGGCCTTGCCGCGGAGGCGGTCGGCCTTCTTGTGATAAAGCGGCCGCATGTAGGCTTCCGTGACGCTGGCGCAGGCGCGCAGAACGCTCTTCTCGCCGCATCCGGCGCACGCGCCGTCGCCGGAAACCAGCGCCTCGTAATTGCGGCGGACCATGAGGTGGTTGCGCAAGGCGGCCTCGCGCGAATTCGCGGCGTCCGTGTCGTTGTAAAGGCCGAGGTATTTTTGCGGGGTGTCGGGCAAAAGGCGCGAGAAAATCTGCGCGGTGGTCAACTCGGCGTTCAACTCCTCGGTTTCGGTGGTCATGCGCAGCGCGTCGTGGTCGCCGCAAACCTGAACGCATTCGCCGCAGCCTTTGCAGAGGTCGGACACAAAAATGGAAAACAACCCGCCCGCGCCCGGGGCTTTCTGTTCGAGGGAACGGTAGATGGCGGGAACGTTGGAGTAAGCGATGGGCAGTTTGGCAATGATGCCGCTGAATTGGGCCTTGGCCGATTCTGCGATGTTCGACAGGGCGTTGACTTCGTCGCGGATGATGTCCTTGAACGGCACGTTGGACCTGGCCTTGACGGAATCGTTCATTTTCGCGCGGGCGCGTTGCTCAATGCCCTTTAATTCTGCGATGAGCCGGGTGCGCTCCGCAGCGTCAGTGACGTAATAAGTTGCGGCGGTTTTCAAAACCGTGGCCACATCCTGCGACGTGTTGGGCAGCGCCGTGTCCGGGCAGGCGGTGATGCACTCCATGCACTGGGTGCAGTTCTCAGCGATATAAACGGGCGTCTCCCGGCGCGCGACGTATTTGGATTGCGTCGCGCCGCTGCCCGCGCCCATGACGCCGAGCGAGGCCAGCGCGCCGGCGGGTTGATGATAGCCCAGTCCGTTGCGGTATTCGGTGTCAAACTTCGCCAAGGTCTGAAAAGCGTAGCGCGGCGTCTGCTGCGCCGGAGTGGGCAGCCCGGTTCCGCAAGCCGAGCCGCAACCGGCGGTGGGAATAAGCGGCAGCCCGCCAATGGGCTTGTCCGGCAGATTGCGCATCGAGGAGCGGTCGGGGTCGTCGTACTGGCCGTAAATAATTTCCTGCACGCGTGAAAAACCCTCCGTCATCACGGTCATGTTGGAGGTGACGACGTCGTCGCCGAACCGTCCGAATTTCTTCTGGTACTGTTTCTTGACGATGGAGTGGAATTGTTCTTCCGAGATCTGGTGTTGCTTGAGGAACGGGGAGACGCGGAAAAAAGCGCCCAGGAAGGAATTGCCCTGCATGCGCAATTGCAGATCGCTGCGGGAAGTCGCTTTTTTGGCGATGTCGAAACCGGGCAGGATGTACACCCGAATGTTGTTGTCGCGCACGAAATTCCGGTATTGCGGCGGGATGCGGCGCCAGGCGGTCTCGGCGTTATCGCTGGATTCCCAGACCAGGCAGCCACCCTTCTTGATGCCTTCCAGCGGGTTGGTGTGGGTGAAAGCCTTGGGGTCGCAACACAAGACCACATCCACGTGATTGAGTTCGCAATTGACCTTGATGGGGTCGGGCGCGACGGTGAGATAGTAATTGGTGGGCGCGCCTTTCTTTTCCGAACCGTATTTGGGATTGGCCATGATGAACAGCTTTTCCTTCAGCCGTCCGTCTTCATCCACTTCGTGCGCGCGCTGTTTGATGAGGTCGCCGAATTCCCCGACGATTTCGCCGAGGTTTTTGCCGGTGGTGATCATCCCCCAGCCGCCGATGGAATGGAACCGCACCGCAATAGCCCCTTCCGGCAGCAGCGAAGGCGTATCCTTGCTGATGACGGCGTAAGGATGGTCTATGCCCAGCGTGAAATAAGTCTCGCCATCGTCGGCGCCGCGACCGTCCTTGCGCCGCGTCTGGCCCAAGGCGTACTCGCACGCCCCGAGAGTGTGTTCGGGACGAAAATCGCGCGAGCCGATGCCATAGCTGGCGCGGAACAGGCGCGGCGTTTCCTCCGGCGTGAGCGCGGGCAATCCCGCGTGCGCCGGATGTTTGGCGGCCTCGTTGGCCTTGCCCAAAGCGACCCGAATATCGCGGGCCAGCGGATTGTCGCCCGCCATGCCTTCATCGGTGCGTTCGAGGATGATGACGTTTTTCTTGCCGCGCAACGCGTTGATGACGGCCGCCTCCGGAAACGGACGCAGGACGTTGATGTGAATGGAGCCGACGGAGACATTGCGCTGCTCGCGCAGATAATCGCAACCGGCTTCGATGTTGTCGGCGGCGCAACCGAGGGAAACGAAGACCGTTTCCGCGTCGGCCGTCTTGTATTCGGTGATTAGGCCGTACTTGCGGCCGGTCAGGCGGCCAAATTCCTCGTAGGCCTCCTCAAGGAAGTGGAGAATCGGCTCGTTGAAATTGTTGCGCCGGGCCACAACGCCGTTCATGTGGTGCTCCTGGTTCTGCACGGGGCCGAGCAGGATGGGATTCTTGAGGTCCATCATTTCCGGGACGCGCCGGCGTTTGGCCCCGAACAATTCGCGCTGCGCCGGAGTCGGGCAGTCAATCATATCATCGGAACCGCCGAGAAACTCGCGCAGCAACTCTGCTTCCGGCGCCAGATAGGTGCGCTCGGAGTGGGTGGTCAGCATGCCGTCCTGGATGTTCATGCCCGGATTGAGGGCAAGCTCGTTGACCTTGCGCAGGATGATCGCCTGGTCCGCGGCTTGCTGGGCGTCCTTGCTCACAATCATCGTCCACCCGGTGTCCAGGGCGGCGTAGAAATCATCGTGGCCGCAATGGACATTGAGGGCGTGCTTGGTCAGGGCGCGCGCGCCGACTTCCAACACCATGGTGGAGAATTTGCCCGGCGCGTGGTAATACTGCTCCATCGCGTACACAATGCCCTGGCCGGAAGTGAAATTGACCGTGCGGCGTCCGGTCACGGCAAACGCCGTCGCGCCCCCTTGGGCGGCGTGTTCGCCTTCGGTCTCGACGGCGATTTTTTGCTGGCCCCAAACATTGAGTTCCCCTTGCGCGAAGGACCCCTGGTAAATCTCGCCCCCTTCGGTCGAAGGGGTGATGGGATAAAAGACACCGCCTTCGGTGATGCGGGTTTCCACGTGCTGGGCCACCAGAGCGTTGCCGTTGCAGGTGACGCGGACTCCGGGGTATTTCGGGCCGGCCTGGCCCGGCTTGAGTGTCTGAACGTCTTGTTCCTTCGCAAAGTTTAACGTTTGACTCATAAAAGGCTCGCTTTCATAAATGCCGCAGGGCGGATTTTGCCCACGCGGCTTTTGCTTAATCTAACCAGCTTTCCGACAGGGCACAACGCAAATCTCACGTCTGGCACAACTATTTTCGGTCACACCCAGAGAACCGTTTATTAGGGCCAAATAGGCACGTATTCTCCCTTATTAACCCTGTCAGAAGCGTTGAGAGCAGTGGCACAAACGATGACCACACCGGGGACGACAGTTAGGTCGGCCGTGACAGCCAGAGGTGTCATGGCAATTTTTTCAATCCGTCCTTTGCCGTCATTGTAAACCGGCAAGGCGTGCGAGCCGATGGCCCGATCATCCAGGTAGAGAGTAAAGCTTTGTCTGTTGGTTGGCACCACGGCGCAAAGACCCGGCGGCAAATTCGTTCCGACAGGAATTGGATCGTAAAAAACCGGCACGGCCGGCAAGTTGCGCCCCGCGCCGGCGGGCGCGAAATGCGGGCGGAGGTGCTGGTCCACCAGCGGTTGATTTTCCTTGAGCCAATAAGCGCGGGTGTGGACGGCGTCGTTGCGCTCGGAGTATTCATCATAGAGGACCAGCAGGTTGGTTTGAGGACCGCCCTCGAACAACCGCAGGTTAAGTTTGTCGGCGGGTTCTTTGCAGGCTTCCAAACGATCATTCTGCCAAAGCGTCTGCGTGACACAGCCCCCGGCCAGCGCTAGAAGGAGCGGCGAAAACAGAGCGACGTATTTGACTCTCGTTTTCATGCAATCCACCCTCAGAATGCCACAGGAAGGCGGACAAGGCAAGTGCTGTTGTATGCCCCAAATCCTCGCCTAAGGTGGGCGCGAAACGTTCAGGGGAGAACACGCGCCCTCGCGTGTGGTGGCCGGCGCCTTCGCCGGCCACATCTTTGCATCTCCTCCATTTCCTATAGCATTTGGGGATGCCATCGGCGAGGGCGCCGATGGAGACACGCGAGGGCGCGTGTGCTCCCCGATTCGAAGCTGTCCGGTCGCTACGCGAGGATCAGGGTATGCGTTGTCCTCCGCGCCCGGCGAGCGGGTCAAACTTGCGGTCTGGAATGACCTCGCTTCTGGCTGGAGACAAGGCCATCGCAATCAAAAACGGTACCTCAATCCCGCTTGGACATAAGGAGCGGAGTCGAACTTCACGGTCTGGTCAATTCGCTGGTAGTCAAGTTCACGGTCGAACGAATAGCCGCCTTCGACGGACGCCGTAAGACCGCGAAAGATCCGATATTCCGCGCCCACGCCGAAACGAAAATCGCGATAGGTCCCCAGCCCGTTGTTGAATTGCGACATCCCGATTTTGTCGCCCAAATTATTATCCGCGCGGAAGACGGTGAATTCTCCATCGAAGCCGGCGAAAAGGCTCAGTTTGGAATTGAGCCGGTAATCCAGGCCCGATCTCGGATACATCACGCTCAACGTCAGGTTGGTCCGAATGTCCCATCGCAGGCCGCCGGCGGGCAGCACAGGCACATCGCGGTCTGGATCAACGGCGAAGCCAATGGCAACCGTCAGATCGGGCCTCCACTTGTAAGTCGCCCGCACCATGCCTCCGATGCCGATGCCGCTGCTCTCGACGTCATCCAGACGGTAAAATCGCGGCCCCAACGCCCCGGCAATCGTCCATTGATCGTTGAAGTGATAGCCCAGGCCGGCATTGAGGCCCAGCGTGTTGATTTGGTTGGGGATCGGCGCGCCCGGGACCGTGCCGAGGAACAAGTTGCGCGACGTGATGCCTATGGGCACAAACCACGCGTCATCAAGCGGAATGATCGCTGTCAGATTCGCATCTGCCGATTGCGCGCCGGAATTGCCCTTGACGCCGTTGAAATTGACGCCGCCGGCGGCGACGGCGGAGTAAACAGTTGAAATGCCCATTCTCCACTCTCCGCCGCCGGAGGGCGTCCGTTCGGCGTTATTCGGGCCATCGGGAAAGGTGGCTGGCTGGTTGGTCTGTGCGCCGGCGGAACAATTCAGAAGGCATGCAGCCGCCATGCCGGTGGCAAGAATATTAATTTTCATAGTACTCAAAGCATTATCTATACGGAGCCATTCAGCAAATCTTGCTTTGCGTTTGGCCAGGAAAAAGGCGCTTGTCTTTTCATGCTCGCAGAGAGCAGGCGTTTTTGATACAACGACAGCACATGAACCGTTTGTTGTTTGGCGACAATCTGAACTGGCTGCGGAACAAGGAGCTTTTTCCTGACACCAGCGTTGACCTCGTTTATCTCGACCCGCCGTTCAATTCCAATGCGGATTACAACGTTCTTTTCCGCGAGGCTTCCGGCGAGGCGAGCCAGGCGCAATTTCACGCCTTCACGGACACCTGGAATTGGGCCGACGCCGCGCAGACCTACGCCGAATTTGTGGACGACTGCCCGCACACCGCCGTCGTGGAAATGATGGATGCGTTGCATGACTTCCTCAGAAATACCCCGATGATGGCGTATCTGGCCATGATGGCTCCGCGCTTGGTTGAACTGCATCGCGTCCTCAAAGCGACCGGCAGCCTGTACCTCCATTGCGACCCGACCGCGAGCCGTTATCTGGGGACGCTGCTGGACGGAATTTTTGGAGCGAAGAATTTCCAAAATGAAATCGTATGGAAAAGAACCAGCGCACACTCGGGAACAAAACGTTGGGGGCCGGTTCACGACGCAATTTGGTTTTATACTAAGAGCAACAAATTCACTTGGAACCAAATCTTCCATAACTATTCCGAAGAATATATTGGAAGTTTTTACCGTTATTCCGACGAGAAGGGACAGTTTCGAGTTGGTGATTTAACAGGTGCAGGGACCAGAACAGGAGAATCCGGCCAACCGTGGCGCAAAGTTAATCCCACTGAAGCAGGCCGTCATTGGGCAGTGCCAAATAAAATTCTTTTGGAATTATTTGGCGAAGCCAGCGAGTCGTGGAGTGTGCGACAAAAACTGGACGCCCTCGATAAAGAAGGACTGATCTATTGGCCGGCCACAGGACGTGTTCCCGGTTTCAAGCGTTACCTCGAAGGACAAGCTGGTGTTCCGATAAGCGACGTCATTACCGACATCAATCCGATTGGCGCTCAAGCTCAAGAACGCCTTGGTTATCCCACCCAAAAACCACAGGCGCTGCTTGAACGCATCATTGAGGCCAGCAGCAACAAAGGCGACATCGTGCTTGATCCGTTTTGCGGTTGCGGCACAACCATTCACGCGGCGCAAAAACTCGGGCGGCAATGGATCGGCATTGATGTCACTTACCTGGCCATCAATCTTATCAAGCGACGGCTCAAAGACGCTTTCGGCGATGAGGTTAAGTTTGAAGAACGCGGCCAACCCACCGATTTCGGCAGCGCGAAAGAATTGGCAACCTTGGACAAGTGGCAGTTCCAGCAATGGGCGTTGTCCCTGATTGGCGCGCGCCCGCGCACAGCAGGCGAAGGCAAGGGCGCGGATCGCGGCGTGGACGGAATGCTTTATTTCTACGAGAGCAAGGACAAACGCGAGAAAATCCTGGTCCAGGTCAAAGGGGGCGGCGTCAAACGCAATGACGTGGCGACGTTGCTCGGCGACGTGAACAATCAGAGATTTGTCGCGGGCATCCTTCTAACGCTGGAAAAACCAACCAAGCCCATGCGGGAGGAAGCGGCGGACGCGGGCCGTTACACGTCCAAACTGTGGCACGACAAGGACTATCCCAAAATCCAACTTCTCACCATCGAGGGTTTGCTCAACGGCAATGAGCGCGTCGAAGCGCCTACACAATTGAACCCCTTCGCCAAAGCCCAGCGGGAAGCCAAGCCGGAAAAGCAACAGGAGATGCTCTGACGTATCGTCAAGTGGAATGTTTAGGTGTCAGCCCAAATTTCAATAGTGTACGATAATGCTGGACGGACCCGTTTGTCATTTTGAAAGTAGAATGGTCATCCAGCCAGACGAATGCCATTTTGCAAACGCCGCCAAAAACCTTAACCTGAGGTCAAGCAGGAAGAATTCCGGGTCACAAGCGAGAGTTTATTCCAAACTAATCACGATCAAGCTGACAGGGTCTTAATTTTCCGGATTAGTGACTCGCAAGTCCAAACAATTTGCGTCTTTGAAGTTTTGGGGCTGTAAAACCCTGCTGTTATAAACGCTTCAGCTAGTTTACGAGGACAAGCGTGGAGTGCTGGGTGGTTTCTAGCAAACTTCAACATAGCGTCCGCCTTGATCGTTCGTGGGTGCTTTCGGCGCATGAAGGCGTCTAATAGAGCCTGGCGACCAGTTTCCGACAAAACTTCTTCCAAAGGGCATTTAAGCACCTTCAAGAACCGCTTAGTAATATGACGAGTTATACAATTGTAATGAGGTGGAAGTACATTGGCTTTCTTTGGATTTCCATCAGAATCGGCTGTGAACTCAATTGAAACAGCGTGAACATAATGAAGCACCGGTTTCCTTAATCGGGCGTTGGGAAATGCCCACACGATTCGTATAGTTACACCTCTCTGATGACGCCTTAGCGCCGCGACAGCGAATCCTTGATCCGCCAATTCAGGTTTTAGAAGACCGAAGGATTGTCCTTTCAGAGGTGCCATCCCCGAATGCCTTGGAGGCAAAAGCGGTTGTAGATCGCTGAGGAGTTCGAGAATGTCGGGCAACGTTTGCGAGTGGGTATAAATCTCGTCCACTGCATCCAAAAGAGTTACAACCTGAACCGAATCTATAAAGATGGGATCATGTGTTTTTCGAAAGAAACTGAAAGGGACCTCCTCTGCCAGCAGCACGTAGTTTGATAAGGGACGCCATGACCAAAAGGTTGAGTATTCCAAAATGTTGGCGTCAAGCTTCAACTCGTCTGTCGCAGCTTGGATAGAAAAACCAGAAAAGCGAAGCCCTTTTGAAAAAGCGCCGCTAGAACGACTCGGCGAAATAAGCGGCCCCGCAAGAAATCGATTTCCGAGTTCTCCTCTAATTTCATCCCATGACATATTTCATTTATTTAATGCTGGATTTTCGTTTCCAATGCAACGAAAAGAAACGATTCAATCCCACTCACGAGCGTTGTTGATTCAATGTTAAACGCCTTGCCAAACAGGGCCAAACCATGTAGCGTGCAACAATGAGAGATCGCTACACGGCGGTTGTTCAGCGGGATGGAAAATGGTTCGTCGCCTTCTGTCCAGAAGTGCCGGAAGCCAACGGACAAGGGAAAACACGCGAGGAGTGCCTCGAGAGCCTGGCGGCGGCGATCGAGCTTGTGTTGGATTACAAGCGCGAACAGGGACTGGAAAATGCGCCCAGGGGCGCGGAACAAACCTCTATTTTGGTCTGATCCTTCAAAAAGGTCTGTTTTGGTCAAAAAACGCCGTGGATGAGAAAAATAGTTGAATTTTGTGTGTTGCATTCCCATCTAAACATGGTAGTGTCAGATTGTATGGCGCTGAGGCGCTTGTTCTTTGAAATAACGGTGAGCGGGAAGGGATGCCGGAAAAGCGGCATCGGCAGGCCTGACTGTGCCCGATAATTCAGGTAAATTCAACCTAATTCAGGTGGATTCAGGTGATAGGGCTATCTCCTTGCCTACTACAACCCCAACGGGTAGTATGCATGCATGGACGAAGATTATCCAAAGACCTTGCTCGAATTGGAGCGGCGGTTTGGAACTGAGGATGCGTGCCGTCAATACTTG
>Ga0302326_10005528_pt1 | contig 28803 bp, 30 predicted proteins | sample Palsa_T0_3_FD_202264 | JGI IMG/M metagenome (GOLD analysis project Ga0302326, IMG submission 202264) | Peat permafrost microbial communities from Stordalen Mire near Abisko, Sweden - Palsa_T0_3 | ecosystem: Environmental > Terrestrial > Soil > Palsa > Peat permafrost | place: Sweden: Abisko... | reverse complement strand
CGATGGTGATGTCGATCGGGGCGTCCAGATCCATCCAGGCGAGATCGCTTTCGTAATAGTCGTTCGAAAGAAACGCCGCGCCGCGCGACAGCAGAAATTTCTTCAACGACGCGTTGCCGGTGAGTCCGGCAGCCTCTTCCATCAATCGTGCGGCCTTTGCCAGATCGTTCTTGTATTCCACACTGTATGGAATCGACTTTAAGCGCCCGCCAGCGTCGCGGCGTATGACGGTGAAAAAGCCCTCGGCTTGTTCGCGATCCGTTTTCGAAAGGGTCTTCACCCAAGACTCGAACTCGGCGCGTGTCATGTCTTCCGGATAGAAATTCGCTCCGGGCAGCTTCCTCGGGGGGACGTCCGGCACAAACGCCGCGTGATCGTCGATGTCTCCCCAAGGTCCTTTGTTGATCCAGAAATAATGCAGGCGGACCTTGCCGACCGGCGTTTTATCGCGCTTCAAGGTCTCGTACAACTCCACGTTGCCGCTCCACATCTGCCTCAGAAAAACGTCGTTCAGCAGCCGCGAGGCCTCAATCAGCTTGGCCAGCGCGGCGCGATCTCCGGCCGAGAGTTTCGAGGTGTCAGCCCGCAGCTCGGTGGGCGCGAAGCGGGCGATCATTTTATCCAGCTCGGCGAGATTGGGGGAGTTGGTTGCGGCGAAGGTTAGCATAGCGCAGGCATAAGCCAGTTTCTTCATTTTCTCAAGCCATGCTAGCACGCGCTTTCGCGCTAAAATCGATGCCGGTGATAATCAGCATGTTCCAATGCAACATTCGCGACGGCGTTGATTTGAAGCTGCTGGAGGAGCGGCAGGCGCCCGCGGTCTTCGCCTTGGTGAATCGCGAACGGGCGTATCTGCGCAAATGGCTGCCCTGGGTGGATCTGACGAAGCAGGTTGACGATACGCTGAAGTTCGTCAAAATCACCCTCGCCCAATTCGCAAACAATGAAGGCCTGTGCGCGGGCATCTGGCGCGGCGATGAATTTGCCGGCGCCATCGGCACGCATAAGATCGACTGGCTGAATCGCAAAGTGGAAATCGGCTACTGGCTGGGATCGAAATTTCAAGGGCAAGGAATTGTCACCGAAGCCTGCCGCCGGTTGACGGATCATGCCTTCATGGAATGGGACCTGAATCGCGTGGAGATCCATTGCGCGCCCGGCAACAAGAAGAGCTGTGCCATCCCCGTGCGCTTGGGCTTTCAACTGGAAGGTGTTCTTCGGAAGGCCCAGTTGGTGAGCGGCAAGTATCTGGACACCAATGTTTATGCCATGCTGGCGCGCGATTGGAAGGGAGTTTCCAAGGGCCTGGCCAGCCAATGAATGAAAAAACGGTTGGCAGGCGGAAGCGCCTGCCCCACTATTTCTTCGAGAGCACGGCCGCCAGAAACCGGAGCTCAGACTCCACTTCCGCGGGATCGGCGACAGTATCCGCGATTTCCTGGCGAAAGAGTTCGCGATACCTTTTGCGCAGCCGGTGTATGGCTACCTTGAGCGCTCCCTCCGACGTGTTCATTTCGCGCGCCAGCTCGGCGTACGGCGCGTCGGACTGCCCGAGCAGGAACACTTTCAACCGCTCGAAGTGCTCCGGGCGCCCATGCTGCACGAACTCATCCCGCAATCTCTCAACCACCCGGTCAAGCACCGAAAGCGCCCAGCGCCGTTCGAAGATGCGCTCCGGCGTCTCCTCGTGAGCAGGCTCGCGCTGGTAGCGCTCTTCGCCTGACGAAAATTCCAGCGGCACAAGCGCCCCGCCGCCGCGTTTTTGCGCACGATCACGGTCTCCTTCATCGGCGACGAAGAATTTCAACGAGGTCAAGATAAAGGACCGGAACCGGCCTTTTTCCGGATCGGCGCGATCCAGATATCGCCCTTCGAGCACGCGCACGAAGAACTCCTGTGTGAGATCTTGCGCCTCATCGGCCGAATAACCGCGCCGTCGCAGATAAGCGTACAACGGGTACCAGTAGCTGTCGCACAGGGAAACGAGAGCAGGCCGGGCTTCCTTGCGATTTGGATCGCCGGCAGCCACCACCAGGGTCCACCGCGTGGTCGGAAATTGAGATGATCCCGGCAGCGTGTGGAAAGTCTCGCCGTTCGTCATGGTCTTATCCTCATGGGCATTCCGCTAAACAGGATAAGGAATCCCGGGCGGAAAGTTACACTGCGCTATCGCTGTCCGGCTGATTCAGCCTTGGCCTCCCGCAGCACCGGAAGATCGGGGTCGGCATCTTTCCAGAGGGCGAGCAGTTCCTTATAGGCTGCGGCCGATTTCGCGCGGTCTCCGGAAGCAGCCAATGCCCTGGCCAGTTGGAGGCGCGCCATGGGTCCCATCGGATCGTTCAACATGATGCCCGGATGATCCAGAATCATTTGAAATTCAGCCGCTGCCTCCGGATGGCGGCCCGTTCGGGAATAAGCGATGCCGCGCACATAGACCGGATACATGGCTCCGAAGAAGGCGCCAGAATAGAAGGCTGTACCGGGAACAGCCAAGTCGTACGGAGTTGCCACTTGTGTCATTTCGAGCGCTTTCGCCGCGTCACCCTGGTTGAGAGCTTCGAGCGCCCGCAGCACAGGCAGGTAGCTGAACCGGACAGATGTGTCCTCGGGGTAGCGTTTTTCGAGGTCCGCCGCGATCTTGTGAACTCGCGCGGAGTCGTGTAGAAGCGCCAGCGCAAAGGCCGGTCCATAGTCGGCGTCCCTGCTTCGGTACAGCGAGAGCGCGGCGTCTGCGCTTCCAACCGCCGCCTCACGACTTTCAAGAAGCGCCTCCCACGCGGCACGAGCTCCTTCAAATAGGGAAGCTCGCTCGCGCAAACCTGCCTGGCGAGATAGGTTCACCGCGCGGTCCGATAGCCGGGCCGCTTCTTTCAGTCGCCCCTGATACGCCATCGTCAGAGCTTCCTGGTGCTCGAACCATCCCTGGGCTTCCATTTTTGCCCGACGTTGAGCGATTTCCTTTTCCATCGACGCCTGATCGTTCCTCAAGAAAGCGATAAAGTATCGGCATAGCGAGAACTCCATGATTTCGATCTTGCGTTCCGCTGCCTTCCGCAGCAGTGCCTCGGCTTCTGACAGGCGGTTCAGGTAGATGTAGGCAAAAACGACATTTTCGTAGCCAATGGAGTAATCCGGATCGAGTTCGATCGCCTTTAAACCCTCTTCCGCGGCTTTGGTGTAATGGCCGGAACCCTGCGACGTGAAGGCCGCCAAAAATCCGTGGGGCATGAGTTCGTTGGGAGTCTCTTGGGCCCACGATTCCAGGGTCTGCCGCGCCAGTTCCAGGTTTCTGGTTACCTGCCGATTGTAATTGAAAGTGATGAAATAGTTCTCTTGAGCGCTAACCCGATTCCGCAGATCGTAGGCCTTGGCGATATTCTGCGCCCCCAGTTCGGACTCCCCGAAGGAGCCATATTGCCGGCCCAGGTTGGCGTAAGCCATCGCAAATTGCGGATCGATCTCAACGGCGCGCTTCAGGAGCGGGATGGCATCCGCTGTCTGTGCCCCGCGCTGTTGCGCCTTCATTGCCGCGCTGTAGGACCTCCAGGCCTCGAGCGATGGCGTGGTTACCTCGGCCGGCAGACTGGGTTCCTTCTCCGCGCTTGGCAGCGATCCGGCGGCCCAGGTGCTGAACCGGTTTGCTACTTCGCCTAGCGCCTTGAAGACATCCTCTTTTTTCAGCGCCGACGCTTGTTCTTGCTCCAGAACATCTCCGGTCCGGCAGTTCCTGGCCCGCAAACTCAACACGTACTCGCGGCCGAGGTTTGTGATGGAGCCATCCAGCTCCGCGGCACTCCCTGTCCGCTCGCAGATTTCGGACGCAACGTCCGGGCTGAGTTTCGTATCCACGGGCCGGACCATCAGGCGGAGGGTCTGGTTCATGCGCGCATCGGGAAGCACGCTGAATGCGGATTTCCCAAGTTCCCCAGCCAGAATTTGACGAAGCGTACCGCTGAACGCCGGATCCGCTGTGGCGTTCATGAATTCGCCGAGAACAATGGCACCCTTGTTCGCCAACTTGGGTCTCGGCGGAGAGCCGTGGCGGAGCACCGACCAGACGGTCACTGCGCTCACCAGGATGAGCGCAAGCGCGGCGGCCGCGCCGAAAGCCGCCAGCCTGTGCCTGCGAATAAATTTGCGCGCCCGGTACACCCTGCCCGCCACAGACGCCAGCACCGGCCGATGCTCAAGGTATCTTTGTAAATCGGCTGCGAGTTCCGTTACCGAGGCGTATCGCCGCTCGCGCGCTTTTTCGAGAGCCTTCATCGCGATGCTGTTCAGGTCGCCATCCACCAGGCGTCGCAAAGAAGCCGCATCCGTCTGGCGGCGCGCGGCAATGTCGGCGGCTGCCGCGCCCAATGTGGTCAGTTTTCGTGAAAGCGGCGGAGCTTCTTCTTCGCGGATGATCCGGAGCATCTCGGCCAGACCCGCCTTCCGCATTATGGCCGAGTCGTAAGGAACGGCGCCAACCAGCAACTCGTACAAGATCACGCCCAGCGAATACACATCGGAGCTCTCATCCACATCTCCGGTGGTCACCTCAGCCTGCTCGGGACTGGCGTACTCCGGCGTGCCCACCATCTGGCCGAACTGCGTGAGCAGAGTGGTCTCAACCGCCCACTGGTCAGTAGCCTTGGCGATGCCGAAATCGATCACTTTAGGAACAGGCCTGTCTTCCTGTTCCGTCACCAGTACATTCGACGGCTTGAGATCGCGGTGGATCACGCCTTTCTGGTGGGCGTGCTGAACCGCGCGGCACACCGCCAGAAAAAGTTCCAACCGCTGGCCGATCACGATCCGATTGCGGTCGCAGTACTGCGTGATGGGCACGCCTTCGATGTACTCCATCACGAAGAAGGGCCGGCCCCTGCGCGTGGCGCCCGCGTCGATTATCCGTGCGATATTCGGGTGGTCCATCATGGCCAACGCCTGGCGCTCATTGGCGAAGCGGGCTAGCACCTGACCGGTGTCCATCCCGAGTTTCACTACCTTGAGCGCCACAGTGCGGCGAATCGGTTCGCGCTGCTCCGCCAGGTACACGGTACCCATGCCGCCTTCGCCGATTGGCCTAAGGATCTGATACCGGCCGAAGTCGTCATCGCTGGCTGCTGTTGCGGCATCGATTGTTTGAGTTTTGAATTCATCCGCACCCAGCGAGCTATCGAAAGCGCCCTGGATCAGACACGCCGGGCACAAGCCGGCGGGATCGCCGGAACCCAATTCCTCTCCGCACTTAGGGCAGCTTGGCATTGGAGTCACACGGAGTTATTTTATGCTTTTGCCCCTGGCGCTGTAACCTTCTGCCTGAGATCCCTTATTCGTGGTGAGCCGGATTGGAACCGGCACACAAGACGAAAAGGAGATTCCTCATGAAACGCAGCACCATCGCAAAAACTTTCACACTCGCTGCCATATCCGTAATCGCTCTGGGCATGTCGCCCACAGTTCAGGCCAGCGATAAGGGATGCTCGAACGCCACTCTGCGGGGTTCCTACGCACAGAACGGCACGGGCGCAGTTACAGCCCCGCCCGACCAGGCCGGCCCGTTCGCCAACGTCGGGACGCTTATTTTCGACGGAAACGGCGGTGTTACTGGCTCGCTCGTCGTGAGCAGTAACGGCAGCAGCTCCCCAGTGACCGAAACAGGAACCTATACGGTGAATTCCGATTGCACCGGAACTTACACGGTCCAGATTGCTCCTTTTGGTATTACATCGCAAGCGTTCTTCGCCATCGATACCAATGGGGACGAATTGGAAATCATCGTGACAGACCCGGGCGCGGTAATCACTTGCGTGGCGAAGAAGCTATTTCCGGGCAGGGCCATTTAAAAGGTCGGAGCTCGTTCGTGAAATGGGGCGCGGCGGCAGCGCTTCGTCGAAGACGCCGGTCCTTGCTCGGAGAGTTGGCAGGCGCTGTCGCCTGCCAACCGCTTTTAATTCAGACTTTTGATGGGCCGCACTGTTTCCGCTCCTCAAATAGGCAGCATCTCGAGCGCGGCTTCGAGTTCGCTCTTGGTGTGTTGATCGCCCGTGCGCGAGGTAGTCTCAATTCCTTTCTGATACATATCACGGGCGTCTTCCACGCGGCCTAGTTTTTCCAGCGCCTGTCCGCCGTGGAAGTACGCGGCTGCGTAATCCGGATTGTGTTCCAGCAAAACTCTGTATTCTGCGACGGCCTGGTCCAGCTCTCCCTGGTTGGCGTGTTCCATTGCAAGGCCGTAGCGCGCGAAGCTGTCGCGCGGATTTTGAGCCAGCATACTCTTGAGGACTTCCATTCGATTAGCGGGCATGTCTCTACGTGTTACTATACCGAGCGATGGCGTGTCCGTACTTTTACCCGGTGGCGCGGTTTGAAACCAGCACCTGGGTAGTGCCGCCGCGGCTGCCTTTGGGTGATCCGTATACGGGCGAGTGCCGGGCGGCCGGGGACGCATTCCAGCCGGATGAAACGCGCCTCCGCCACATCTGCAATCTCGGCTACGGCCGCAGCCGTTGCGACCGTTTTCCCCAAGCATCTTTGACCGATGCCGTGCGCTTCCATGTAACTCCGGAATCGGGCGATCTGATCCGTATTCAATACGTTTTCGAGAAAGAATGCTGGCCGCAGGGGCACGGGATTTTTGAATGTCACGGTTCCACCGGGAAATTTACGAGCGGACCAACCGATCAGATCCTGCGCAAACAAGCGGGCGCCTTCATCGCGAGCTACCTGCGAAGAAAGAGCTGACCTTCCGTGGATTCCACCACACCCGGCCGTTTGGTACGCGAGTCCGTCTCCGAGTATTCCGAATTCGCGCTGCCCAACGACGCGAATACGCTGGGCAATGTTCTGGGCGGCAAAGTGATGCACCTGGTGGACATCGCCGCCGCACTGGCCGCCGTCCGCCACTCGCGCTGCGCGGTGGTCACAGCTTCGGTGGATCATATGAATTTCCTGCATCCCATCCATATGGGACAGCTCATCGTCTTGCGCTCCAGCGTAAATCGCGTGTTCCGGACTTCCATGGAAGTGGGTGTGCGAGTGGAAGTGGAGAATCTGATTTCGGGCGAGATCCGGCACACATCGTCCGCCTATCTGACGTTCGTCGCTCTGGATAAGAGCGGCCAACGAATCGCCATTCCGTGCGTGATTCCGGAAACCGGCGCAGAGAAACGACGGTATGAAGAAGCCGGGGAACGCCGGGAGTATCGATTGGCGATGCGGGAAAAGGCGCTACAGAAACGCCGCTAGTGGCCGTCGGAAGCTTTATACATGTACTTGATGTTGGGCTTGAAGATGAGCAGATTGGGTGCGCCTTCCCGATTAATCTTCAAGCAGGTTTTGTCGTACCACTCGATGATGCCTTCCAGCGTTTCTCCATCCTTCAGCACGAAGATCATGGGAGTCTTGGCTTGCATCTGCTTCATGTAATAGAAATTTTCGGCGTTGGTCTGGTCGGGAGGAGCGGACTTTTTTTGAGGATTGGCGCGGCGCTCTCTTTGATCCTTGATTTCGTTCAAGGAAGGACGGATTAGTTTACGGTTTACAGACTCCACGGCAAGGCTCCCTCATTCCAGATGATCCGCTCAGGTCCCGCACGCTAGGAAACTACTTGGGGCCTTTTGAAGGATTGCTAATGACTTATTGAACCATGAATACGGCATTCGCTGCAACTGAACCGCCACCGCGAAGGAGCGCTGCCACGATTGTACGGGCCCCGCAATAATCATACGCTCCCTTGCGGTCGCGGTTCGGTAACAGGCGGGGTAACAGGGCTACGCCGCCAGGTGGCGCAGTTCCACCACCAGCGCATCCAGAGCAATGTTTTTCTGGATGTTCCGGCGCAGCAACTCGCCTAATTCGTCGATTTTTCCGACAGCCGCGCGGATCCATTCGAAGGATACTTGAGACGCCAATGTCTTTATCTCCGCCTGTATGTCGGCGTTCCGGATCTCGCCCGTCTCTTCTGCCGCCAGCAAGACATCCTCCAGCAGCACGTAGAGAATGGTGAGCAGGAAATCGAGCTTTTCCTGCTTTCGGTTGGACATCGCTTCGGAATGTTTCACCCATTCGGCGAAGGGCGCGCGTCCGGCGGCGGCTTCGAGCAGTGTCAGCATGGCAGTGCGGCGCTCGGCATACACATCCAGATCCAGCGCGATTGCCAGGCCAGGGCTGCCCGCCGACAATGCGACGCGGCGTTCCGCATCGGCCAGACCGCGCTCCCGGGCGAAGGCTTGCATTTCATCATGCGATAGCGGACCCAAGTGGAAGAACACGGCGCGCGACCGTATGGTGGGCAGCAAGTTGTATGGATTCTCGGCCGTAAGAACCAGGACTAAGTGCTCCGGCGGCTCTTCGAGCGTCTTCAATAATGAGTTCGCAGCTTGTTCGTTGGCCCGATCGATGTGATCGATCAGGAAAACGCGGCGGCTTCCATGCAAGGGTTTAAACTGCGCGAGCTCCTTGAGCAGGCGCATCTGTTCAATCGTAATCTGACGCAGCGGCCCATCGGGCGCGAAAGTAATAAAGTCCGGATGGGTGGCGAACAGGAGCGGATCGTCATTTCGTTTATCGGACGGCCATTTCTCACGCTCCGCGACGATTTCGATATTTTGTTCCAGGCTGAGATCGTCCTGTTCGATTTTGCCGGCATCGCCCAGCAGCGCGGCGGCGAAACGGCGGGCCAGCGTGGCTTTCCCGACTCCCTGGGCTCCGTCCAGCAGGATGGTTTGGGGGATGCGGCCTTGGCCGGCCATTCCGAAGAGCACCTGCGCGATGCTGGAGTTCCCATGGAAATTTTCGAACATGAACGCCCATGGTAGCTTACTTGTAAGGAGACGCAAGGATGAATAAACTCATTGCGCTAAGCATTGCGCTCGCTTCGGTGATTTGGGCGCAAGCGCCGGCATCCAAGCAGGTGGAAGTATTCGGCCAAAAGATTCATTATCTGGAGGCCGGAAGCGGCCCGAACGTGATCCTGCTGCATGGCCTGGGCGCGGACTCGACGAACTGGGCCATGAACATCTCGGTTCTAGCCAAGAGTTATCACGTTTTTGTGCCCGACCAGATCGGATTCGGCGAATCCGACAAGCCGTTGATCAATTATCGCGTGGGTACGCTGGTGGATTTCCTGGACGGCTTTTACAAGAAAGTTGGGATCGCCAAAGCGACGGTGGTGGGCAACTCATTGGGCGGCTGGACGGCGCTAGCGTTCACGCTGGCGCATCCCGACAAAGTAGAACGGATGGTGTTGGTGGATTCGGCCGGCTACTCGTTCGAGAAGCTCGGCACACCGAAGCCAACCATCGAGACCCTGAATGGTTTGAATCCCTCCACCGTGGCAGGCAGCCAAGCGGTGCTGGCCCTGATCCTCGCGAACAAAACGCTGGCAACCGAACAGGCGGCGGAGCGTTTGTTTGCAACTCACTTGAGGAACGGAGACGGCTACACCATCGAGCGATTCATCGAATCCATTCAACGCGGCGAAGATATAGTGGACGGCAAGCTGGGAGCCATCAAGGTTCCGACGCTGATCGTATGGGGAGGCGCGGATGCTCTCACGCCGCTGGCCGAAGGCAAGATGTTCGCCACAGAAATCGCGGGATCGGAACTGGTGATTCTGGATCATTGCGGCCACATCCCTCATTTCGAATGCGCCACGCCTTTTAATGCGGCGCTGCTGAAATTCCTGAATGCCGGAGCGCAATCGACGGCGAGCCGGCAGTAGTGTGGCGGACTCCGTAGGTTACAATCGAATTTCATGAGGCTGGGCATAGATTTTGGCACCACTCGCACGGTAGTGGCCGCCGTGGATCGGGGAAATTATCCCATCCTTCCGTTTGAGGACCCCGACGGTGCGAAAGTAGACTGGTTCCCGTCGCTGGTGGCGGTGAGGGCCGGCCAACGGCTTTACGGCTGGCAAGCGTGGGCCTGCCAGCAATACCCGAACTGGACCATCGTACGATCGTTAAAGCGGGTGCTGCAGGACGCCGGTCCGTCCACCATTCTGCAATTAGGCGATCAGGCCGTTTCCTTACTCCAGGTGCTGAACGAAATGGCCGCGGCATTGCGCGCCGCGCTGCCGCAGGAACGCCTGGAAGTGGTGCTGGGTGTTCCGGCGAATGCGAACAGCAACCAGCGGTTCCTCACGGTAGAAGCCTTCCGCGCGGCGGGCTGCGATGTAATCGGTCTGCTGAATGAGCCGTCCGCGGCTTGCATCGAGTATGGTCACAAAACCAAAGTGACCGGCGAGATTCTGGTTTACGACCTGGGCGGTGGAACTTTCGACGCGTCGCTGGTGAAGCTCGGCGAGAAGACCCACGAGGTGTTGGCTACCGAAGGGATTCCGACCTTGGGCGGGGACGATTTCGACGAAGCCCTGGCGGATCTAGCGGTCAGCGAAGAGGATCGCAACGAACTCTCTCAGGCGGAGCAGTTCCGTTTGCTGGTGGAATGCCGGATGAAGAAGGAAGCGCTGCATCCGAACACGCGGAAGATTGTTCTGGACTTGGACCACGTGCGCGAAGGCTGGGGCATGGTAACCATCCAAGCCGCCGATTATTACGAGCGATGCCGGCATTTGGTGGAAGAAACGTTAATCGTGGTGGAAGATCTGCTGGTCAAAAACGGAACCAGCGATTTGGAAGCGATGTATGTGACCGGCGGCGGAAGCGAGCTGCCGATCGTGAATCGAATGCTGAAGGAGCGCTTCGGGAAACGCGTCCGGCGATCCGTGCATGCGCGTTCGGCCACTGCGATTGGGCTGGCGATTCAGGCAGACCAGCAGGCCGGCTACCGGCTGAGCGAAAAATTCTCGCGTTATTTCGGGGTATGGCGCGAAAGCGACAGCGGGCGGGGCGTGGTTTTCGATCCGCTCTTCAGCAAGGGCACCGTCTTGCCGCGATCCAACGAAAAGCCGCTCGAGATCCGGCGAGAGTATACGCCAGTGCATAATATCGGCCATTTCCGCTTTATCGAAAGCACCTACCTGGTTGAGGATGGTCAACCCGGCGGCGATGTTACGGTTTGGGACACCATCACATTCCCGTTCGATCCGGCGCTGCAGGATTCCGAGAATGTGCTGGTGGAGCACTCGCAGGCGGTGACAGCGCATCGAATCGAAGAAAAATATTCCACCGATGCAGGTGGCGCGGTTACCGTTACCATCACAAACCTCACAGCCGGCTACTCGCGGCAGTACCGGTTGGGCCGCTGGGCGTCGCCGGATGCCACGCCGTCCAAGCCAAGGATTCGCCATCGAGCGTACAAGCCGGCGGCGTTACGGGCGAAAACCGGCCGGGGGTGAGTACGCGGATGAACGAGCTGCTCGGCCGCATTCTGGAGTCGAACGTCTACGATCTTGCCCAGCCTTACTTCGTGGGCATGCCGCATTATCCGACTCATCCGCCGTTTCTATTCGGGCTTACCAAGAAGCACGGCGACCTGGTGGCGGAGGGCGGCGTCAGTTCGGCCGCGGATTCCATTGCGCTCGGCAGCCACGTCGGCACCCACATTGACGCGCTATGCCATTTCTCCTGCGGCGGGAAGCTCCATGGCGGCATTGAGGCGCGCGCGGTGCAAAGCGATGCCGGGGGCGTTCGCGAACATTCCGTAGACACCATCGCGCCGATCCTGCGCCGCGGCGTGCTGCTGGATGTGGCGGCGCAGGTAAAGACGGATGCCTTGCCCACTGATTTTTCGATAACGGCCGAACATCTGGAGGCGACCGCCCGCGCGCAGCAAGTGGCGATCGAGATTGGCGATGTAGTTCTGCTGAGGACGGGCTGGGCGCGCTATTGGAACGATGCAGCGCATTACATCACCGGCGGCGCGGGAGCGGTGCCGTCGGGGCCGGGCCCGGAACTGGAAGGCGCGCATTGGCTGAGCCGGCACGGTGTGTTCGCGGCCGGGTCCGATACCGTCGCATTCGAGAAAGTTCCAGCGGCCAGCATGCCGGTACACGTGCATTTGCTGGTGGAGAGCGGCATTCACATCATCGAAGCGCTGAACCTGGAAGAGCTGGCGCGCGATCGCATCTACGAATTTGTCTTTGTGGCCGCGCCGCTCAAGATCCACGGCGGCACCGGATCGCCTATCTGTCCGCTGGCGCTCTGCTAGTCTCTAACACCCTGTGGCAGAAGTGTGAGGCTAGCAAAAATGGTGACAGGCACGAAATTTCGCGATAGCCGGTCTCGCGGTTTGTTGTACTTCGGTGCGCGAAAATTCGAGCCCGTCACCACATTTGCCGAATCGACCATTTCTGCCACAGGCTCCTATGTTGTAACGTGGCACAGCAGAGGCGGGTTGCCGAGCGCACTGCTGACCAATGCGCGCCCGTAATGGACCCGCGTGCGGCTTATCTGGCTTCGACGTAGTCTCGGGCCGTCATGATGCGAATCCCACAGTAGGAAGCGAGCGACAGCAGGTCGTGGTCGCCGGTGAGGATGCGCTCGGCATCGGCGCGTTCGGCGCATTCGAGTATAGGTTCGTCTTTAGGATCGCGGCAGATGCCGGTAACGTCCCCTTCGAGTCTCCACGCGCAAGGCGCCCAGCCAGTAGAAGGCCAAGTCGGCGCGAACCCGCTCCGCCTCCCAGCCGAACTTGTGGGTCACCACCCGCACTACCTCTTCCTCTATCTGGTCGCACACGGCGAACCGATCCTGGGCGATGGCGGTGACGACTGCTTCGAGCGGCGTGCCGCCGAACTCCATCGCCGAAACCTAGATCCCGCTATCGAAGACGACGATCACCGCCGTTTTCGGTTCCCCGCTCTGAGTTCGGCGCGTGTCTCATCCACCAGCCTTTCGACATCCGCCTCTGTATACTGGTGAGCGGCGCGGCCCTGGGCATAGGCGTTGCCGGCTACTAGGCGTTTACGTACCGCCCCGACGCGATAGGTCCGGAAGGCCTCGCGAAACAGCTCGCTCATGGTGCGGCTTTCGGTCTTGGCGAGCTGCTCGGCCTGTTCAGCGAGATCTACTGGAAAGCTGATGGTAATGGTTTTGGTGTTGCCTCGAGCGGCCATACCTTATTCTTACATTGTCTTGATCTGTCTTACAGGAGTCGTCGAGAGTTGGGCCGAATGGCGGAGAGGGCTAACGCTTCTGATGCTCAGACGTCTCTATACTAAGAAGTCAGAGTATGCCGAAACCCGATTCTCTCCAAGGTTCGTTGGATCTGCTGGTTTTGAAGATTCTTTCGCGCAGGCCCGGGCTCCACGGCTATGCTCTGATGTCAGCCATCCAGGGCACTTCCGGGGAAGTGCTGCGCGCTGAAGAAGGCTCACTGTATCCGGCGCTGCATCGGATGGAAGAAGCCGGTTGGATTCAGGCGGAGTGGATTACGAAAGAGACGGGGCGGCGCGCGCGCATCTACCAGCTAACGGCTGCGGGGAAGAAACAGCTCGCGGCCGAGGAGTCGCGCTGGCAGGTGGTGACCTCGGCGGTGAATCGGGTTTTGAAGATGGCTTAGGTGTTGTCGAAAATTACTGCTTATGTCCCCGGCTCATCTGGCGGCGGTGGGTCGTCGTTGCTCCAGCGCAAAAAGCGATAGCCGGTGGCGTTCAGTTCTACCAGGCGCAGACGGGGTTGGCTGCCCATCGGAACCGGCTGGCCATCCAGGATGATTTCTACACCAGCGGCGTTCCCGGCGTGCAGAAACGCGAATTTTGAATACTCCAGATCCTTGGCGGTGCCCTTTGTAAGTGTCCCGCCGAAGATCTTGTTTCCGTCGGTACTGAGGCCGATCCAGGTGGTCTGGATCGCCCGAATCTGTGCGCGATGCAGGACTGGTGGGGCTGGAACCACTTGCAGGTTCGGCGGCGAAGCAACCCGGGGCGGCGGAGGGAGAGGCGTGCGATCTTTCTGAAATCGGAGAACGCAAACCGTCAGGAGTCCACCGATTACCAACGCGGCAGCCACGGCGGCGAAAGCTCGGCCTGCGCCGGTTGACGGTTTGGCATGGATGTGCGTTTCCTGGACGAAGGGGGTTGGCTCGGAGCTGATGTATTGCCAAACCTCGAGGATTCTCGCGACACGCTCCAGCGCGCGCTCCCGGCGCTGGCCGCCGGTCGCATCTGTCCCCAGGCCGGGTTCATCTGCAAATCCATTTTTCACGCGATCGCATAGAGTTTGGATGAGCAGCTCAGCCCTTTCCTGCCCGGTACCCGCCAAGGATGCAGCATCCAAGGAAAGCGTCTGGGCGCACTCGGCGCCTACGGCATAGCGGCCGTCCTTGGCTTGCGAATACCGGACCTCGACTAATACCAATTGGTCCGGAAGCTCGGCAATCAGAACTTCGCCGACTCGAAAATCGGTAGCCGACGTGAACTGGATTCCGGTATCGGACGTATTCACCAGCGCACAATCCACCTGGCGTTGCGGATTGTGCAGGGTGGCGACCTTGAGGATCCTGATGTCCTTGGCGCGAGGTTCGGCGCGGCGATCGGTAGGAATTCCTACCTCAGAAGACGACGGATCTAAGACCAGAGACCATTGAGGGTCGGACGTGGGCGCGGCATTCGAAAACTCCGCGGCCGGTGACGGGGCTCCGTGAGTTACTTCAGAAACGGCATGAGCGTTTGTGATCGCCATCGAGTTGGTTAGCGCGACCAGTACTGACTGGGTCAGCTCGGTTGCTACTGCAACTTCGGCGGGGGCCTCGACACTTACTCCGCTCTCAGCCTGGGTGGCTTTGAGCAGTTGTGCGAGGTCCTGGGCAGTGGAGTTCTCCAGTGCTCCGGCGGCCGAGACGTAGGGCGCTTCCAGCCGGCGCAGCGCGGCCGAGCGATAGAGCTTTTCGTGCTGGTCGGAACAAAACGCACCTTCGAAGTTGTGGAAAAGCCCTAGGCGACGGTCACAATAGAGGCACTGCATAAACCCTCCGTACTAGGTATCGGCCATCGGACCCCTGGGGATTAGTGGGCGTGTACGAAACCAATCTTATGTGTGCGTTACGCGCTCTCCGGCTGTCAGCATCGTTGCGTTTCTGACTCCAGTTATCCGGATCGAATTGCGGGCAATAGTGGATCTGTACATGTATCGCAAAAGCTGAGAATACTAAGGCGCAGCGCAGGAATGTTTCGGGAGCGCCGGCGGATAACTGAGGAGACCGGGAAACTCGCTCCCTTGCGGTCGCGGTTCGGTTTGTGTCCGGGCGCTGACCGGTCATCCTCACTTTCCGCCGCTCAAACATATTCCGGCCGGAATCGAAGCCAGTGGCTTTAGAGTGATCGCATGACCAAACAATTACTCTCGGTCCTCTTATTCGGCGCCGCAGCGTTCGCCCAAACACCGGCGCCATCCTTCCACGCGGTTATTACCGGCAAAGGCAAGCCGATGATCCTGATACCTGGATTTGCATCTTCGGGGAAGACTTGGGACTCCACCGTGGCGCACTACAAAGACCGCTACGAATGCCACGTCCTGACGCTGGCCGGTTTCGCCGGCGAGCCGCGCATTGAGGCGCCCTTCCTTGAAACGGTACGCAAAGATTTAGCGGAATACATCCGGAAGAACAAAATGGAGAAGCCGGTGATTGTCGGCCACAGTCTGGGGGGTTTCATGGCATTGTGGCTGGCCGAGAAAGAGCCGGACCTGGTGGGTCCATTGGTGATTGTGGACTCTTTGCCGTTTCTGGCGGCCGTGATGCAGCCCGGCGCCACAGCTGAAAGCGTGAAGCCGATGGCGGAGGGTATGCGCAAGACATTCAGCGGCCCGCCCACCGAGGAGAGTGAGAAGCGGGGCCAAAACTCGATCCAGGCCATGGTCACAAAGCCCGAGGATTACGAAATGATTCTAGGGTGGAGCAAGAAATCGGACCGGATCGCCGAGGGCGATGCCATGTATGAGATGATGACTACCGATTTGCGGGACGACATTTCCAAAATCACCTCGCCTACGCTGGTGATCGGGACCTGGATCGGGTACAAACAGTACGGCGTGACGCGCGCACAAGTGGAGGCGAATTTCCGCCTTCAATACGCGAAGCTGAAGAACTTTCAACTCGTGATGTCGGACCAGGCGCGGCACTTTGTTATGCTGGACGATCCAGCAGGCTTCTTTGCGGCAACCGACGCCTTCCTGCTGCGCGCAAATAGATGAAACGCTCACAGGTTTACTGGCTCTGCCAGATACTTGGCTGGTCGGCGCATGGAGCGGTGAACGCCATCTTCTTCCGCATAGGGGGCGTTACGCTCTCGCGAGCGGCCGCCATCGCGGTGTGGGGCGCGGCCGGCGGTATTCTATGCTCGCACATTTTTCGCGGCTGGATCGAGCGGCGGAGCTGGCTGAAGCTTTCGCCCTTACAGGCGCTGCCGCGCTTGTTTCTGGCAAGTATCGTGGTGGGCCTCACGATCACGGCGTGGGTGACCGCGGGCTGGCCGATGGTGTTCGGTATGCAAGCGCTCAAGGCCAGCGGATTTGGGTGGGTCTTCCCGGCCATCTTCATCTGGAGCGTCACCGTTTTCCTGTGGGCGGCCATTTATTTCGGGGTGCATTACTTCGGGAGCTATCAAACATCGGAGATGGAGAACCTAAGGCTGGCGATTGCGGCGAAAGACGCGGAACTGCGGGTTTTGCTGGCGCAGGTGAATCCGCATTTCATCTTTAATTGCCTGAACAGCCTGCGGGCATTGATTCTTGAAGACCCGCTGCGCGCGCAAAGCATGGTGACGGAGCTGGCGAGTATGCTGCGCTACTCGCTGCAATCCGGCAAGACGGAAGCGGTGTCGCTCGAGACAGAACTTGAAGCCGTTGGCGCTTATCTGAAGCTGGAAGGGATCCGGCTGGAGGAGCGGCTGCGCGTCAAAATTGACATGGATCCGAAATCGCTTGAAACCCGCGTTCCGCCGATGTTGCTGCAAACCCTGGTGGAGAACGGAGTGAAACACGGTGTGGCTCGTCTGGCGCAGGGCGGCGAGATCCGAGTGGCGTCCGAGATGCAGAACGGCGCGCTGAAGATCCGGGTGCGGAATAGCGGGCAGCTGGCGGAGAGCAGCGGTTCAACGCGGATGGGTCTGGACAATATCCGGCAGCGGCTGCAGCTTTTGTATGGAGACGCGGCGTCGCTGGTATTGCGGAACCAGGACGCGGATTTTGTGATCGCGGAAGTGTCCATCCCGCTTGCAAAAATTCCGGCATGAAAGCGCTGATCATTGATGACGAGCGGTTGGCCCGAACGGAACTGCGCAGGCTGCTGGAAAAACATCCGGAAGTGGAGATTGCGGGCGAGGCGCGCGACGCCGAAGATGCTCTGATCCAAATCGGCCGGCTGGAGCCGGAGCTGTTGTTTTTGGATATTCAGATGCCGGGCGCCAATGGGTTCGAACTGCTGGAACAACTGGATCGCGTGCCGCTGGTCATCTTTACTACCGCTTACGACGACTATGCCCTCAAAGCATTTGAGGTGAACGCGCTGGACTATCTGCTGAAACCGGTGGCGCCGGAGCGGCTGGCGGCGGCCCTGGCTAAAGTGGGCGGTGCGAGGCCGAAATCGGCTGCGGGAGGCGACCAGCAAATTTTCGTCAAGGACGGGGAGCGGTGCTGGTTTGTGACTTTGCGGGAAATCGTGCTGCTGGAATCGGAGGGGAACTATACGCGTCTTTACTTCGGCGGGCATCGGCCGTTGGTTCTGCGCTCGCTGAATTATCTGGAAGACCGATTGGACGCGGGGATGTTCTTTCGCGCCAGTAGAAAACACATTTTGAATCTCAAGTTCATCGAATCGATGGAGGCGTGGGCGAATGGCGGGTTTTTGGTGAGGCTAAAAGGGAGCATTGAGGTGGAGATGTCGCGAAGGCAGGCGCAGAAGTTTAAGGAAGTGATGAGTCTCTGAATGACACTCAACTCCGATCTTGGGTCGGTTTGTTGACAAAGTCAACTAAGTGGCATGACAATCGGACATGCCCACGCACGTGGATTCGGTTCGCGGTTTCAACCGCTTTTATACGAAACAGATTGGCGTGCTGCGTAAGGGATATTTGGACAGCGCGTTCTCGCTGGCCGAAGGGCGGGTTCTTTACGAGCTGGCGCATCGGAACCAGCCGATTGCGACTGAACTCTCGAAAGACCTGGATCTGGATCCCGGCTATCTAAGCCGGCTGCTGGCTAAATTTGCAAAGCAAGGTTTGGTCGCCAGAAAGGAGTCTGGAACCGATGGACGGCAAAGTCATTTGTCGCTTACATCTCGCGGCCGCCAAGCCTTCGCGCCGCTCGAGGTGAAATCCCAAAACCTGGCTTCCGCGATGCTCAACCAGCTTTCCGGCGCGAATCAGCAGCGCATGGTGGACGCCATGCGCACCATCGAGAGAGTGCTGGGAGGGCAACCGGATGCGCCAGCCTCCTACGCGCTGCGGTCTCCCAAGCCTGGCGATATGGGATGGGTGATTCAGCGTCACGGCGCTCTCTACGCAGCCGAATTTGGGTGGGACGCCAGCTTTGAGGCATTGACCGCGGAGATTGTGGCGAAGTTCATTCAGAATTTCGATCCGAAACGGGAGCGCTGCTGGATCGCCGAGCGGGGTGGGATGAACCTCGGTTGCGTTTTTCTGGTGAAGAAATCGATTCACATCGCCAAGCTTCGTCTTCTGCTGCTGGAACCTTCCGCGCGAGGCATGGGCCTCGGAAAGCGCCTGGTAGAGGAATGTATTGGTTTCGCGCGCGAGGTTGGCTATCGCAAGCTGACGTTGTGGACGCAATCCAATCTGATTGCGGCGCGCGGCATCTACCGGAGCGCCGGATTCCGGTTGGTGAAGAAATGGCAGGTCAGGCAGTTCGGGCGCCGGATGCTGTCCGAGACATGGGATTTGAAGCTATAGGGCACGCTTCAGCAATGCGATTTGTCCCGCATGATACAGGTTGTGCTGCACCACGCCGTGCAGCAGGAAGTAGAAATTGTATTCGGCGCCGCCGGCCGATTCGCCCAGTTTTTCTTCAGGCATGGCGCGGATCGCCGTCACCAGCGCGTGTGTAGTTGCACCCAGGTCGTCCAGCGCAGCCTGCCACGTCTCGCGCACCGGCGGCCAGTCCTTCTCGCCCACCAGCGTCTCATACTTTTTTCCTTCAACTACTGCGAGTGCCTCCCGCACCCAGGCCGTGACGTGCAAGACCAGTTCAAAGATGCTGTGCGCGCCGGAAACGGGCTTAGCTGCCGCCTGCTCCGATGTCACGCCGCTGAGCAGTTCCAGCAAGCAGGGACCATGCCAGGCTTGGCCCTCATAGGATCGGCGAAGCTGGGACGCCAAAAATTTGATCTCCATGCGTTCCAGTTTGGCAGACCAAGTGAGATAGCAGTTCGCGGTACGATTAGCCAATGCGGACTGTCGCTCTGTGGTGCGGCCTGGTTGCCGCGATTCTCGCGAGCGGATGTTCGCGGGCGCGCGTTACCACCACGATTAAAGCGGATGGCTCCTGGATGCGCAGCGTGTCGCTGATCGGTCAGGAAGAAAAGGATGCGCAAGTGACTCCGACGCTGGAGGACACTTTCGTCCTTCCGTCCGGCGCGGCGTGGAAATCCCAGGAAGAAAAGAAGAATGACGACCGCACGCTAACCTTTGAGCGAACGCTGGCGGCCGGCGCGACGCTGGAGGGCGATGTGTCCATCAAGGCAGATAAATCGGACAAGCTGAAGATGGTGAATTGGGCCACCGTCACTCGCGTAGGACCGAACCGCTTTGAGTATCGGGAGACGTTGCATTGGAAAGGCGATTCCAGCAAGATCCTAGGGAAAATCAAACCGGAAAATCTAGCGAAGATCAAGTCGAAGCTTCCGCCGGAACTTGCAACGGAAGCGAACGCGCAGGCGCTGGCCGACAAGACCGCGGAGTTATCCGGGCCATTACTGTTTGGGCCGGGCGACCCGTTGCTTGCAATGGCACTCCTGCATCCCGACCTGGCGGTCCGGCGAGCCGGGCAGCGCATGGGCGCGCTGATGGTGCAGGCACTGGAGCAGCAGTTCGGCGATAAACTCACTGCCGCGCAGCGGCGGGATATCGCGGCCCGGATGATTCAGGAAACGTTCTCCTCGGCGACAACTTCGTCGAGCAGGAAACCGGATCCGAACTCCAGCCCAGCGTCGAAAAGCAGCGGTGGATTGGTCCCGCTGATGTTCATCGTCAAATCGCCCGGACGAGTGGTTTCGTCCAATGGAGAAGTGGATGATTTGACCGGCGAGGTATTTTGGGGATTATTTTCGGAAGCGGCCGGGTTCAAGGATGTAGTGTTGAGCGCAGTGGTGGAGGTGAACTGAGCGTGATGGATCGTCGCAAGTTTCTAATGGCATTGGCCGCCGCAAGCGGATCGGCTCTGGCATTCGATGAGCAGAAACGCAGGCGCGTCGGGCTGATCGGCACCGGCTGGTATGGTAAGAGCGACTTGTTCCGGCTGATTCAGATCTCGCCGGTGGAAGTGGTCTCGCTGTGCGATGTCGACAAGCGCATGCTGTCGGAAGCCGCGGATATGGTGGCGGAGCGGCAGGCGTCGAGAAAGCGGCCGCGGACTTACAGCGATTATCGCGAGATGTTGAAGGAGAAAGATCTGGACATTGTCGAGGTGGCAACGCCGGATCATTGGCACGCCTTGACCATGATTGAAGCAGTGAAATCCGGCGCCGATGTTTATTGCCAGAAGCCCATCAGCGTGGATGTCGCGGAGGGACAGGCTATGCTGGCCGCGGCTCGCAAGTATGGGCGGGTGGTGCAAATCGGCACGCAGCGGCGCAGCACTCCACATTTGGTGGAAGCGCGCGACAGAATCATCAAGCAAGGGCGGCTGGGGAAAATCGGGCTGGTGGAGATTTATTGTTACTACCACATGCGCGCGTCCGAAAATCCGCCGGACACAAATCCGCCTGACTATCTGGATTACGAGATGTGGACGGGCCCCGCGCCCATGCGTCCGTACAACTCCCTGGTGCATCCGCGCGGCTGGCGCGCATTCATGGAATACGGGAACGGAATCGTGGGCGATATGTGCGTTCACATGCTGGACATGGTGCGCTGGATGCTGGGGCTGGGCTGGCCGCAGAGCATTGCTTCGACGGGTGGCATTCTGGTGGATAAGGCAAGCAAGGCCAACATCAGCGATACGCAGACCGCTACGTTCGATTTTCCCGATTTGCGCGTAGTGTGGCAGCATCGGACTTACGGCGAGGCTGACGACGAAAAATATCCCTGGGGCGCCACGTTTTATGGAGATAAAGGGACGCTCAAGGCCAGCGTGATGAGCTACGACTTCACTCCGATCGGCGGGGGGCAGGCTATCCATAAGGACGTGACGTACGAGTTCGAGCAGTATCCGGAAGACAAGACCGAGAAAGATCTGGAGCGGCACGTGGCTCCCGCGATCCGGCATCATATGCAGGATTTTCTGGCTGCCATCGATTCGCGCCGCACGCCGGTGGCGGATATCCAGGAAGGCTACATTTCTACCGCGAGCTGTATTCTTGCCAATCTCGCGATGCAGACGGGGCGGACGTTTCGGTGGGATCCGGCGAAGCAGCGTGTGATTGGGGATGAACAAGCGAACCGGTTGCTGGCGCGGGCGTATCGAAAGCCGTGGGTGCATCCGGCGTAAACGGCGACAGGCACGTCAACGACTTGCCGCACTTGATACAATGCCGTCATGTTCGTTCCTCTGACACCCATCCGGTGTCTCCACCGCGCCGTGGACCTGTTTGGAAAAAGGGTCGGTATCGTTTCAGGCCGGCGGGAGTTCACCTACTCCGAGTTCGGCGCACGCTGCGAACGATTGGCGACAGCGCTGGGCAAAGAAGGCATCCAGCACGGGGACCGCGTCGCGTACCTGAGTTTTAACAATCATCAATTGCTGGAGGGCTATTACGGCGTGGTGCAGGCGCGCGCCATCGTGATGCCGCTCAATGTCCGCCTGTCCCAGTTGGAGCTTACTAACATCCTGAATCACTCGGGCGCCCGGATGCTGCTGTTTGAAAACGATTTTGCGCCACTGGTTGAAATGCTGCGTCCGGCCTGCCCGGAGATTGAGCGCTTCGTTACGCTCGACGACAAAGTTCCGGTCGCGGACATGACATACGAAGAGCTTTTGGATAAGGGCCATCCCGAGCGCGCGGATATTTTCAGCTTCGACGAGAACGCCATCGCCGAACTGTTCTACACCAGCGGCAGCACCGGAACGCCCAAAGGCGTGATGCTGGGGCATCGCACGCTGTATCTGCACGCAATGGCCGTGGCGACGCTGGCCAAGGATGTGGAGACCATGGTGGATCTCCACACTATCCCGTTGTTCCACGCCAATGGCTGGGGCAAGCCGCAGACCTCCACTATGCTGGGTGTGAAGCAAGTGATGGTACGGCGCTTCGAACCGACCAGCGTATTCAAGTTGATTCAGGAGCATCACGCTACAGACATGAGCCTGGTTCCCACCATGGCTAACGCGCTGCTGAACGCGCCCGATCTCAAAGATTACAACGTTACCAGCATGCGCAACATCACTCTGGGAGGGGCTGCGGCTTCCCCCGAGTTGATCGATCGGATGGAGAAAGCTTTTCATTGCGACGTGTACAGCGGCTACGGTCTCACCGAAACGTCGCCCATGCTTACCTCGGGCCGTAGCAAGCCGGGCGTCGAATATACTTCCGATGCCGACCGGCATCGCAGACGCGCTATGGCCGGATGGACTGCGCCGGGTGTGCAAGTGCGGGTGGTGGATCCGAACATGCAAGACGTACCGCGCGATATGCAGACCATCGGCGAAGTGGTGGCGGCCGGAGATCATGTAATGGAAGGATACTTCCGGGAGCCCGATGTCACCGCGTCAGTGATGAGCGGTCCCTGGTTTCATTCGGGCGACATGGCCATCTGGGACGACGACGGTTTCATCCATATTGTGGATCGCAAGAAAGAAATTATCATCAGCGGCGGCGAGAATATTTCGTCGCTAGAAGTGGAGAAAGCCATCTTCGCGCATCCGGAAGTTTTTGAATGCGCGGTGGTGGCCGCGCCGGACGAAAAGTGGGGCGAAGTTCCGGCCGCCGTGGTGGTGCGCAAGCCCGGGTCTGAACTGACATCCGATCAGTTGATGGAGTTTTTGGCGCTGCGGCTGGGTAAGTTCAAGCTGCCCCGTAGGATTGACTTCGCCGACGAACCGCTGCCCAAAACGGGGACGGGAAAGATCCGGAAGTTGGTGCTGCGCGAACGGTTTTGGGAAGGGAAAGAGAAGAGGGTGCAGGGGTAAGAGGCCGGTTGCTGGTTTCTGTAACCGGAACACCAGCTATTGTCGTCTAAAGGGGAAGATTGAGAGCTGCTCTCTTATTTTTGGCGATGGGCGTGGCGCTGGTCGCGCAGGTAGGGCAGCCTGTGCCTGGAACTTATCCGCCAGGTACCTATCCACCGGGCACCTATCCGCCGGGCCAGCAAGGTCCGCCGCTTTCCATCCCGCGGCGCGGCAAGAAGAGCGACAACGCTACGGACGCCGCTGCTTCCACCAAGACCTTCAAGGGCGTGATTCGTGTCCTGGAAGCCAAGTCCTTTGACTTGGAGTCTGAAGATACACGAATCCTCACGATCCAGATAACGGACAAGACTGTAAAACCGGAAGAATTAAAGTTGGGCGACGGCGTGGATGTTGAGGTTAGCGAAGACAAAGACGGACAATTCCAAGCCGTGAATGTCAAAATCAACGCCAAGGCAGCGCAAGCAATCGATGCGAACGATCGCATGGAGCCCGAGGGAAGAACCGCGCCGCCGCCCACCATCATGGTGCGTCCCGGCCCTACGCATGATCCGGATGACGCTGGTCCACCCGTCTTGAAGCGGGGAAAGCCGGTAGCTCGCGCGTCTAGCAAGCAGGCGGATGACGAGGATGATGGGACCCCAGCCACGGCGCCGCCGGCCAAGGTTGCCGCCGAGAGACCCACGCCGGCAGCTCCACCGATCAACCCACGGCGCGCCTTCATTGAGAAAGCGCGCGCGGCAGCCGTCGCCTATATGGAAGGGCTGCCGAATTACGTATGTCAGGAAATGACCACCCGCTATGTCAGCGAGACGCGAAATCCGAGCTGGCAAGTGATCGATGTGGTGTCGGCCGAAGTGGTGTACGAGAACCGCAAGGAAAGTTATCGCAATCTCACTATCAACGGCAAGCCTACCAAGAAGGCGCCGGAGGACACTGGCGCGTGGTCTTCCGGAGAGTTCGGCACTATCTTAAGAAACCTTTTCGAGCCGGGCACCGATGCCGACTTCAAGTACGCCGAAGACGATACCATTGCCCATCAGGCCGCTTCGGTCTACAAGTTCGCGGTGGAACGCCTGCGCTCCTCCTGGAAAATCTGGGTTCCCGGACAATATATTCTTCCGGCATACAAAGGCTCCGTCTGGGTGGATAAACAAAGCGCGAACACGCTACGCATCGAGATGCAGGCGTATGAAATTCCCGAGGGGTTTCCACGAATCGCGGTGGAGTCTGCCGTGGATTACGACTACATCACGCTGGGCACGCCGGAGAAGTTCCTGCTGCCGGTGCGGGCGGAAGTGCTGAGCTGCGCGCGCGGATCGAACGAGTGCGAACGCAACGTGATCGAGTTCCGCAATTATCACAAGTTCACCGGCGAATCCGTTATCAAGTTCAATCAGTAGAATTTGGCAAGCCGGAGGCTGGCCCTACGTGAAAGGCCAAGTGGTATTTTTCCGGGAGCTTCACCGGCCGCATGTCCGCGCCCAGGAAAATGTGTTTGGTTTCTCCCTCCGCCAACTTTTGAGCGGTTTCCGCATTGCGAATACGGTACTCAAATTCAATCATTCTCCGATTCGCGCGCGCAATCCAGGTCTCGACCGCGATCTTTTCGTCGTAGCGCGCCGGATGGACGTAGCGGCAATGTGCATCCACCACCGCCAGCCGGATGCCGTCGACGCTTTCCATGTCTTTGTAACGAACACCGGAAGCGCGGCAATATTCGGCGCGTCCGATCTCCATCCAGACCAGGTAGTTCGCGTAATAAACCACTCCCATCTGATCGGTCTCGGCATAGCGGACGCGGAAACGCGTCTCGTGGAACGTCATCCATGTATTGTAATTGGAGACTGGGGATAGCTACTCAGTGACGGAGGTCCAGGCGCCGCGTTCGCCCAGGGTATTGGCGAAGTAACAGACCACTTGAGTCATTTCCTGCAGCACGCGCCTGGCCTTGGAGCGCGAGAGCAGGGACACCAGCGCGTAATAGGCCTGCATCAGCTGGAAATCCAGCATCAGCATGCGCTGTTCGAAACTCTCGCTTCCGGTGTGCAGGGCGGGGCTGTGGTCGATCAGATAACTGAGCAGATGGTAATCCCGCTCCAGCTTCTGACGCAGCGTGTCCAGTGCGCGGCGCTCGTTTGCAATGGGGAGAGCGTGCTGTACTTCCAGGAATCCCAGCTCGTTTGCCGCCGCCACCTGCGGCGTGTAGTCGTGAGCCGGCTTAGCGCTCAATATCAGGCCGCAGCTATAGCGAAACCACGCCAGCAAGGACGCCAGGGAGAATGCGGTGATAATTGCGCCGGCAATCATTCGATGCGGATCGGGAGAATCGGTACCGGAGGCCCAGTACGTTCACTCGCGAAGTAAGAATAGCATCGGTGGGTATTCGGTACAAGAGTTTGGAGCAGTTCTAAGGTTGTTTCCCGGAAAACCACTCAGGTTTTTTGCCGACCTGGGAAGAGCATGTTCTTGGGATGGATCCCGCGTTCGCGGCAGTGCAGCTGCGCAGTGTGCGGCGAATTTTCGAGACGTTGGGGTTCGCAGGCGGAAACGCCTGCGGCACGCCCACACACTCACACTTTTTGATTCTGGCCCGGGCCCTAGTTCTTCGCCGCGATGAAGTCGTCCACATCTTTGTGGAGCTTCTCGCGCGCCTTCTTGTCGATGTACATCATGTGGCCGGCCTCGTAATAGGCGAACGCGATATTCTTCCGGATGGCCGGCTCCAGATTCATGTGCGAAACCGTCTGCTCAATCCCATTGAAGGGAGTGGCCAAGTCATAATATCCGCACGCCACCAGCACTCGCAACGTGCTCTGCTCGGTCATGGCTGAGCGCAGCGATTCGGCAACCTGGCCGGGCAGGCCCTGGTCCCAAGGCCGGACGTTAGCTGAGATGGTATAGAACATGTCGGTGTTCCATTTCAGCTCGCGCCGCACATAATCCTGGAACATCGCCGAATAAGCGCCTTCATAAGATGCTTCGCTGGAATCGTATTCATTGCGCTCGCCGGCCGCGTCCACATCCATGCCGGTGAATCGCGAATCCAGGCGGCCCACCGTGAGCCGCTTGTCGCGCAGCAGCTCTTTGAACCAGCGCTGCGGGCTGATCCGCAGGTTGGTTTCCTCGATGTACTTCGGCGAAAGGCCAGTGAAGCGCGCCAAGTCGTGAACCACCTTTAGATATTCTGACGCCGGCAATTGATCGCCTTTTTCCAGCGCCGCCGCATATCCGCCGTGCGCGAACTGCCGCGCCGCTTGAGCCACCGATTCCACATTCTCCTTCTGAAGATCGGGTGGCAGCAGGTGGTGATACCACGCCGACATTGTGAATGTGGGCAGGAAAAACTTAGAACGGTCATCGGCCCCCCAATTGGCAAACGCAACAGAGGACACTAGCACGATTCCATTCAGATAAATCTGATGACGCTGTTGCAGGATGCTGGCCATCTGGGCAGAGCGCGTGGTTCCGTAGCTTTCGCCGATCAGGAATTTCGGCGATGCCCAACGTTCGTTGCGGGTCAGATACTGGTAGACGAAATCGGAGAACCACGTGGCGTCCTGCACGGTGCCGTAAAACTGCGCGGCATTCTCTCCGGGTACGGGCCGGCTGTAGCCGGTGGATATGGCGTCTACGAACACCATGTCGGTGGCGTCCAGAAATGAACTCTCGTTATCCACGATCGAATAAGGCGCGGGCATCCCGTGGCCATCGTCGGTTAACACAATACGTTTCGGTCCCAATCCCATGTGCGTAAACAACGAAGCCGAGCCTGGGCCGCCGTTGTACACAAACGACATGGGGCGTTTGGAAACATCCGGTAATTCGTCCTTGGTGTATGCGACGTAGAAGAAACTGGCCTTGGGCGTCCCGTCTTCGGACTTGATGACGTAATTGCCCGCGGTTGCGCTGTAGTTGATTTGCTGCCCGCCCACGCGGGCGCTGTGATGGGTGACCGAAGTTTTTTCTTCGGGCGGTGGGCCATGGTGCGCGGGCTGCGCCGGGCCTGGCTCCGGCTGCGCGGGCGGCTGCTGTTCGCGGTTTCGGCGCTGCGGATCAACTTGAGCGCAGATCATCCACGCCGTCAGTAGTGCTGTAAGTGTTGCGTAGAGAATTCTCATCTTCACTGCTCCTCACTTGGATACGCGAAGCATCACCACGCCGTGTGGTGAAACTTCGGCTTCAAAAAGATCCTTGATTTTGCCGCGGTCGGCGTGCGCCCACACATCGCGCGTCGCATGTTTGCCGGATAGTCCCAGGTCGCTCCATTTGGCCAGCACCAGGTCCGCTCGATCTCCGCGATTGAAAAGTCCCACCGCCAGATCGCCGCCTTCCAGCGGCTTGGCCCAGATTTCATTGGCGCCGTCCTTGAAAACGCGAAAACCCTGCTTGCCCAACTTGTCCTGATTGATGGCTATCACTTCGCGGTTGGTCAGAATCTGCTTGATTTCATCCGGCATGCTCCGCAGATCGTTGCCCGCCAGCAGCGGGGCAGCCAACATTGCCCAGAGGCTCATGTGCGACTTATATTCCACCTCGTCCATGTTGCCGTTGCCGACTTCCAACATGTCCGGATCGTTCCAGTGTCCCGGCCCCGCGAATTGCTCCAGACCCGCCTGTTTGTCGAATCCGATGGTAGCCATGCTCTTCCAGCGGTCTTCGATGTCGCCCGTGGTGCGCCACAGATTGCCGCCCGAAGCCGCGCCCCACTCCCAAACTTTGCGTAGCCCGTATTGGCACAAGCTGAAAACAATGGGACGCCCGCTGGCCTTCAGGGCGTCGCTCATTTTCTTGTAGACGGCCGGCATCTCTTCTTCTTTGTAGACCGTCTTGGCGCTGCACCAATCGTACTTGAGATAATCGATCCCCCACGCGGCCCACGTCTTGGCGTCCAGTTCTTCGTGCTGGTAGCTGCCTTCAAAGCCCGCGCAAGTCTGGGGTCCGGGCGATGAGTAGATGCCGAACTTCAATCCTTTGGAATGGACATAGTCGGCCAGGCCTTTCATGTCGGGGAATTTCTCGTTTGGTTGCAGAACGCCTTGGGCATCGCGCTTGCCCTGCCAGGTGTCGTCGATGTTGACATAGACGTAGCCGGCGTCCTTCATTCCGCTGGATACCATGGCGTCCGCGATTTCTTTTACGACTTGGGCGTTGACGTTCTTTGCGAACTTGTTCCAACTATTCCAGCCCATGGGCGGCGTGAGAGCCAATTGCTGGGCCAGGCACGCAGACACCAAAATCAAGCCGCTAAAGGGTCTCCAAGTCATAGCTTCTATGAAACCACTTTTCCGCCGCGAATGGTGTTAACCGGAAGCGTCTCTCGTTATACTGGATACGTATGGCAACCTTAGTGAGCTTGGGCCCTTCCAAACTCGATGCCGCGTCGCTCTCCGAGAAACAAGAGAAACTGTTCTCCCTACTGGCCGAAATGGGGAGCGTCATGGTGGCGTATTCGGGTGGCGCCGATTCCGCCTACCTGGCTTGGGCCGCCCACCGCACGCTCTCAGGCAATGCCGTCGCAATCACCGCCGACTCCGCGTCCATCCCCGAATCGCACAAGCGCGCTGCCGAAGCGTTCGCCGGGGAGTGCGGATTCCGGCACGAATACATCGAAACT
>Ga0302326_10005527_pt1 | contig 28803 bp, 24 predicted proteins | sample Palsa_T0_3_FD_202264 | JGI IMG/M metagenome (GOLD analysis project Ga0302326, IMG submission 202264) | Peat permafrost microbial communities from Stordalen Mire near Abisko, Sweden - Palsa_T0_3 | ecosystem: Environmental > Terrestrial > Soil > Palsa > Peat permafrost | place: Sweden: Abisko... | reverse complement strand
CGCCCTCGAGAGAAGAGGGTGAAGGAGAAAGACGATGTTGCGAATTTATACGACGGTGATCGAGATGATCGGGATGCTGGGGCCGGCGCTGGCGCAGATCGAGACGCATGGTCGGGATTTGGCTCGGCAGCTTCGACGTGCGTCGGGGAGCATCGCTTTGAACGTGTCGGAGGGGAGCGGGTTTCGGGGTGGGACGCGTCGGGAGCGGTATCAGAACGCGCTGGGATCGGCTCGCGAGACGGGTGCTTGCCTCGATGTGGCGATGGCGCTCGGGTACTTGCAGGGCCTGGATTGATGGGGTTCGAGGCCGTCTCGACTTCATCTGCTGCGCCCGCGCCCGCGCCCGCGTGTGCGCCCGCGCCCGCGCCCGCGTGTGCGCCCGCGCCCGCGTGTGCGCCCGCGCCCGCGCCCGCGCTTGCGGAGGCGCCTACTCCCGCGTCAACCTCGCGATCACCTCCCGCAGCGCGGGGAATCTCTGCGTCAGCGCGTCCCGCGCCGGCATCTCGAAGTCGGCGAAGTCGAAGCCGGGGGCGACGGTGCAGCCGCACAGAACGTACTCCCCCACCGGCACTGCCGCCTGCCAGACCCCCGCGGGGACCACGAACTGCGGCCGCTCTCCCGCCGCGATGTCCCGTCCGACGCGCGTCATCGCGTGGCGTCCGGCGTCGTCGATGGTGTGAAGCTCCACCGGATCGCCGTCGTAGTGGTGCCAGACTTCGTCGGAGCGGACGCGGTGCAGCGCGGAGAAGCTCCCGGCCGTCAGCAGATAGTAGATGGCGGTCGACGCCGCGCGGCCGCCCTGTGGGGCATCGACGATGAGGGGGGCCCGGAACGTCTCGCGGAAAAAGCCTCCCTCCGGATGCGGGGTCAGGCCGAGCGTGGCGACGAGGGCCGCTGCGGTATCGTTCATGACGGGTCTCCCGTGCCGCCGCCGCGCGCGCCGCGGATGGCGTAAAGAAGCAAACGGCACTCGATCGGACCGTTGTGCAAGATCCACCAGCGCTCCGGCTCGCTCCGCATCGCACGGCCGATCGCCGGAGACCCGGCAAGGATCGCGACTGTGTGGCCCTGGAGACGGCGCAGGGCGCGCGCCAGATCCTCGATCACCGAGGCCTCGGCGTCCATCCGCTCGCCGTACGGCGGGTTGGTCACGACGAAGCCCGGCGGGTCGAGGGGAGCGAGTCGCCGCACGTCGCGGGTCTCGACCACGAGGGAGACACCTGCGCGCAGGGCGTTGGCGCGGGTTCGCTCGACCGCGAGAGGGTCCACGTCGCTCGCGTACACGGGCGGGCCGTCGGCTCGTGCCTCGGCTCGTGCCGCATCGCGTAGGTCGCACACGCGGGCGCGCATAGCGTCGCCGTGGTCGGTCCAGCGCTCGAAGCCGAAGCGCTCGCGCGAGAGCCCGGGGGCCATGCGCCGCGCCCATGCCGCGGCCTCGATCGCGATGGTGCCCGCGCCGCACATCGGGTCGATCAAAGGCCGCTCACGATCCCAGCCGGACAGGCGCAGGATGGCCGCGGCCAGGGTCTCACGCAGGGGGGCCTCCCCGGATCGCGCGCGCCACCCGCGCTCGTGCAGCGACCCCCCGCCGACGTCGAGGTAGACGGTCGCCCGGTCACGCGCGAGGTGCACGGCCACGAGGACGTCGGGGTCGTCCCGGTCGACGTCGGGTCGCTCCCCGGCCTCCGTGCGAACGGCGTCGACGATGCCGTCCTTCGTCCTTTGCGCGACGAACTGGGAGTGCGTCATCCGGCTCGAGCGGCACGACGCCCGCACGGCGACCGTCGAGCGCGGCGTCATCCAGGCATCCCAGCGAATGGCGCGGACCCCCTCGTAGAGCGCTTGCGCGTCGCCGGCGTCGAAGCTCGCGACCTCGAGCAGCACGCGGACGGCGACGCGCGACCACAGGCACGCCCGGGCGCCCTCGATCAACTCGCCTTCGAAGTGGACGCCGCCCCGGTCGGCGCGCACCCTCCTGAAGCGAAGCTCCCGGAGCTCGTCGCGGAGCGCGGGCTCGGTTCCCTTGGCGGCCGTGGCGAAGAAGCGCATCGCGAGGCCCTCGACGACTACCACGGCATGCTATTGCAATCGCCGTGTCCGTCGCGCTCTTCATCCGGCACGGCAAGGCCTCGGCGTTCGGGTCGGCCATGGACTACGACCAGCTCTCGCCCCCGGGCGTCGAGCAGGCCGAGATGCTCGGCCACTGGCTCGCCCAGCAGAGCGAGCAGGTCGACGCGGTCTTCGTCGGTCCGCGCAAGCGCCACGCGCAGACCCTCGAGAAGGTCGTCGACGTCTTTGCCGCGCGCGGCGCGCCCCTGCCGCCCGCGACGCTCATCCCGGAGCTCGACGAGCACGACGGCATGAACCTCGTCTTCAAGCTCCTTCCCCAGCTCGCCGCCGAGGATCCCAAGCTCCGCGCGATCGTCGAGGCGACGGCGCGCGGCGAGCATCCGGCGCCGAGCGACGTGCTCGCGGCGTTCAAGCGCGTCACGCGCCGCTGGGTCGTTGGGGAGCTCGGGCACCCCGAGGTCGAGTCCTGGGGCGCCTTCCGGTCTCGCGTCGGGCGCGCCATGTTGCGGATCGGCGAAGTCGGGCGGGGGAAGCGGGTGCTCGTCTTCACATCGGCCGGCGCCGTGGCCTCGGCGGCCGCCCTCGCCCTCGCCCTCGGCGACGAGCAGCGCGTCCTCGACCTCAGCTGGGCGCTCTACAACGGCTCGGTCAGCGAGCTCGAGTTCCGCGAGGACCGCTGGGGCCTGCGGACGTTCAACGGCACCGCCCACCTGAGCGACGAGCGCCTCCTCACGGCGGTGTGAGCCGGCTTACGGCTACCACTATCGGGTTCGTGGCGCGTGAGCCCCTTGCGGTACCCTCTCGGCGGCCCATGCAGACCCTCGACCAACCCACGCCCGTACGCGCCGACGCAGCCTTCGACGTCCAGGCCCTCGGGCAGTGGCTACGCGCCCGCCGGCCCGACGACCCGTCGCTCGCGGCGGAGCCGGAGCTGCTGCAGTTCGGGCGCGGCTTCTCCAACCTGACGTACCTTGTCCGGTTCGGCGATGTCGAAGTCGTCGCGAGGCGCGCCCCGCCGGGCGTCGCAATCAAGAGCGCGCACGACATGGGTCGCGAGTTTCGCATCCTGCGTGCCCTGTCTCCGACGTGGTCCAAGGCGCCACGCCCCATCGCCCACTGCGAGGACGCGGGCGTCATCGGGACACCGTTCTACGTGATGGAGCGTGTGCGCGGGGTCATCCTGCGCGGCGTCGTGCCCGAGGGGCTCGATCTCGGCCCTGCCACGATGCAGCGGATCTCCGAGTCGGCGTGCGACACGCTCGCCGAGGTGCACGGCCTCGATTGGCGCGCCGCGGGCCTGCAGGACCTCGGCCGCCCGGAGGGGTACGTCGAGCGCCAGGTGCGCGGATGGGCGGATCGCTACCGGAAAGCGCGGACCGACGACGTCCCCGAGGTCGAGCGCCTCGGAGCCTGGCTCGAGCAGCACCGGCCGAGGGAGAGCGGCGCGACGCTCGTCCACAACGACTTCAAGTACGACAACGTCATTCTGGCTCCCGACATGACCGGCGTCATCGCGGTCCTCGACTGGGAGATGGCGACGATCGGCGATCCGCTGATGGATCTCGGCACCGCGCTCGGATACTGGGTCGAGAGCGGCGATCCGGAGGTCTTGCGCGTGAAGGTGTTCGGCCCGACCGACCGCCCGGGCAACCTGACGCGTATGCAGTTCGTGGAGCGCTGGTCGCGCGCGACCGGCCGCGACGCGTCGAACGTCCTTTATTACTACGCCTTCGCGCTCTTCAAGCTCGCCGTCGTCTCGCAGCAACTCTACAAGCGCTACGTCGATGGCCTAACCCGTGAAGACCGCTACGCCGTCATGCTCACCGGCGTCCGCGCCGTCGCAACCGCGGGCCTGCTCGCCGTGGACAAGGGCCGCATCGATCGCCTCGGCGGCTAGCTGTACCACTCGCTTCGGTCGCGGCTGTCGCGGCGTCTCGCCCAGCGTTCCCAGCGGGCGTATTGGTCGACGCGGACGCGGCCGATCATGAGGGGGCCGAAGAGCAGGGCGCCGGCGAGGAATCCCCCGACGTGGGCCATGAAGGCGACGCCGCCCTGCGACGTGTTCATGAGCGCGTCCCACAGATTGACGACGAAGTACTCGCCGATGACGAGCCACGCGGGCAAATGCAAGAAGACGCCGTAGAAAAACCACAGGATGAAGATGGGGTTGAAGACCGTGATGGACGACCGAGGGTAGAGGAACGCATAGGCGGCGAGCACCGCGGAGATCGCGCCCGAAGCGCCCAGCATCGGCACGAGCGACCCCGGCCCGACCAGCACCTGCGCCGCCGCCGCGCCCACGCCGCCCAGCAGATAGAACACGAGGTAGCGCGCGTGCCCGAGCGCGTCCTCGACGTTGTCGCCGAAGATCCAGAGAAAGAGCATGTTGCCGCCGACGTGCAGGAGGTTCGTCGGGTCATGCATGAACATGCTGGTGAAGACCGTCTCGGCGCCCATCGCCGGGTCGACGAGCAGGCGGCGCGGCACCAGGCCATAGGTGAAGAGCAGCCTCTCGGCCGAGGTGCCGTTGGCGATGGCGCCGCGCTCGAGAATGAACACGGCGACGTTGGCGGCGATGATCGCGTAATTGACGAGAGGGAGGGTCCGCGTCGGAAGGTGGTCGCGGAGCGGGGTCAGCGGCGCGAGGGGCACGGGGCAACTCTTGCACGGATGCTGCGCCGTCGCCGCGCCATTCTGGGAGGCCGTGAGGGGCATCGTGTACGGTGGCTTCGTGGCCGTACGTGCCTACGTCGCACTGCTCGCACTGGCGCTCGCGCCCGCGTCCGCGCCCGCACCCGCGCCCGCGCTCGCGCCCGCACCCGCGCTCGCGCCCGCACCCGCACCCGCGCCCGCACCCGCACCCCAGACCTGCGCCCCCCTGCGCTTCGAGTCCCCCCCGCACCCCGACAGCGCGTACATCGACCCGCCCGCCGTCGACGTCGAAGACCCGCAGGCGAGCCTCGCGCACTTCTTCGAGCACGTCGCCGCCCTCTTCCGAGGCCGCGCCAAGACCCCCGTGCGGATCGCCGTCTACGGCGACTCGAACGGGACGATGGACCGCATCTCAGGGGAGATGCGGCGCGTCTTGCAGACTGCCTACGGCGACGCGGGGCATGGCTTCATCGCCCTGGCGCGGCCGTGGCCCTGGTACCTGCACGAGTACGTCGAGTCGGACTACATGCACGACGCGTGGAGCGCCTACACGGTGACGACGCACCCGACGCCGGCACTCGACCCTTGGTACGGCCCCGGCCTCATCGTGGCGCAGAGCAAGCAGACGGGCGCGGCAACCTGGGTGCAGACGGCGCCGTCCAGCGCGCCCATCGGGACGAGCGTCAGCCACCTGGAGGCCTGGTACCTCAAGTGGCCACCGGGCGGTTCGTTCGACGTCGTCGTCGACGGCAGCGTGCGCGCGACCGTCGACACGCGCGCCGAGGGAGACCCGCACTTCGGATTCGCGGCCGTCGACGTCCCGGACGGGCCGCACAAGATGACGCTCGTCGCCAAATCGGCACGCCCGGTCCGTCTCCTCGGCGCCGTACTCGAGCGCGACGAGCCGGGGTTTCAGGTCGACGGGCTGGGCGTCGGGTCGCTCAACTGTCTGTGCGTCCTTCGCGAGAGCGAACAGCTCGATCACGAGGTCCTGGCGCACCGACCGTACGACCTCGTCATCTTTCACATCGGATCGAACACGTGGAACGCCGCCGTGCTCGACCCCGTCGAGTGCATGACGACGGCCATCGCGCGGCTGCGGCGCGCGGTACCCGACGAGAGCGTGATGATCATGACCCCGCCGGACTGGGGTCTTGGCGGCGTGACGAAGAGCCCTCGCTGGCTCAAGGGCGTCGAGTCGTACCTGCACCGGTCGGCGCAGCAAGCGCCGGCGGCCTTCTACGACTTCCACCAGGCGATGGGCGGGGAAGGCTCGATGGTGCGGTTCCAGCGGTTGCACATGGGGGAGGAGGACGGCGTTCACCTGACGGGTCGTGGTGGGGCGTTCATGGGGCAGCGGGTGGTGGATGCGTTGATGCGGGCGTTTGCGGTGTGGGCCGGGGAGCACCCGAGGGCGGGGTGCGAGGAAGGCGGGCAGCCGTGAGCGCGGGCGCGAGCGCGAGCGCGAGCGCGGGCGCGGACGCGGGCGCGGGCGCGGGCGCGGGCGCGGGCGCGTGCACGCGCGCGTGCAACCTTGACAGATGCGTGTGCGTGGCGTGCACGCGTGCGTGCAACATGAAGAAACGCTCGAATCGGGGGCAAAGGTGCCGATCCTTGGCGCTCGCGTGCACGTTTGCGCCCGAAAGACGGGCCAATTCGCCTCAAAGACGAACGAGCGTGATCGGAAGATGCCCGGACAAGCCCGACAGATGCTCCTGTCCGCGATACACGTGCGCGATCCAGCTTCGCACGGGCCCGTGTCAGCGAGACACGGGCTCGCGTTAGCCAGACACGGGCTCGGATATGGGGGCGTGTCAGCCGGACGGGTGCCTGGGTTAGCCAGACAGGTGAGTCCCCGTGCGACGCCGCGATGGGTCTTCGCCTCGTCGACGTGCAAACGAGCGAAAGAGAGGCCTGCGTCGGCGCCGGGCTTGCGCCCCTCCGGAGTGCGCCCGCGAGCGCGCCCGCGCCCGCGCCCGCGCCCGCGCTTGCGTCCGCGCCCGCGCTTGCGCCCGCGCTTGCGTCCGCGTCCGCGCCCGCGCCCGCGCTTGCGTCCGCGCCCGCGCTTGCGTCCGCGCCCGCGTCCGCGCCCCCGACGGGCGTTGCCTCACGGCGTCCAGCGTCGGTCGCCGTCCAGAAACCACGCGAGCTCGCCCATGATCGCCTCCTGCAGCGGGCGGTCGTTCGTGTGGCCGACGGCAGCGAAGACGACGCGCGCCTCCACGCCCCCGCGCTCCAGCCGCTTGGCCGCCGCGCGCGCGGGCGGCAAGCACCAGCGCGAGCCGCAGCCGAAGAGCACGCGCGCGCCGCCGCCCGAGGCGAAGGTCGCGATGCTCGGGGAAGTCCAGACGTCGTGCCCTCCCTCGAGCTGCGCGACGCGCGGGAAGCGCGCCGGGTCGGAGAGCGCGAGCTGCGCGATCTCGGTCGCGCCCAGCGAGAAGCCCGTGACGACGGGCCGCTCGACGTCCACGTAGCCCACGAAGCGCGCCGCGAGGGCGTCGATCGCCGCGTGGAGGTAGGCGCGAAGATGCGCGCCGCCTCGTAGCGTGTAGCGGTGATCGCCCGGCGTCGACTCGCGCGGATCGTCGTCGCCCCGAGGGCAAAGGACGAAGCCCTGCGCGCCCGTGATGTGCCGCCAGGCGTCGCAGTTCCAATCCGGCCGATCGCTTGTCCCGTGCAGCACGACAAGCAGCGGGCGCGCGGACGTCGCGCCGTTCGGCACGGAAACGACGGCCTGCGGGAAGGGAGGCACCACCAGATTGGTGAAGAGCGGATCGGGCGGGAGCGGAGGCAAGCGCGGGACCGCGGGCGCGGCCGCATCCTCGGGCGCCGGCGCGGCGTCGCTCGCCTTTCCGAGGTCGGTGGCCGATGCCGCGGCGATCGCCGAGAGGGCCGCATCGCGTATCTCTTCGGCGTCCGGAGCTCGGCGCGCGCGCTCGAGCGGAGCGTCCGTCGCGGGCGTGGCGTGGCCGCAGCCGAACAAGACTCCCGAGACCAAGACCCCTGCGACCAAGACCCCCACGACCAAGACCATCGAGCAAGAGCGACTCACCGGCCGGGACCGCAGGTCCTTGTGGCTCGTCGCCTCTTTCGGCGTCATAGTGAGAAACCCTCGCCGCCCCGGCGGCAACCGCAAGGAGCACTCCATGGCCATCAGCAAGGCAAGCGCGCAGTGGACGGGTGGACTCAAGGACGGCAAGGGTACGATGAAGCCCGCTCACGCGGCCGAGGCGCTGTTCTCCCTCGGCTCACGGTTCGAGGGTCAGGCGGGCAGCAACCCCGAGGAGCTCATCGGAGCGGCCCTCTCGGGCTGTTTCTCGATGGCCCTCACCGTGGCCCTCGAGCAGGCGGGCCTGAAGCCAAAGTCGGTAAAGTCGTCCGCCGACGTTCACCTCGATCGGCAGGGCGAAGGGTTTGCCATCACGTCGATCGACCTGACGACGGAGGCCTCCGTCCCTGGCGTCGACAACGCCAAGTTCCAGGCGATCGCCGAGGAGACGAAGAAGGGTTGCCCAGTCTCCAAGGCGCTTGCCGGCACCAAGATCAACTTGAAGGCGTCGCTCGGCGCCTAAGGCCACGCTCCCGCATTCCCCCTGTAACGTGCCGGTGCCCGTACGCGAGTCGAGGCCCAGACTTTCAGCATGTGCCGTCGCTTTCGTGTACGGGCACGGGCACGTCTACAGGGAAAAGTGATCGAGAGGATGGGTTAGGCCCCGCTCGAACCGTCGTCCTTTTTCGGCTCGGGTGCCGCGGGCGGCTCCTTCGGCGCGTCGCGCTGAGCCTCCGGCTCGTGACGGGTCGCCCCGCGCGTCTTGTCGCGAGAGCCGCCACGGAAGACCTCACGCTCGAGCGTCGCGGCAACGTTCTCGAGCGCGCGCCCCACCTCTTTCGCGCTCGTCACCACGGCCTCTTCGAACTCCTTCGACGGCAACTTCTTGGCGGCGGTGCGCGCGGCGCGGAAGAGCAGCCCGAGGCCCTTGGCGACGTCCACGAGAGGATTGGGATCGTCGTCGCTCATGAAAGAACTATGCGCACGCGCGCCCGCGCTGTCGAGAGCGAGCCCGAGAGCGCGTGCGCCCGGGAGCGCGTGCGCGCCGGCGCTTGCGTGCGCGCCCGCGCCCGCGCCCGCGCCCGCGCCCGCGCTTGCGCTTGCGTCCGCGCCCGCATGTGCGCCCGCGTCCGCGCTTGCGTCCGCGCTTGCGTCCGCGCCCGCGCTTGCGTCCGCGCCCGCATGTGCGCCCGCGTCCCCGCCCGCGCCCGCGCGTTGCCCCTCACGACGACAGCAGCTGCTTCTTCCGAACCGGTCGCCACGCCGTGCAGCGATTGCGCCCCGAGCGCTTCGAGACATAGAGCGCCTCGTCCGCTCCCTTGAACAGCGTCTCCCAGTCGCTCCCCGCCTCGGGGAATGTCGCGATTCCGATGGAGCAGGTGACCGACAGGATGCCTTGCGGCGTCCGGAAGCTCGTCTTGGCGAGCTCCTCGCGGATCCGCTCGGCGAGGAGCATCGCGCCCTTCTCGTCGGTCTGCTCGCACAGCGCGACGAACTCCTCGCCGCCGAAGCGCGCCACGATGTCGGTCGTGCGTTTCTGGCGCTTGAGGATGTCGGCGAGGCCGCGGATGACGACGTCGCCGATGTCGTGGCCGTGCGTGTCGTTGACCTTCTTGAAGTGATCGATATCCGTCATCAGCACCGACAGGGGCCGCCCGAAGCGCGCCGCCGCCGCGATCTTCTGCGCGGCGGAGTCGAGCATCGCCCGCTTGTTGAAGAGGCCCGTGAGGCCGTCGGTCGTGGCCATCGTTTCGAGCTTGCGGACCATGCGTGCGTTCGACAGGCTCACGGCCAGGTGGCTGGCGAGCACCTCGAGCGTCGGCCGCACCGAGTCCCCGAAGGCGTGGAGGCGCTTCGCGCCGAGGATGAGCGTCCCGAGCGCGCGGTCGTGGATGACCAGCGGAAGCACGAGCAAGCTCGGGTTCGCGGGCCACGGCAGGCGCTTGCTGAGGACCACCTTGTCGAGCTTCTGGCCCGACTCGTACTCGCCGCGATAGGGCAGCGGGCACCGGTTCTGCACCACCATCGAGACGAGGCCCGTGTTGTGCGAGAACCGCACGCCCACGAGATCGTCGATGGTCCCGTCCGCGCTCTTGGCGGCGACGATCTCGTGCGACTTGGCCTTGTCGTCGTACACGGTGACGGCGGCGTGGTCGAAGCTCGCGATCTCGCGCGCCGCCTTGACCCCCGCCTCGACGACGTCCTCCTCGCTCAGCGCGGCGCCGAGCGCCTGCGCGGCTCGGTACAGCTTGCCCTGCTCCACCTTGGCGCGTTCGAGCTGCAGAAACACGCGCTCGTTCTGGATGGCGCGAAGGCAGAACCGCGCCGCCTGCGCGCCGATCTCCTCCTCGTGCGGCGAAAAGGCCGTGTTCTCCAGCCGGTCGATCGCGAGCACGCCGCGGAGCGTCTCGCCGTCGAGCACGGGGATCGCGGCGAGCGCGCGTACGGGGCACGGCCCCTGGTAGTAGGGGACGCGGAACGTGGGCTTCAGTCCGTGCAGCGACACACGCGCGCGCTGCGCGAGCGCCGCGCCGAGCACGCCGTCGCCAGCCGCGAATGGGGCGTCTTGCACGTCGTTCGATGCCGTCGAAAGCTCGCTGATGCGGAGGTGCGTCCCCGCGTCGTTCAGCCAGAGCAGCACCGCCGTGTGCAGGTCGAGCGAGCGGCGCAGCAGCTCCAGCGCGTAGTGCACCGACTGGTGGATCTCCTCGACGCTCGCCCGCGCGAGGCGGTCGGCGCGCACCTCCGCCCGGTCGCTCTCTTCGCCGGCGCCGAGCAGACGGTAGCTGCGGGCGTCCTCGCGAATGCGGTGCAGCTGGGCCTCGACGCGGGCCCGCGCCGTCGCGCGGATGCGAACGACCTCGGCGCGCAGCAGCGTGAGGTTCAGCAGCGCGAATGCCGCCACGAAGCCAGCGTGCGTCGCGAAGGCGCTTGGGTCGGTGCCGCCCTCGCCCTCGAGGCGCAGGCCCGCCTCGAGGACCAGGAGCCACGCGACGACGAGGAGCCCTGCGAGCGGCCGCGCGAACGCGGCGACGAGCGCCACGAGCACGTACAGGGCCGGGGACAGGTGCCCGCTCAGCCCTCCGTCGTAGCGGACGAGCGCCGCCTCGAGCGCCACCGTCAGCAGAGCCCCGATCTCGAAGTCGAGCAGTAGCGTCGCTTCGTTGGTCTCGCGCAGCTTGCGCAGCACGCGCGGGCCGAGGAGAAGCGCCCACACGACGATCGCCGCGACCGCGCCGGGCCCCAGCTCCGCGTTCGCGCCTCCCAGCACGACGTAGACGGCCAGCCCGCACACGAGGAGCACGCCGTACCCCTTTCGTGCGAGCGTTCTCCCGGCGAGGGCCGCGCGGACGAGCGGTTCCATCCCATGATGTGGCTATCGGACGGGCGCCACGGAGGCCAAGAAAGCGGCCGCTCCCGTCCCTCCTCCGGTTGGCACCCCCGACGGAGGTGGCCTATCTAGGGCGCGGGTGACCCTCCCCGCGCCCGCGTCCCGGCTGCCGGCTTCCGCCCGGGCGGACGGGGGCGGCAGACTGGTGCCCAAGGGCTGGCTCGACGAGTCGCCGGTGACCCGGGCCCTGCTTGCGCTCAACGTGGCCGTGTTTGCCGTCGAGGCGGTCCTCACGCGCAACCTCATGGACCTCCCGACGCGCGCCGCCCTCGAGCTTGGGGCGTGTTACTCGCTCGGGGTCATCGGCGACCATCGCTTCGAGACGCTGATCACGGCTTGCTTCCTCCACGCCGGCATCATGCACGTGGGCTTCAACATGCTGGCGCTCTGGCAGGCCGGCCCCCTCGTCGAGCGGAGCGCGGGGTCGGCGCGAATGGCGCCCATGTACCTGGTCGCCGGGGCGATGGGAAACGTCGCGAGCGCCGGCTACGGATGGGCGACGCGGTCGGTCGGCTTCTCGGTGGGCGCATCGGGCGCCATCTCTGGCGTCATCGCGGCGGCGCTCGTGCTCGGGTGGCGCACGCAGGGATGGCGCGGGCCGATCACGCAGGCGATGGTCCGCTGGCTCGGCTTCGTCCTGCTGTTCGGGGTGCTGTCCAACGTGGGCGGCGGACGCATCGACAACGCCGCGCACATCGGCGGGGCCCTGACCGGGGCGGCGATCGCCTGCCTCTGGCGCCGCGGGCATCGCTACTCGCCCGGGGCGACGCGGGTCCTCATGGGAGCCTCCGCGGCCGCGCTCGTCGTCTGCATCGCGACCGTCGCGTGGCGCGATCGGACCGACCCTTTCGCCACCATGATGCTCCAGGAGCGCTTCGACTACACGCACGCGGCGCTGAGCCTCGGCCGCTGCGACGACGCGCGCGCGGGCCTCGCCGCGGTCGAGCGGCTCCGGGGCGGCATGGCGCACGTGACGTCGCTGCGAACGCAGGTCGATGGGGTGTGCGGGCCCGAGGGGCCGTGAGGGCCGGGGCGCGGCGGGATTCCCTTCATTCTCGAGAGCCGCCGTGGGACTCTTCCATCATGCCGTTCGAGCGTGAGCGAGGCCGCAAATGACCTCGCCCTTTCCGGTTCGGGTCGAGCAGCGCGGGGCCGTCGTCGTGTGGACGATCGATCGCCCCGATCGCATGAACGCCATCTCGCGCGCTGTCCTGACGGCGCTTGGTGGTCTTGCGCGCGAGGCCGCCACGAATCGATCCATCCGCGCGATCGTAGTCACCGGAGCCGGAGACAAGGCCTTCAGCGCGGGCGCCGATCTCAAAGAGCGACAGGAGATGACGGAGAACGAAGTCCGCGCGCAGATCGACCTGTACCGATCGGAGCTCGGCCCCCTCGACCGGTGCCCCAAGCCCGTCGTCGCCGCCATCAACGGGCTGGCGTTCGGCGGCGGGGTCGAGCTGGCCCTTTGCTGCGACCTGCGCGTGGCCGCGCCAAACGCGGAGTTCGCGCTGCCGGAGACGTCGCTCGGCATCATCCCCGGCGCGGGCGGCACGCAGCGCCTCCCTCGGATCGTGGGCGAGGGGCGCGCAAAAGAGCTCATCTTGCTCGGGCGTCGCCTGACGGCCGCCGAGGCGCTCGCCTGGGGTCTCGTCAACCGCGTCGCTCCCGCTGGCGTCGCCGTCGTCGACGACGCCGTCGCGTGGGTGCGCCCGATCGCGGAAGGCGCGCCCATCGCGCAAGCCGCGGCGCTCGAGGCCATCGACCGGGGGTTGGACGCGTCTCTCGAGACGGGATTGATGATCGAGAAGGTGGGGTACGATAAGACGATCGTGACCGAGGACCGGCGCGAGGCCCTCGCGGCCCGCGCGGAGAAGCGTCCCCCGCGGTTTCAGGGAAAGTGATGATCCACTTCGAGTCTGCCGGCGCGCTGATGCTGCTCGTGGCCCTGGGGTGCGGGGGAGGCACGGCGCCTGCGTCCGCGCCCGCGTCCGCGCCCGCGCCTGCGCCTGCGCCTGCGTCCGCGCCCGCGCCTGCGCCTGCGTCCGCGTCCGCGCCCGCGCCCGCGTCCGCGTCCGCGCCCGCGCCTGCGCCCGCTCGCCCAACGGGCGGCTCCGTCCTCTTCGGCGACATCGCCGCGCCGAAGGGCTTCGACCCCAAGGCCACCCTCGAGGCCGCCTCCCCCGCCATCCTCTCCTGCTACGCCGATGCCCGCGCGACGCGCCCCTCCCTGCGCGGCAAGCTCCGCCTGCGCTTCGTCGTGAACGAGGGCGGCCGGGTCATCTCGGTCGACGCGGACGCGGGCGAACCCGCCTACGACGCGGCGCTTGTAGACTGCATCGGGCGCGTGCTCCGGGAGACCCCGTTCGCGAAGCCCGGTGGAACCGCGACGATCCTCGCTCCCCTCGTCCTCCGCCCTTGAAGCCATGTCGCCCGACCAGAAACTGAAAGACTCGCTCGCTCGCATCGCCGCTGGCGGGGCCGCGAAGTATCACGAGAAGAACGCCGAGCAGGGCAAGCTCTTCGCCCGCGAGCGGATCGCGCGGCTGCTCGACGCGGACTCGTTCGTCGAGGACGCGGCCCTCGCCAACGTCCTCGACGCGGAGCTGCCCTCGGACGGTGTCGTCACCGGGACGGGGCTCGTCGGGGGGCGCTGCGTGGCCGTCATGGCCAACGACTCGACCGTCAAGGCAGGGTCGTGGGGCAAGCGCACCGTGGAGAAGATCCTGCGGATCCAGGAGACGGCCACGCGGCTGCGCGTCCCCATCCTCTACCTCGTCGACAGCGCGGGGGCGCGCATCACCGACCAGGTCGAGATGTTCCCGGGGCGGCGCGGCGCCGGTCGCATCTTTTACAACCAGGTGCAGATGAGCGGCCAGGTGCCTCAGGTGTGCCTGCTCTTCGGCCCGAGCGCGGCGGGCGGCGCGTACATCCCGGCGTTCTGCGACGTCGTCGTCATGGTCGACGGCAACGCCAGCATGTACCTCGGCAGCCCGCGGATGGCCGAGATGGTCATCGGCGAGAAGGTCACGCTCGAGGAGATGGGCGGGGCCAAGATGCACTGCTCCGTCAGCGGGTGCGGCGATGTCCTCTGCAAGACCGAGGACCTTGCCATCGCGTTCGCCAAGCGGTACCTCGCCGTCATGCCCGGCCGCTTCGGAGAGGCCCCGCCGGCGGCGCCCGCGTGCGATCCGCGCCCGGGGGGCAAGCGCATCGAAGAGATCATCCCCGCGGACGAGAACAAGCCCTTCGATATGATGGCCGTCGTCCACGAGATCATCGACGAAGGCTCGTGGCTCGAGATCAAGGCGCTCTTTGCGCGCGAGGTGCTGACGGGCTTCGCGCGCATCGGCGGTCGGGTCGTCGGCATCGTGGCCAATCAGCCCAAGTGGCTCGGGGGCGTGCTCTTCGTCGACAGCGCCGACAAGGCCGCGAGGTTCATCTGGCTCTGCGACGCGTACGAGGTGCCGCTCGTCTTTCTCGCCGACGTGCCGGGCTTCATGATCGGCACGAAGGTCGAGCGGCAGGGGATCATCCGCGCAGGGGCGAAGATGATCGCCGCCGTGTCCGAGGCGACCGTGCCCAAGCTCAGCGTCGTCGTCCGCAAGGCTTACGGCGCGGGCCTCTACGCCATGTGCGGGCCCGCGTTCGAGCCCGACGCGTGCATCGCTCTGCCGACGGCGTCGATCGCCGTCATGGGGCCGCAGGCCGCCGTCAACGCCGTCTACTACAACAAGATCCAGGAGATCCCTGCGGGCCCGGAGCGCGACGCCTTCGTCGCCAAGCGGCGCGACGAGTACCGGGCCGACATCGACCTCACGAGGCTCGCGAGCGAGCTGGTGATCGACGCCGTCGTGCCCGGGGATCGGCTTCGCGCGGAGATCCGTGCGCGCCTCGAGCGTCACGTGGGGCCGGCCGCGACCCGCCCACCCAAGAAGCGCCCCGTCACGCCCGTCTGATGGGTGCACGGTCGGCCGCCGTTGCCGCCGGGTTCGTGGCCTTCGCGGGGATGCCCCGGGCCGCGGACGCGCAGACGGCGACGAGGCCCGCGCACGGAGTCGACGGCGCCGCGCTCGTCCGCCTGCTCGGCCCGCGCGCGACGAGCGCCTTCGCGGCCGGCCCGAACGGCATTGGCGCGCAGGTGCGTCTGCCCGCTGGCGTGCGCGGGGCGGACCTCGGGCTCATGGACCTCGTCCCCGGGTTCGCGCGCTTTCGGGGCTCGGCCGCGGCCGTCGTCGACTTCGCGTCGGCGCACCCGGACGTCGGCATCGAGGTGGTCCCGCCGCTTCACACCCTCCTCGACACGGCGTCTCTCTTCGTGCGAGCCAGCGCGGCGAACCTCGAGGGGCTCGACGGGTCGGGGATTCTCCTCGGCGTCGCCGATACGGGGCTCGACGTCACCCACCCGGACTTCCTCGACTCCAGCGGGCACACGCGCGTCGCCTGGCTCCTCGATCTCTCGGCCGCGCCGCTCGGCCTGCACCCGGATCTGGAGAGCCAGTTCGGCACCTCCGACGCCTCGGGCGGCAAGCTCGGGGCGGTTTGGGCGGCCGCGGACATCGACGCAGCCCTCGCGGGAGCCAGCGGGTCTTCGTCCCTTCCGCAGGACGAAGCCGGTCACGGGACGCTCGTCAGCTCGTGCGCCGCGGGCAACGGGATGGGGGGCACGTCGAAGTATCGGGGCATCGCCCCGGGCGCGACGTTGCTGCTCGCGCGCGTGGCGCCGTCAGGGACCGCGGCGATCGACCCCGACTACGTGCTCCTCGGCACGGCGTTCCTCTTCGACCGTGCCGATACGATGGGGCAGCCGGTCGTGGTCAATCTGTCGATCGGAACGGATTTCGGGCCCCACGACGGCACGCTCGCCTGGGAGCAGACGCTCGCCGGGTACGTGGGCCCCACCCACCCGGGGCGCGCGCTGGTCGCGGCGGCGGGCAACAGCGGATCCATCGCCACTACTCCCGTGCACCAGAACGTCCACGTGGATCCGGGCGCCACGATGTCCGTCCCCATCGTCACCAACGGCGCGCAGTGCGGAGGCATACAAGTGTGGGTCGCCACACGGCCCGGCGACTCGATCCGCGTCGGCCTCGACGCCCCGGATGGCACGTGGATTTCTCCCGTACCCCCCGGCCAGTCCGCCGGACACGGGACGGAAGTGGGCACCGGTCCATGCCCGAGCGGCTACAGCGCGGGCGTGTACAACGGCAGCCAGCCCCAGGGAAGCCCCGTGCCGGCGGACTCGCAGGGCGCCGTCGTCCTGTGGCAGGGGAGCTGGCCGTCCGGCACGTACGACGTCACCCTCTCGGGCTCGGGTACCGCGGACCTCTACTTCGTGGCCACGGGCGACGCGGCGGGCATTGGGCTCGGTTCGGTTGGCTTCGCGCAGGCCGTGCGCGACGCGACGATCAGCCTGCCCGCCACCAACGCGTCGATCATCAGCGTCGGCTGCACCATCAATAAGGTGGGCTGGAAGGGAATCGACGGGGTCGACGTCACGCTGCAGGTCCCCCTGTTCGACCCGACCGGCGGCACCGCCACGGGGGCTTACCGCAACGCGATCGGCGGCGAGCCGTGCTGGTTCTCCAGCGCTGGGCCCACGCTGACGGGCCTCGCCAAGCCGGACATCATGGCGCCCGGCGCCGCGATCATCGGGGCGCTCTCGCAGCAGGCCATCCCTCCCGCGACGGGCAGCATCTTCACCAACGACATGTGCGCGGACGAGACCTGCCAGCAGATCGACGGCTTCCACGTGGCCGCGTTCGGGACATCGTTCTCGGCGCCCATCGTGGCCGGCGCGATCGCCATCATGTTCCAGCACGATCCGACGCTGACCCAAGACGTGATCCTGGCCGCGCTGCAGGCCGGGGCCCACCCGCTCCGGGGCCCGGCGGTCTTCGACGATCAAGCGGGACCGGGGGAGGTCGATGTCCTCGGGGCCGTCGCGGCGATCGACCGCATCCGCGATCCCGTCTTCACGCTGCCCGTCCGGGCCCAGAGCTGGCTCACCCCGAGCGCCGAGTTCTTTCGAGCCGATGGGTCGACGCCGTTTCAAGCCATCCTCGAGCTGCGGGCGGCGCCCTCGGCCGGCGCGCAGGCCCCTCCCGCCGACGGCTTCGCGAGCGACCGGCTCGCCGGCTACACGCTCGTCGACGGGCAGACCTATCCGGGCGGAGTGCAATCGCTCGAGCGCCGCGGGCCGGGGGTGTGGGTCGCGACGGTGGCGCTGCCCGCGGGACTCGGCGGGTCGACGCTGACGCTCGGGGCGACGTTCGACGGACAGCCCATCGTCAACCAGTTCTCGGTCCCAATCGCGGTCGACGCGTGGGACGCCGAGTATCCCGCGAGCATCGCGGGAGGAGGATGCTCCGAGGCCGGGGGCCGCTCGCGCGCGGGGAGCGCGCCGGTGTTCGCGCTGCTGGCTGGGCTCTGGGTCGTCAGGGCGTCGATCGCGCGACGACCTCGAAGGGCCGCATCATCTCGTTCGCCGCGTGCTCGAGCACGTGGCAGTGCCAGACGTACCGGCCCGCGTACCCCTCGAACTTCGCGATGATGCGCGTGATGAACGTCGGGTGGGCGCGCACGGTGTCCTTCCAGCCCATCTCGCCCGCCTCCGGCGAGACGGGCGGACCCTCGAGCACCAGCTTGCCGGTCGCCATGTATTTGTCCGTGTCGAAGCTCTGGCGATCGAGTACCTGAAAGCGCACGAGATGCAGGTGGATCGGGTGCACGTCCTCGGTGAGGTTCATCAGGCTCCAGATTTCGACGGAGTCGAGCTCCGGTGTCTCCGTCACCGGCTCGTGCCAGTGCTTGTCGTTGAGCAGCATGACCATCCGCCGCTTCGTACGATCGCGGTGCTCGCTCAGGGTCAGCATGCGCGTCTTTGCGGCCGCGGAGGCGGGAATGCGCGCGACGCGGCGCAAGGTCGAAGGCAAGGGGGCCTCGCGAACGCGCGGGCCGTTCGCGACGCGAAACTGCAGGAGCTCGACGGTCTGGTTGTGCAACACGACCGTCGCGCCGCCGAGGCTCCCGAAGTCGACGATGAGGTCGGCGCGCTCTGCTGGCGCGAGCATCATCGAGGTGAGCGCCGCCGGCGCCGGCAAGAGGCCCTGGTCGGAGCCGATCTGCTGGAACGGCGCAGGTTTGGCGCCGCTGACGAACGACAGAAGGTACGTGCGCGAGTTCGACGCGTTGATGACCCGCAGCCGGTAGCGCCGCGGCTCGACGTCGAGGTACGGCCGGAGCTTACCGTTGACGAGCGTCGCGTCGCCGTTGACCTCCGAGACCCACGGCAAGTCGGCGCCAGAGGAAGGGTAGATGAGCTGTCCGTCGGCGCCGAAGAGCCGATCGAAGAGCATCACGGGGATCTCGTAGGGGCCGCGCGGGAGGGCCAGCGCGTCCTCCTCGGCGTCGCGAACGAAATAGGGGCCGAAGAGACCCGCGTACTGGTTTAGCCGCTCGATGCCCATCGCGTGGTCGTGGTACCAGAGCGTCGCGGCGTCTTGATCGTTGGGGTAATGGCTCGTCTTCGATCGACCCGGCGGGTACCAGTCCTCCGGGTAGCCGTCGCTCTCGGGCGGCACCTTCGCGCCGTGCACGTGGACGACGGCGCGCACCTGCGGCTGATCGGCCTGGGCGCCATGCAGGCTCGGATCGATCGGCAAGAAGTGGGCGGCCGGTAGCTCGTTCACCCACTCGACGAACAGCCCGCGTCCCCGGCGCGCCTCGAGGATGGGCCCGGGCACGGCCCCCTCGTAACCCCACATGCGCGTCGGCGGGAGATCACGGTGCACACGCACCTCGGTCTCGCGCATCGCGACGCGGTAGTACGGGAGCGTCTCGCCGGGCCGCAGCGGATCGGGGCGCGTTGCCGCCTGCGCCAGGACGGCGGGGATCGGAAGGGGATCGACGAACGACGCGAGAGCGTCGGGATGCAGAGGCGCGCGGAACGGCTCTGGGGCCGATGACGCGACGGTCCCCGCGCACATGCCTCCCTCGATCGGTGGCGAGGCGCCCGACGACTGGCCGGACGGCGTCTCCTCCCGGCACCCCGGAAATGATACTGGCCCGGCCACCAACGCGGCGGCCAGGCCCGTGCTCTCTCGCAAGAACGCTCGTCGGCTGAGCCGAGACACGTCGCGAGGCTACTACGACGGACGCGGGTTCTTACAGCACGCCGCCGTCGGGCAGCGCTTCGGGGACGAGCATGTTCGAGATCGGTCCGGCGATCGTGTCGAACGATCCGCCCGGCTGGATCCTCTCGCCGCCCAGCCAGTTGTCCTCGATGAACTTGAGGATCGAGGTCTGGTCGGTCAGCGTGTGGTCGATGTAATTCTTCTTCGCGTAGGGCCCGACGACGAGGAGCGGGATGCGCGTCCCGTAGCCGCACCGGCCTTGCACCGGCCCGGCCGCTCCGCCGTCCGGCGCGACACCGTTGAGCGGCGTCGTGGGAACGCCGCCGTCGCCCTGCTGGGCGCCGGATACGCACACGCCCGTGCCGTTGAGGGCGTCCTTCGAGGCGTGCGACGGGTTGACGATCGGGGGCGCCTGGTGGTCATACCAGCCGTCCGAGTCGTCGTAGTTGAACACCACGAGGGTCGAGCTCCAGTCCGGGCTCGACTCGAGGGCGGTGATGACCTCGTTGACGAAGGTCTGCTCGTCGACCGGGTCGGAGTTGCCCGGGTGGCCATCCTGGTACGCCGGCGCCTTCAGGTAGACGACGGCCGGGAAGTTTCCGATCTTCAGCGCGTCGAAGAAGTCGTGCGTGTCGTACTGGTGGTTGGCCGCGTCGGTCGTCCCGATCGCCGCGAGGCTCGACGGGCGCGCGTGGGTCAGGTTGCGCGTCGACGCGTAGTACTGGAACGGCTCGTGGTGCGTCACGTAGTCCGCGCTATTGTACGCGAAGGGCGTCTGCGTCGGGTTCGTGAGGCGGTTGCAACCCGTCGTGCCGTTCGGGTTGACGACCGTGAGGTCGAAGCCTCCCTGGAACCATCCCCAGGTGATGTTCGCCGCGTTGAGCAGGTCGCCGATGTTCCGGCCGCCCAGCGTCACGGCGTCCGACTCTTGCGGGCAAACGTCGCCCAGCGGATCCGAGTCGCCGATGAGCGTGTAGGTCCCGGCGTCGGTGCCGTCGGGCGTGATGTGGTTCTTCGAGAACAGGCCGTACGCTTCGTTCGTCGCGACGATGCCGTGCGTCTGCCCCGAGACGAGGTTGATGGCGCCCGGGGACGAGGGACCGAAGGTCGTCGTCCACGAGTTGTCGTTCAGCGCGCCGTTCTGCGCGAGGTTCCAGAACGTGTTCACCGTGTTCCCGTCGAAGTAGGCCATGACGAGGCCGTTCGTGACCACCTGGGCCGCGGCGACGTTCACCGCCGCGTCGGGACCGGCGTCGGGGTTCGCCGCGATGACGGGAGCGGCGGCCTGATCGTCGGCGATGAAGACAGCCGCATTTCCCGTGTTCAGCGGGTAGAGGTCCATCGCCGGAACGCCACCGTCCACGCCGTCGGCCGCCAGCTGCTCGGGGTTGTAGTTGTGCGACTGGTCCTCGGTCGCAGCCTGCGCAAGCGCGAGGCGCAGGGGATTCGAGGCGCCCGCGCCGTTGGCCGGGTTGAGGTTCGGATTGTTGTTGATCAGATCCACGTCGACGGGTGCGAAGCCGGCGCTTGGGTTCAGCGGGGTAAGCAGGTTGTTGACGGCCGTGGGCGTGCCCGCGTCGGCAGGGAAGGGGATGTCTCCCGGGTTGTTCTCCGCGTGCGGGTAGGTGCCAAAGTAGTGGTCGAAAGAGATGTTCTCGCCGAAGACAACGACGATGTGTTTGATTTTGCTTGCGGTCGGGTAGGCGGCGGCCGGGTCGCTCCCAGCTGCGGCGGCTCCCGCCTCGGGGGATGTCCCAGCGGTCCCAGCCTCACCCGCGGCTCCCGTCGCTCCAGCTGCACCGGCCTCACCCGCGGCACCCGTGCCACCGGCGGCACCGGGGGGACCCGGCGGGCCGGCGTCGCCCTGAGGGCCCTGAGGTCCGGTCGCTCCGTTCGAGCCCGAGCAGCCGGCCGCAATGACAAGGGCGCCAATACTCAGGCGAAATAGGTTGAAGCTCCGCATCTTGGAACACCTCCGATGGAACGTGAAAGTCCGCGGTTCACCCTGCATGGCTCGCATGGAGGTCCGGAAAACGTTCCATGTCGTTCTGGAAACGGGCGGCCTCGGCGGCGCCTCACGGCGCTCAGCGGGCTCTTTGCTAAGGTGCCCGCCCCATGACCCCGCCCCGCCGCCTCGTCCTTCCCGTCCTGGCCATCGCCCTCGGGGCAGGATGCGTGGGGACGGAGGTCGCCAAGGTCATCGCGAGTCGCGATGCCATCGGCGCCGCGCGCGACGACTACCCATGTCCGTCTCGCAACGTCCGGGTCCTCTCCACCACCGCCGACGTCAACGTTCGGCACTGGCTCTACATCATCGACATCTGCGGGGTGCCTCACGCGTACCGCGATCGCAACACCACCGGCGGGTTCGATTTCGTCGAGGTGCCGATGCCCGCCGATGCAGGGCCTCCGCCGCTCGTGCTTCCCCCGCGAGCGCCCGAGGAATCCGACGGGACGCCGCTCGTGCTTCCCCCGCGAGCGCCCGAGGAATCCGACGGGACGCCGCGACCCTGCGAACTCGACGCGTCCTGCGCGGGCCGCTGAAGCGCTCCGCGGGCCGAGCTACGCTGCCTCTCGCGTGCCGGAGATTCCCGATCTCGAAGTGTACCTGGATCACCTTCGGCGCCGCGTCGTCGGGCAGCCCCTCACGCGCGCCCGAATCGCGAGCGCGTTCCTCGTGCGGACGTTCGACCCGCCGCTGCGGAGCGTGGAGGGAAAACGAGTCCTCGGGTTTCGACGGATCGGCAAGCGGATCGTCTTCGACTTCGAGGACGATCTGTACCTCGTGCTGCACCTCATGATCGCCGGGCGCTTGAGATGGCGCGAGCTGGGGGCCAAGGTGCCGGGCAAAGTGGGGCTCGCCGCGTTCGACTTTCCGGTCGGGACGCTCGTGCTCACGGAGGCGTCGCCGAAGAAGCGCGCGTCGCTGCACTTGGTCCGCGGCCTCGCCGCGCTCGCGGCCATCGACCCGGGAGGCATCGAGCCGCTCGAGGCCGACCTCGCCGCCTTCCGAGCGTCGCTCGCTCGCGAGAACCACACCATCAAGCGGGCGCTGACCGACCCGTATCTCTTCGCGGGGATCGGCAACGCGTACTCGGACGAGATCCTCTGGCGCGCCCGGCTGTCGCCCGTGCGCCTGACCCGCGCGATGACCGACGAAGAGACTGCGCGCCTGCACGACGCCACGATCGCGACGCTGCGCGAATGGACCGCACGCCTCGCGAAGGAGACCGGCGACGAGTTTCCGGAGAAGGTGACGGCGTTCCACGACGGCATGGCCGTGCACGGCCGATACAAGCAGCCTTGCCCCGCGTGCGGCTCGCCGGTGCAGCGCATCGCATACGCCTCCAACGAGGCCAACTACTGCGCCCGCTGCCAGACGGGTGGAAAGCTCCTCGCCGACAGGGGTCTCTCCCGGTTGCTTCGCGGCAACTGGCCGAAGACCCTCGACGAGCTCGAAGAGCGCAAGCGCCGCTGAGCGTGTGCCTGCCGCCAGGGACTGTAGAGTTCTACTGGTAACGGAAATGGTCGCCCAGGATCCCTCCATTCTGCCCTGTTCGTGGGATCCTGTAGAATGGAGGGCCGTGCGCAGGATGTCGCCTATCCCGACCGCGGGATTCAGGTGCCGGAGATGACTTCGGCCCAGGCGGAGCGTCTTGCCCGAGCCAAGGAGAGGATCGGCAAAGTCCTCAAGGGCAAGTACCGTCTCGATCGCGTGCTGGGCGTGGGCGGCATGGCGTCGGTCTACGCGGCGACGCACCTGCGCAACGCAAGCCGCGTGGCCGTCAAGGTGCTCCACAAGGAGATGGCCGCCGACGAGAACGTCCGCGCGCGCTTTCTCCGCGAGGGATACGCGGCCAACACCGTCGAGCACCCGGGCACGGTGCGCATTCTGGACGACGACACGGGAGAAGACGGTTCCGTCTTTCTCGTGATGGAGCTCCTCGAGGGCGAGACCCTCGACGCCCGGTGGGAGCGCAGCGGGCACCGGCTCAACACGCGCGAGGTGGCGCGGATTCTCTACAAGCTGCTCGACGTCCTCGCCGCCGCGCACGCCAACGGCATCGTTCACCGCGACATCAAGCCCGACAACCTGTTTCTCACGCGCGAGGGCGCCGTGAAGGTGCTCGACTTCGGGGTGGCGCGGCTCGTCGAAGCGCCCGTGACCTCCACGCGGCCCGGCGGCATCGTGGGGACGCCGGCGTTCATGGCCCCCGAGCAGGTGCTCGGCAAGACGGTCGACGCGCAATCGGATTTGTGGTCCGCGGGCGCCACGGCGTTCACCTTGCTGGCCCGGTGCTTCGTCCACGAGGCGACGACGGCGCAAGAGATGATGGTGATGGTGGGATCGCGCGCGGCGCGATCGTTGGAGGTCGTCGCACCCGACGTGCCGACGCCGCTGGCGCGCGTGGTCGATCAAGCCCTGATGTTCAACAAGGAGGACCGCTGGCCCGACGCGCGCACGATGCAGCGAGCGCTCGCCGACGCCCATCAAGCGGCCTTCGGGGCGCCGATGCCCGGCGCGGAGGACGCCGACGACGGATCCGCCCTTGTCCTCGCGAACCAGGCGCCCGGGAACGCCGCGCTTCCCCCCGAGCGACCCTTCGACCGGTCGAGCGCCGTCACGGTGCTCACGGGGGCGACGCCCGTCATCTCGCAGCCCCCGGAGCCCTTGCCCCCCGGGACCCTGCCGCGAGCGTCGCGGCGGCCTTCGCGCCAGACGGTTCTCGCCGCAGGCGTCGTGTCCCTGACGGCAGTGATCGTCGTCGTGGTGACGCTGACCGCCGGCGGGCCGGCGCCGATCGAGCCCTCTGCCACGACGAGGGAGGCGAAGGGGGCGAGCGCGCCGGGGCCCGCAAAGGCGGCGGCCCCTCCTCAGGGCGCGTGGAGCACGCCCGTCGCGGCGCGCATGGCGACGGCCGAACCCCCCTCGGTTCCTGTTGAGTCCTTGCCCGCCGTGGGACAAGCTGCTCCCGTGCCCGCCCCGACTGCGCTCCCCGTGGCGCCCGCGCCCCAGCCCTCGGCGGCTCCCGTCCGCGCGGCCGCTCACCCCGCCGTCAACTGCTCGCCGCCGTTCACGACGGATCCCGAGACGGGCAAGAAGAAGTGGAAGCTCGAGTGCCTGTGAGGCGCCGCGCCTCGTCTCTTCTCGTCGTCGTCGGTGCGATTTCCGTGGCTTCTTCCGGGGCGGCCCAGACGGCGGGGGCGCGGAGCGCGAAGCCGACGAAGCAAGAGTGCGTCGCCGCGAACGAGAGCGCCCAGGACCTGCAGAACGCGGGCAAGCTCCGCGACGCCGAAGAGCAACTGCGGACGTGCACCAACAAGGCCTGCCCCGGCATGGTGCGCGACGACTGCGTCGAGCGGCTCCGTCAGGTCCAGGCAGCGATCCCGACCGTCGTCTTCCTGCTGCGCGACCCGGACGGCATCGACGTAGGGTCGTCCGCGGTCACGGAGATGGACGGAGCGCCTCTGCCCGCGGTGCTCGACGGGACGCCCATCCCGGTCGATCCCGGCGACCACACCTTCAAGTTCACCGTGGCGGGTCGTCCGCCGGCGACGCGCCGCATCTCTCTTCGCGCCGGCGAGCGACTGCGCCGCGACGTCCAGCTCAAGGCCGAGCCGTCCCGCGGGTCGACGCCCCCCGAGGGCGCAGCGGCCGGCGTCGTTGAACCGGCGCAGGCGCCCGAGTCGCCCGTGGCTACACCTGCGCCCGTCGGCCCTCCCGCCCCGGAGACCCCTGGCACCGAGGGGCGCGCAGGGGGCGGCGCGCGCGTCGCCGGTTTTGCCGCCCTGGGGGCTGGGGGTGCGGGCCTGCTTCTGTCGGCGATCTTCGGCGCGGTGGCGATCGGCAAGAAGTCGGCGTTGCTCAAGGCTTGCCCCGACCACCAGTGTCCGCAATCGCAGCAATCGGAGATCGACTCCTTCGACGGCAACCTCGTCGCGGGCAACGTCGCGCTGGCGGTCGGTCTCGTCGGGGTAGGGGTCGGCAGCGGTCTGCTGTTTCTGTGGCCTTCGGCCAGCAAGGCGACGACGCCGGTCGCGTCCACGCTGACGCCGTGGCTCGGGGTGGGCGCCGCGGGCCTCCGCGGAAGCTTTCGATGAAGGCGAATCCGACCGCCGCGGGCTCGGCGCTGCTGTTCGTCGCGCTCGCGGGCTGCACCGCCGTCTTCGGCGAGGGTGACTTCGCGGTCGTATCGTCCGACGCAAGCTCCGCGAGCGGGTCCTCCGGAGGTTCGAGCTCGGGTGGAAACGCAGGCGCGGACGGCGCCGTCGGGCCGAACGGCGATGCCTCGACGGTCTGCTCGTCGGGTCTGTCCAGGTGCGCGGGCATGACGCCGCAGACGTGCATCGACGAGCGCTGGGAGAACGCCGGAAACCCCTGCAGCGGCGCGACGCCGGTCTGCATCGCCGGCGCTTGCAAGCCGTGCATGCCCGGTACCCACCAGTGTCAGGGCTCGACGGGCCTCCAGACGTGCAGCGACATCGGAGAGTGGGTCACCCAGCAGGACTGCCCGTACCTCTGTACCGGCGCAGGGGTCTGTTCGGGTGCATGCATGCCGAGCACGGCGCAGTGCGACGGAACAGCCGTTCAAATGTGCGACTCGAGCGGCGCTTGGCAGTTCAGCACCCAGTGCATGTACACGTGCATCGACGGCGCATGCGCCGGGGGGTGCGTGCCGGACACCGTGCAGTGCACGACGAGCGGCGATGCGGTGCAGACCTGCGACAACACGGGCACGTGGCAGGAGACCGCGTGCCCCGACGCGTGTTACGGCGGCCAGTGCATCGCCGGCGCGTGCGTACCGAACGAGGCGCGATGCCTCGAGTCGTCGAACCCCCCGTCGTCCACGCCGCAGCTCTGCGACTCGTCCGGGGCGTGGCAGAGTCAAACGGCGTGCGCGCAGCCGACGCCCGACTGCCAAGGCGGTTCTTGCACCTGCCTCGAGACGACATGCGGCTCGACCTGCACGGACACGACGAGCGACCCATCGAACTGCGGCGGCTGCGGCCTCGACTGCCAGGGGCAGCCCTGCAGCGGGAGCGCGTGCCAGCCGCTCGCCCTCGCGACGGATCAGGATCAGCCGTGGGGAATCGCGCTGGGTGCCAGCAATTGCTACTGGACCAACCGCGGCGATGGGACGGTGATGACCGTCGCCGCGACAGGGACGGGTTCGCCGTCGCAGGTCGCTTCCTCGCAGAGCTCGCCGACGAGCATCGCGACCGACGCGATGAACGTCTACTGGGTCGACACGACGAGCGGCGGCGCGGTCCTCGAGTGCGCGCTCGGCGGGTGCAGCGCGCCGACCGCCCTCGCCACGGGGCAGTCCAGCCCGTGGGGCATCGCGATCCCGACGTCGGGGGGCGACGCTTACTTCACGGCCGGACCGTCCGCGCGAGCGGCGTTGCTCACCGGCGCGGGCGTCACGGTGCTCGGCACCGAGTCGGGGACCCCGACGGCGATCGTGACCGACGGGTCGTACGTCTACTGGTCGGACGCATCGGGCGCCGTCTTCAAGTGCGCGGCCCCGGGGGGCTGTTCGAGCCCCACGCAGCTGAGCCCCGCCGTTGGCCAACCCTCGTACGGCATCGCGATCGACGCCTCGAATGTCTACTTCAGCGTCGCGTTTGCAGCGGACGGCGGCGCGCCGGCTGGCGTCTGGATGGTGTCGAAGACGGGAACCTCTTCCACGTTGCTCGCGTCGGCCAACGAGCCCGTCGGCGTCGCCGTCGACCCGTCGACGGCGACCGTGTACTTTACCGATATCGGCAACGGGACGGTGTCGAAGGTCTCCGCCGGTGAAGGGGGCGCGCCGCTTCTCGTCGCCACCGGACAGAGCGTCCCCACGGGCATCGTCGTCGGCTCGGCCTACGTTTACTGGACGAACGCCGTCGCGGGCGGCACCGTCATGCGCATGACAAAATGATCGACGATCGCGCTCGCTGACTAGTGCAGCGCCATCGTGATGACGTCAAACCTTTGCTGTCATCCCGAGCGCAGCGAGGGACCCCATGGACGACGCCCTTCCGCGCTCTCCGTGGGGTCCTTCGCTGCGCTCAGGATGACAGCAAACCTTGAGCTCATCTCGACGGCGGTGCACTAGCTCGGCGGGGGTGGGATCATCGATGGGAAGCTTGGTGCCTGGATGGGCGACGTCTCGCCGGTGCGGTCGAGCGCCAGCTTGAACAGGATGGGGCCGACCATCTCGTTGATCGCCACCGCGGCGATCGCGAGCGCGCGAAACTGCGTGCCGAAGCCCGGGAACTCGCGCGCGATGATGACCGAGAGACCGAGCGCGAGGCCCGCCTGCGAAACCAGGCCCGACCATCCCCACGTTCGCAAGGCCGGCGGGTCGCCGGCGAGACGCGAGGCCAACCGCCCGCCCGCCCATGTCACGACCGTCCGGGCGAGGGCCAGAACGAGGGCCGCCGGCCCCAGGGTGTGCAGCAGCGGGACGTTCAGGTCGGCGCCCGCCGTCGCGAAGAAGACGACGTAGACGACAGTCCCCGTCTGCTCGATGTAGCGTAAGAACTTGTGCCCCTGGCTCGAGAGGTTCCGGACGATGAAGCCGGCGACCATGAAGGTGAGCAGCGAGTCGAACTTCAGGTACTCGACGACCGTGCTCACCCCGAAGCCGAGCACGAGGAGCACGACGAGCATCTGGCGTTCGACCAGCAGCAAGTAGGCCGCGATGAAGAGGCCGAGGGTCGTGCCGAGGGCGACGCTGCCGAAGAGGTTATGGCCGAGCGTGCGCAGCGAGTCGAGGGCGAAGGTCGCGGTCGGATCGACCAGGGGCCGGGCGATGCTCATGACGAGCGAAACGAGGACGACGACCACGATGTCCGACGTCATGACGAAGGCCAGCGTGAAGGTCGCGAGCGGGCCGCTCGCGCGCGTCTGCGAAAGGATGCCGAGCGTCGCCGAGGGGCTGCGCGTGACCGAGAGCGCTCCCCAGAGCAGCGCGAAGCCGAGCAACGCCGCGGGCCGCAGCGAGCGCGCGAACGGCAGCACCGTGCGGGCGCCCGCGAAAAAGAGCCCGGTGACAACGACGAGCACGAAGAGGCACTGCACGACCGTCGCCCAGGCGAGGCTCTTGGCGCCCTTACGCACCGTCTCGAGATCGAGCTCGGCCCCGCCCGCCAGGGCGATGAGCGAGAGCGCCAGCGTGTTGACGGGAGAGAGCGTCTTGACCGTGTGTTCGTCGACGAGGCGAAGGACGTACGGGCCGGAGATGATGCCGGCCAGGAGGTACCCGGTCAGGTGAGGGAGGCCGAGCGGGGCGACGAGCTCGCTCATCAGCGTGCCCGCGAGCAGCAAGAACCCGATCGCCGCGATCGTCCAGAGGCTCCCGTGCGTCTCGGGTGCGAGGCGCGTCACCGCGAGCACGAGGCCCCCGAACGCCGCCAGCAGCACGACGTGCAGTGCGTAGCCGCCGGCCCCACGGCGTCCCGCCGCTGCCGCCGTGCTCATGCCACGGCCTCGCTCGGCGCGTGTGCGTCCTTGATCTCGC
>Ga0302326_10005525_pt1 | contig 28804 bp, 32 predicted proteins | sample Palsa_T0_3_FD_202264 | JGI IMG/M metagenome (GOLD analysis project Ga0302326, IMG submission 202264) | Peat permafrost microbial communities from Stordalen Mire near Abisko, Sweden - Palsa_T0_3 | ecosystem: Environmental > Terrestrial > Soil > Palsa > Peat permafrost | place: Sweden: Abisko... | reverse complement strand
CCGGCTATGGCGAGCCACAAGGTCGGGCGATAGCCGATCGTGTCGGCGAGGAGGCCTCCCAGAGGCGCGCCGACAACGATCATGCCGCGATTGACCGACCGCCTCGTGGCGTTCATCCGACCCTGCAGGGCGTCTGGCGTCACGGCCTGCCAATAGCCCATCTCGTTGGCGTTCTCGGCGCCCATGGCGAACCCGTAGAGCGCCTGGCCGATCGCCAGGGCTGCGACGGTGATCCAGTGGCTGGCGCTCGCGGGCGCAAGGGCGACGATCGCCCAGGCGACGGGCATCAAGGCGCGACACGCGATCACGGCGCGTCCGGCGCCCCAGCGTAGACCGAGCCGCGTCGAATACAGGCTGCCGAGAAGTCCCGTCCCGCCAGCGGCGGCGAGCGCCAGCCCAAGCTCGAAGGGCGTGAGGTGGAGGCGTAAGAGCACGAAGGGCACGAAGACGGTCGTCACCATGCTGTTGCACACGAACCAGCCGTGGGTGGAGATGGCCAGCGGCGCGAGTGTCCGGTGTCGGTAAATCCACCTCAGGCCCTCATCGATCTCTTGGCGCAGGTTCAAACGTCGGGCGCCCAGGCCGGGCTTCGGCTCAGCTATGCCGATGCCTGCGATGGTGATGGCCGAGATCAGGTAGGTGACCGCGTCGATGAGAACGGCCAGCGGCGCACCCAGAGCCGTGACGAGCGCGCCGGCGAGAACGGGACCAGAGGTCTGTGCGACCGCGGCGCCCTGGTCCAGCCTCGCGTTGGCGGCGAGCAGCGAAGAGGAAGGCGCTAACCGGGGAAGAAAGGACTGGCTGGCGGCGTCGTTCCACAGGGTCATGAGGCCGAACAGGGCGACAAACCCCATCAGGACCGGAAGGCTGAGCCAGCCCAGCAGCCACAGGGCGGGGATCGCTCCAAGAGACAACGCCCGGGCCAGGTCCGTGGCCACCAGGATCGGCTTGCGCCGTCGCCGCTCCACCGTGGCGCCGACGATCAGGCCGAACAGCAGGTAGGGCAGCCACCTGGACGCATTGACCAGTCCAACCTCGGTGGGTGTGCCATGCAAGGTCACCACGACCAGAACTTGCAGGGCCAGCGACGTGATGTAGCTGCCGAACGCCGAGACGGTTTCAGCCGTCCAAAAGGCGAGATAGCCGGGAAGCCGGAAGACGTCCGGTTGCGAGGGACGCTCGTGCGGAGAGGCAGGCGGTCCTGTCACCTGGCTTCCACGAGGGCGCTGAGTGTCTCGGTCACGCTGGTGCGGCCTCTCCCTGCCGTGGCGAGATCGTAGCGAGAAGAAAGTGCGACCAGCGAGGGTGAAGTGGAGACCGTGTATCTGAAGTCCGCTTCCCACCCCTTCCGAGCCATTCGGAAGGTCCGCTAGTAGGTATCGAGCTAGTGATCATTCGGGGCATGGAGAGGCGGGCCCGCGCGCCGCCAAATATCAGACTCCATCCACTAGTCGCCAAGCACATGGACGGCGATTTCACGGCGATGGGGGGCGGCGCGATGTTCGAAGAGGTAGATTCCCTGCCAGGCGCCCAGCATCAGCCGGCCGCCGAGGATGGGGATGGAGACCTGGAGGCCGGTCAAGGCGGCGCGCAGGTGGGCGGGCATGTCGTCCGGACCCTCGTCGTCGTGGGCGTAGCGGGCGGGATCTTCCGGGGCGATGGTCTCGAAGAAGGTCTCGATGTCGGTCCGCGCCTCGCGGGCGGCGTTTTCCTGGATGAGGAGCGAGGCCGAGGTGTGGCGGCAGAAGAGGGTCAGCAGGCCGGTGGCGATCACCTGGCGGCCAAGCCAGTCCACGACCTTCGGCGTTATCTCGTGCAGGCCGCGGCCGGAGGTGCGAAACTCGAGGATGTCGACGGCCTGGCGCATCGGGTCGACATAGCAACTCGACGCAGGCGGGCGAAGTCGTGGCGCTGATCCGAAGCGCCCTCCTCCCGGGCGACGCGGCGGCCATCGCGGCCATCGACACGTCGTTCACCACCTCGCAGATCTACGAGATCGAAACCGCCGCAGACGGTTTTCGCATCGTTCTCCGCGACTTGGAGCAGCCGCTTACCAAGCGATTTCCGCTGGACGACCTGGAGAGCCCGGATCGGCCCTATGCCGATGCCTGGGTCGCGCTGGAAGACGATCGCCCGGTCGGATTCGCCGCGGCGTCCTTTCAGACGTGGAACGGGCGCCTGGTGCTGTGGCACCTCTACGTCGATCGCGCGTGGCGTGGACAAGGCATCGCACGGCGTCTTCTCGAGACCGTCGAGGACCATGGCGTCGGACGGGGCGCGCGACATCTGTGGCTGGAGACAAGTTCGCTCAACGCGCCGGGCGTCGCCGCCTATCGCGCCCTCGGTTTCACCCTGACCGGCGTCGATCTCACCCTCTACGACGGCACGCCGGCGGAGGGCGAAGCGGCGCTGTTCTTTTCCCGGGCTATTGCGGGCTGAAGCTCGACTACTTCGCCGCAGCGATGGCGGCGTCGAGATCGGCGAGCGGATGGTACCCGGGCGTGAGCGCCGCGCCATTGACGACGAAGGTGGGCGTGGCCTGGACGCGGTCGACCTTCGAATAGCGCTCGACGCGCCGGTCGAGGGCCGCCAGGGCCTTGCTGTCGGTGACGCAGGTATCGAAGGTCTTTTCGTCCATGCCGTTGGCCTTGGCGATGGACATGAGGACGCCGCGCGGATCGTCGAAGAGGCCCGGTTGGCTTGCGTATATCGCGCCGGTCACGTCGAAGTACTTGTCCCTGCCGAGGCATCGCGCGAGCAGGAATCCGGCGGCGGCGGCCGTGACCTCGCCGGTGTCGCCGACCAGCATTTCGCGCGAGACGAAGTGGATCTTGCCGGTGTCGATGTACCTGGCTTTGAAGGTCGGCCAGACCTCCCTGTACCATTGGCCGCACACCGGGCAGGCGACCGAGGCGTACTCGATCACCGTCACCTTGGCGTGGGGATTGCCAAGACTCATGTCGTCGGGAACGGGCGTCGGCGCCTTGGCGCAGGCGGCTGCGGCCAGAACCAGGGCGCCAGCGACCAGCAGGCGGCGATCGATCGACGGCATCGGGTGGACTTCCCTTCTTCCCTCCGGCCGCACGGGCGACCCAGGATCCGCGAGATAGCCTATCTAAGTCCCGAGCGGCGATAGCCTATGCAGTGGAGATTGACTTCGCCTCGCCTCTCCGTATGGTCCGCGGCCTTCAATTTCATCGCGCGGCGGCTCTCCCGCGCCCCTCGGAATCGTTCTCATGGCCAAACCGGCTTCAATCAAGATTCGCCTGAATTCCTCGGCGGATACCGGATTCTTCTATGTCACCAAGAAGAATGCGCGGACCATGACCGAGAAGATGGTCGTCAAGAAGTACGACCCGGTCGTGCGCAAGCACGTCGAATTCCGCGAAGGCAAGATAAAGTAGCCTAGGAGGTCCGGCGCGGCGCGCCTGTGGATCAGGCGGCTCGCGCGACCACGACGTTGCGGCCGGCGGCCTTGGCTTCGTAGACCGCTCTGTCGGCCCGCTTGAGCAGGGCCTGGGCGGTGTCACCAGCGCCGAGGGTCGCGGCGACGCCGATCGAGATCGTCACGTCCAGCAGGTCACCGCCCTCGCCGACCTTGAAAGGCGATCCGGCGACGTTCTTGCGGATGCGCTCGGCGATCCGATGGGCGTCTTCGAGGCGGGTGTCGGGCATGATCACCAGGAACTCCTCGCCGCCATAGCGGCAGGGAAGATCCATGGCCCTGACGTTCGAGGCCAGGCGGACCGCGAACACGCGCAGCACGTCGTCGCCGGCGTCGTGGCCGAAGCTGTCGTTGATGTGCTTGAAGTGGTCGAGGTCCAGCATCAGCGCCGCGACCGGCTCGCCGCCACGCTCGGCGCGTTTGGTCAGGGCCGCCAACTGGCCCTCCATATAGCGACGGTTGTGCAGACCGGTCAGCGGATCGGTGACCGCCAGTTCGAGGCTGTGCTCGAGGTGATTGCGCAGGAAGTCCGCGTAACGCTTTCCCTTGATGAGGCTTTTCACCCGAGCGATCAGTTCCTCGGGATCGACGGGCCTGGCGATGACATCGTTGAACCCAATCTCCAGGGCCTTGACCAGGCGGGCTCGATCGTTCGGGTCGACGACGCCGAGGATCGGCAGGTGCCTGGTGGTCTCTTCGGCGCGCAGCTCGGCGCCGAACCTCAGGCCATCGAAACCCTTGGCGGTGGCGTTCACGATCACTAGGTCCACCGGACCCTTGGCGCTCAGATGGCCCTTCTCGGGGTCGGACTCCACGATCGGCCGGTGCTCGTCGGTCAGAACTTCGGCGATCCGCCCGGCCTGGCGTTCCTGGTCGTCGACGATCAGCACCCGGCCGCCCGCGCCTCCAAGCTTGGCGACCGCGGCGGCCATGCCCAGGCGCCGACCGGTGGCCTCGCGCTGGCGCAGTTCGTCGATGACCATCTTCAGGCGGGTGAGGCTCTTGACCCTCGCCAGCAGGGTGAGATCGTCGATGGGCTTGGTCAGGAACTCGTCGGCGCCCGCCTCGAGGCCGGTGATTCGTTCGGCCCTGCCGTCCAGCGCCGTGACCAGGACCACCGGAATGTGACTGGTCGCTTCGTCGCGCTTCAGGCGCCGGCAGACCTCGAAACCGTCCATTCCGGGCATCATCACGTCCAGCAGGATGACGTCGGGGCGCTCGCTCTGGGCCATGTCCAGCGCCGCCTGGCCGTTGCGGGCGGTCAGGATCTGATAGTATTCGGCCTGGAGCTTGGCCTCGAGCAGGCGAACGTTGGCCTCGACATCGTCGACCACCAGGACTCGACCAGGCATCGCCCCGCTACTCCAGAAGCCGGCGAATGGTGGCCAGGAACGGAGCGACGGCGATCGGCTTGGCGATGTAGGCCTCGCAGCCACCTTCGCGGATCCGCTCCTCGTCTCCCTTCATGGCGAAGGCGGTCACGGCGACGATCGGGATGTGGGAGAGCGAATCGTCCTCCTTGAGCCACTTGGTGACTTCCAGACCGGAGATCTCGGGGAGCTGGATATCCATCAGGATGAGGTCGGGCCGATGCAGCCTCGCCAGCGTCAGGGCCTCCAGGCCCTCCCGGGTCTGCAACGTCTTGTAGCCCTGAGCCTCGAGCAGATCATGAAAGAGCTTCATGTTCAGCTCGTTGTCCTCGACGATGAGGACCGTCTTGGCGGCCGAAGCTGAAGGCATTCGAGTTCTCGGACCGTGCGAGTCGCCCTCGACCCGCTCCGATCACCCGCTAGACACACCAATATCCTTAAGTCGAGGTTAGTCCCCCCGATCAGCGGCTCTTTGGGGTCACGTTCGGGCGCGGCCTGATCTAAGCTTCCGCCATGATCCGCATTGGCGTCGATTTCGGCGGAACGAAGATCGAGGCGGCGGCGCTGGACGAGGCCGGCGCCATAATTGCGCGCGCACGTGCGCCCAACCCAGGCCACTACGAGGGCTCGCTCCAGACGGTCCGGGCCGTGGTGGCGGAGACCGAACGCCTAAGCGGCGCGCTGGGCGCAACGGTCGGCATCGGCGTTCCAGGCTCGACATCGCCGAAGTCCGGCCGGATGCGCAACGCCAACAGCGTCTGGCTGAACGACAGGCCCTTCCACCAGGACCTGGAAGAGACCCTGGGGCGCCCGATTCGGCTGGAAAACGACGCCAACTGTTTCGCCCTCTCGGAAGCCTGTGGCGGCGCGGCCGACGGCGCGGAGGTGGTGTTCGGCGCGATCCTCGGCACCGGGTGCGGCGGTGGCGTCGTGGTCCGGGGCCGGACGATCGAGGGCCGCAACCACATCGGCGGCGAATGGGGCCACACCCCCCTCCCCTGGCCGAACCGCGAGGAGTTCGACGCCCATCGCTGCTGGTGCGGTCGGCGCAACTGCCTGGAGACCTGGATCTCGGGGACGGCGCTGGGGGCGACCTACGAACGCGCCACCGGAGAGCGGGCCACGGCCGAGGCCGTGGTCGCCGCTGCGCGCGACGGCGAGGCCGCCGCCGGCGCGGTCTTCGAGGCCTGGATAGAGCGGCTCGGCCGCGCCTTCGCCGTCATCTGCGACATCCTGGACCCGGACGTCATCGTCTGCGGCGGGGGTATGTCGAACGTCGCCGAGATCTACGAGCAGGTCACGCCGCACATCCGCCGCCACGTGTTCTCCGACGTCTTCTCGACCCCGGTCCTCCAGGCCCTGCACGGCGATTCTTCCGGGGTGCGCGGCGCCGCGTGGCTGTGGCCGCTGGACCAATGAGCACCCTCTGCCGCGATTGCGAGGCGATCGTCACCGCGCCGGCCGGAGTCTGCGCCGCCTGCGGCTCGCGGCGCACCGCCAGCCATCCCGAGCTCGAGACCCTCGCCATCGCTCATCTGGATTGTGACGCCTTCTACGCCTCGGTGGAGAAACGGGACCATCCGGAGCTGCGCGACCAGCCGCTGATCGTCGGCGGCGGCGTGCGAGGGGTCGTCACCACCTGCTGCTACATCGCGCGCACCTTCGGCGTCCGCTCGGCGATGCCGATGTTCAAGGCCAGGGCCCTCTGCCCGCAGGCGGTGATCCTGCGACCGGACTTCACGCGATACCGGGCCGAGAGCCGGCGGATCATGGCCGCCCTGCGCGACCTGACCCCGCTCGTCGAGCCGCTGTCGCTGGACGAGGCGTGGCTCGATCTTTCGGGAACCGCGCGCCTGCACGGAGCGCCGGCGGCGGTGGTGCTCTGCCGCCTGCAGGGCCGGATCGAGCGCGAGATCGGACTGGCGGTCTCGATCGGGCTCGCGCCGGCGAAGTTTCTCGCCAAGATCGCCTCAGATCTCGACAAGCCGCGCGGCTATGCGGTGATCGGCGCCGCCGAGGCCAAGAGCTTCCTGGCGCCAAGGCCGGTGTCGATCCTGCCGGGGGTGGGATCGGTGTTCGCCCAGACCCTCGCCCGGTCCGGGTTCGCCACGGTGGGCGACCTCGCCCGCGCCGATCCCCGCGACCTCGTCCGCCGATTCGGCGCCGGCGGGGCGCGCCTCGCCAGGCTCGCCCACGGCCAGGACGCCCGGCGGGTCGACCCGACCTCGCCGCGCAAGAGCATCAGCGCCGAAACAACCTTCGACGACGACATCGCCACCGTGGGCGCTCTCGAGGATCGGCTTTGGCCATTGTGCGAGAAGGTCGCGCGCCGCGCCCGCGCCGAGGCGACCGCCGGACGCGTCGTAACGCTGAAGCTGCGGCTCGCGGACTTCCGCATCATCACCAGGAGGCGGTCCCTCGACGCCGCGACCCAGACCGCCAAGTCCCTGTTCGCCAATGCCCGCGCGCTTCTCGAGGACGAGGCCGGCGCCGCCGCCTATCGCCTGATCGGCGTCGGGCTTTCGGAGCTCGAAGAGGCGCGCGCGGGCGCCGACGACCTCTTCGGCGGGGCCGAATCACGCGCCCTCATCGGCGAGCGCACGGCCGACGCCATCCGCGCGCGCTATGGCGATGCCGTCCTGGTGAGCGGGCGCAGCCTCGATCGGGGCGCCAAGAGCCGACTTCCGCGTTGAAAGCACGCAGGGATTGAAACGGGGCTTTCAATGGCCGCAGTTTGTCATATCTAATCGTGCAGCGTGGGGTAGGACCCACGGCCTTGGAGAGCCGTCGTGGCGGAACGACAACAGGGAGATCAGGTTATCGGCACAGGTACGGCCGTCGTCACCCAGACGAAGACCAAGACCCAGAAGCCTGCCATGTACCGCGTATTGATTCTGAATGACGACTACACTCCGATGGAGTTCGTCACCTACATATTGGAACGATTTTTCAGCAAATCGAGAGAGACTGCGATTCGCATCATGCTTCACGTGCACCAGAATGGAGTGGGGGTATGTGGCGTCTTTACCTATGAGGTGGCGGAGACCAAGGTGGCGCAGGTCATCGAAGCCGCCCGCAGGCATCAGCACCCGCTTCAGTGCACCATGGAAAAGGATTGAGAGGCCGTAATTGCCGTCGTTCTCGCGTAATCTCGAAGAATCCCTGCACCGCGCGGTCGCCTACGCGAAGCAGCGCAAGCACGAATACGCGACCTTGGAGCATCTGCTCCTCTCGCTGATCGACGACAACGACGCGAGCGCCGTCATGCGCGCCTGCGACGTCGATCTCGTGGCCCTGAAGAAGAACCTGGTCCACTACGTCGACAGCGAACTCAAATCCCTGGTCGTCGACGACGCCGAGGACGCCAAGCCCACGGCCGGCTTCCAGCGGGTCATCCAGCGCGCCGTGATCCACGTCCAGTCCTCGGGCCGCGAAGACGTCACCGGGGCCAACGTGCTGGTCGCCATCTTCTCCGAGCGCGAGAGCCACGCCGCCTACTTCCTGCAGCAGCAGGAGATGACCCGCTACGACGCGGTGAACTTCATCGCCCACGGGATCGCCAAGAAGGCGGGCGCTTCGGAGACACGGCCGCCCAAGCCGACCGGGGAGGACGAGGAGAAGCCTCCCGTCAAGACCGGCGGCGAGGCCCTGGAAGCCTACTGCGTGAACCTCAACGAGAAGGCCCGCCAGGGCAAGGTAGACCCGCTGATCGGCCGGATGAACGAGGTCGAGCGCTGCATCCAGATTCTCTGCCGCCGGACCAAGAACAACCCGCTCCTGGTCGGCGACCCAGGCGTCGGCAAGACCGCCATCGCCGAAGGCCTGGCGCGCAAGATCGTCGGCCACCAGGTCCCCGACGTCCTGGCAAGCTCCACCATCTTCTGCCTGGACATGGGGGCGCTGCTCGCCGGCACCCGCTACCGCGGCGATTTCGAGGAGCGGGTCAAACAGGTGATCAAGGAACTCGAGCGCCAGGAAGGGGCGATCCTGTTCATCGACGAGATCCACACCGTCATCGGCGCGGGCGCCACCAGCGGCGGTGCCATGGACGCCTCGAACCTGCTGAAGCCGGCCCTCGCGTCCGGCAACCTGCGGTGCATGGGATCGACGACCTACAAGGAGTTCCGCCAGCATTTCGAGAAGGACCGGGCTTTGGTCCGCAGGTTCCAGAAGATCGACGTCAACGAGCCGTCAGTCGAAGACACCGTGAAAATCCTCAAGGGTTTGAAGACCTACTACGAGGAATTTCACAAGCTGAAGTACACCGCCGAGGCGTTGCGCGCGGCCGTGGAGCTGTCGGCCAAGTACATCACCGACCGCAAGTTGCCCGACAAGGCGATCGACGTGATCGACGAGGCCGGCGCCTCGCAGATGCTGGTCGCCGAGGCTCGGCGGCGCAAGGTTATCGGACTCAAGGAAATCGAGGCGGTGGTGGCCAAGATCGCCCGCATCCCGCCCAAGTCGGTCTCCAAGTCGGACACCGAGGCGCTGAAGCAGCTGGAAACCGACCTCACCGGCGCGGTCTTCGGCCAGGCCGAGGCGATCAAGCAGCTTTCCTCGGCGATGAAGATGGCCCGCGCCGGCCTTCGCGACGCCGGAAAGCCGATCGGCTGCTATCTGTTCTCGGGCCCCACCGGCACCGGCAAGACCGAGACGGCGCGGCAACTGGCCCTGACGCTCGGCATAGAGCTGCTCCGGTTCGACATGAGCGAATACATGGAGCGGCACACCGTGAGCCGCCTGATCGGCGCGCCTCCGGGCTACGTCGGCTTCGACCAGGGCGGCCTGCTGACCGACGCGGTCGACCAGCATCCCCACGCCGTCGTGCTCCTCGACGAAATCGAGAAGGCGCACCAGGATGTCTACAACATCCTGCTGCAGGTCATGGACCACGGGGTGCTGACCGACGCCAACGGCAAGAAGGTCGATTTCCGCAACGTCATTCTGATCATGACCACCAACGCCGGGGCCCAGGACGCCCAGCGCAATTCGATCGGGTTCGGCCGTGGCAAGGTCGAAGGCGAGAACGAGGAAGCGATCAAGCGCCTCTTCACCCCCGAGTTCCGCAACCGGCTGGACGCCATCATCGGATTCAAGGCCCTGACCCCGGAGGTGATCCGGATGGTTGTCCAGAAGTTCATCCTCCAGCTCGAAGCCCAGCTGGCCGACCGTCACGTCACCATCGAAACCACCGACGAGGCCATCGACTGGCTGGCCAAGAACGGCTTCGACGAGCTCTACGGCGCCCGTCCGCTGGCTCGGGTGATCCAGGAGGAGATCAAGCGGCCGCTCGCCGACGACATCCTCTTTGGTCGCCTCGCCAAGGGCGGACACGTCAAGGTGGTGCTCAAGGACGGAAAGCTCGCCTTCGAGTTCGACGAGAAGGCGGCCATCGGCGTCCCTAGCGTCGACGAACCCGAAGCCGAGAGCGCAGTCGCCGTGGGCGAGCCCGACGCCGAGGAGCCGGTGCTGGCCTAACCGGCCGGGCGTCCCCGGCCGCCGTTCAAGGGATCCGTGCGGCGATCGCCTTCGCCAGCTCCGCCAATTCGGCCGGATCGGCGGCGCCGGCGCCGTGGCGGCCGAGCGGTGCCCCGGCCCAGCGCGGAATGATGTGAAAGTGCAGGTGGAAGACGGTCTGGCCGGAGGCCGAGCCGTTGAACTGGGTGACGACGATCCCATCCGGTCTCAGGGAGGCGCGCACCGCCGTCGTGACGCGCTGCACAGTGACGATCAGGGCTTTGAGCGCCGCAGGCTCGATGTCCATCAGGTTGCGCGCGGTCGAGGTCTTGTGCACCGCCAGGGCGTGGCCGCGCGCCTGAGGGAAGGCGTCCATGAAAGCCAGGGTTTCGTCGTCTTCGAAGATCTTGATCGCCGAGGCTTCGCCACGAATGATCTTGGCGAAGATATTGCCCGGATCGTAGGCGCCATCGAGACTCATTTCCTTGCCCCTGGCTGTCGGTCTGATCCATGATCCTTATCAGAGACCCTAGAAGCGAGGGAGCCATGGCCGGACTGCAGCTCAGCCCCCGTCAACAGAAGTGGTTCGCCTCCGTTCGCGCCAGCCTCGAGCGCGACACCGGCAAGACGCTGGCCGAGTGGGTCGCCATCGCCCGCGGCTGTCCGGAGACCGGCCACCGGGCCAGGCTCAAGTGGCTGAAGGATAACCACGGCCTGCTTCAGAACCGCGCCTCTCACGTCCTTGCCGAGGCGTTCGGCGCCAACATGGCCTGGAGCGAGCCCCGAACCCTCATCGACGCCCTGTGGACCGATCCTTCGTCCCGCGCGATCTTCGAGGCCGTCGACGCGCAGGCCCTGGCGTTGCCGGACGCCATCCAGACCGCGCGCAAGGGCTACACCGCGTGGGCGCGGCAGTTTCAGTTCGCGGCGCTGCGACCGATCAAGGGCGGCGGCGCCATGCTTGGCCTGGCGGTCCCCCCTACCCTGGATCCCGCCCTGGAGCCGCCGCGCAACGAGTCATGGTCCGAACGCCTGAAGGCTCGCCTTCCCATCGACGGGGTCGCCAGCCTCCACGCCCACCTCGCGCCCCTGCTGAAGGCCGCGTGGGAGGCTTCCTGACCCTGGAGGAGCGCGCTCAGCCCGTCGGGGTTCTGGGCCTTTCCAGGCGCCAGGTGAGATGGCGACGCACGGTGGGCCACTCGGCGGCGATGACGCTGTAGACGCAGGTGTCGCGCAGCGAGCCGTCGGCGAGGCGGCTATGACTGCGAAGGACGCCATCGAGCTTGGCCCCGAGGCGCTCGATCGCGCGGCGACTCGCGACGTTGAAGAAGTGGGTGCGGAACTCCACCGCGATGCAATCCAGGCTCTCGAAGGCGTGACGCAGGAGCATCAGCTTGCACTCGGTGTTGACCGGCGTGCGCTGGACCTGGGCGCGATACCAAGTGGACCCGATTTCCAGGCGGCGGTTCACCGCATCGATGTTCAGATAGCTGGTCATGCCCACCGGCCGACCCGTCGCCGCTTCGATGACGGTGAAGGGGAGGCACGCGCCCTCGGACCGGAGCGCCAGGCGCCTCTCGATGTCCTGCGCAATGTCCTGCGGCGCCGCGACGCCGGTATACCAGAGCTTCCAGAGCTCCCCATCCTGGACCGCCAGCGCGAGTTCGGCGCAGTGACCCAGCGACAGCGGAACCAGGCTGGCGTGGGTTCCGCGAAGTTCGACCTCCGGCGGCCACGGCCTCCGGCCCGGCGACGGCGGGGCGCTCATGCGCTCGCGCGCCGAAAGGGCGAGAACTCCTCGGCGAGCCAGTCCATCTCGCCATGAACCGCCAGCCGTTCTTCCTCCAGAAACCGTGCGACCGGGTCCCGGAGCGCGGGGTCGGCGATATAGTGGGCCGAATAGACGGCCGTCGGCAGATAGCCGCGGGCGATCTTGTGCTGGCCCTGAGCCCCCGCCTCCACCCTTTGCAGGCCCCTCTCGATCGCCTGTTCAATCGCCTGGTAGTAGCAGAGTTCGAAATGGAGGAACGGCACGTCCTCGACGCAACCCCAGTTGCGGCCGAAGATGCAGTCCGCGCCCATCAGGTTGAGCGCGCCGGCGATCCAGCGGCCGCCGCGGGCCGCCATGATCAGGAGCACCTTCTCGCCCATGCGCTCTCCAAGCAGGGAGAAGAAGCGGCGGTTGAGATACGGACGGCCCCACTTGCGCGAGCCGGTGTCCATATAGAAGGCGAAGAAAGCGTCCCAGTGCGCCTCGGTGAGTTCGTCGCCCGAGAGCGCCAAGATCTCTAGACCGGTCATCGCCTCCCGGCGCTCGCGGCGAATGGTCTTGCGCCGGCCTGAGGAAAGGGCGCCGAGAAACTCATCGAAGCTCGCGTAGCCGGCGTTTCGCCAATGGTACTGCTGGTTTTCGCGAAGGAGCAGCCCCTCGGCCCCCAGGAATCGCCACTCGGATTCGGTGGGGAAATTCAAGCCCAGATTGGAGGTCTGGACCCGCTCGCACAGTCCCAGGGCCCCTCCCAGGAGCAGACGCCGCCCGGCCAGCTCGTCGACATCGCCCCGGACCATCAGCCTTGGTCCGGTCACCGGCGAGAAGGGCGAGGCCGCGACGAGCTTGGGATAGTAGCGCCCGCCGGCCCGCTCGTAGGCGTCGGCCCAGGCATGGTCGAAGACATACTCTCCCTGGCTGTGGGACTTCAGGTAGAGCGGCATGACCGCCGCCACGGCGCCGGCCTCGTCCTCGATGGCGAGATGGTGGGGGGCCCAGCCGGTGCGGGGCGCCACGCACCCGCTCTCCTCCAGAATGTCGAGGAAGTCGTACTCGACGAAGGGGTTGGCGGCGTAGCCCGGATTGAGAGCGCAGGCGTTCCAGGCTTCGCGCCCGATCTCGGAGATTCGTCGATGTGCGCGCACCAGAGACTTCAGTCTCGTCACGCGGCGAAGCCCTCGAAGATCAAATTATCGCAACCGGCGGCAACCGCGCTCCACTCGTCGGGCGTTCGCACCGTCCAGGCGATGATCGGCATCCCGCGCTTGCGAAGCGCGGCCGCCTTGGCGCTGGGCAGCATGTCGAGGCCAAGGGCGAGGAAATGCGGCCTCGCCACCTTCACGTGCTCGAGCCGGGCGTAGGCGCGGCGCAGCTCCGGCGCCAGGTGGCGCGCATCGCCGTTGGCGTAGCTGTAGCTGTCCAGGCCGCGGAGGATCTGGGGATGATTTTCCGCGAACCAGGCATGCGAATAGGGATTGAAGCCGATCACGCAGGTCGGGCCGTTGTGATCGATGAGAACCTCGCACACCCGCCTTTCGAGCGGCCCCACCTCGCCGTAGGGGATCTTGATTTCGATGTGGACCATGGAGCGATGGCCAACGAGGGTGAGGGTCTCGGCCAGGGTCGGGATCGTCTCGTCCGTGCCGGCCAGACTCATGGCGCCAAGGTCGGCGGCGGTGTGGTCGGCGATCCGCCCCGGCCGACCCGTCATCCGAAGGAGCAGGGTGTCGTGGAACACCATCGCTTCGCCATCGGCGGAAAGCTGGACATCCAGCTCGATGCCGTAGCCGGCGGCGCAGGCGGCCCGGAAGGCGCCAAGCGAGTTCTCCGGCGGCCCATCGTGGCTCCAGAGGCCGCGGTGGGCGATAGGCGGATCGAAGAGCCGATCCCAGGCCTCGCCGAAGGCCTGCTTCACGAGACCTCCACCACCGCGTCGACCTCGACCGCGAAGTTGAGCGGCAGGCGATAGACCCCGACCGCCGAACGGGCGTGGCGGCCGGCTTCGCCGAAAACTTCGGTCATGAGGTTGGAGCAGCCGTTGATCACCTTGGGTATGTCGAAGAAGTCCGGGCCGGCCTGAACGAACCCGCCGAGCTTCACCACCCGCCTGACACGACCAAGATCGCCGTCACAGGCCGCGTTCATCTGGGCGATGAGGTTGATGGCGCAAAGCCTTGCCGCCGCAACCCCTTGGCTGAGGTCGAGATCAACGCCGACTACTCCTCTTATCCCTCCGGAAGCATCGACCGAGACCTGTCCGGATATGTGGATCAGGGCGCCACAACGCACGAACGGCACGTAGTTGGCGACGGGAGCGGCGGGCTTGGGCAGCGTCAGGCCCAGGGCGTCGAGGCGGGCTTGGGGGTCGGCCATCGGCGGCACTGTTAGCGCTCCGGGACAAAAGGAAAAGGCCCGGCCATGTCATGCACGGCCGGGCCTCGAAATTCCACTATCAACCTTAGAGGTTGGAGGCGAATTCCTAGCGGGGGGCCTGGACGCGTTCGACCATGGCGGTGACGCGCTCGTTGAGCGGCGTAAGGCTCGCCTTCACCGAGGCGGTCATCGCTTCGGCCATGACGCCGGCCTCGGCCACATAGCCTTCGAAGGCCTTCTTGGCGTAGGTCGTCTGGAGTTCGAAGACTTCCTGGAAGCTCTTGGCGGCGGCCAGGGTCTTGGCGGCGGCGACCTGATCTTCGATCGACTTCTTGGAATAGGCGACAGCGCGGGCGCTGACGGTCTCGGCACCCTTGGCGGCGGCGGTCACGGAAGCGACGACGGCGTCCAGGTTCTTCCTGGACTGGGCGTTGATCTCGCTCACCGCGGCGATGGACTTCTCCACCGACTCGCGGAACGCCTTGGCGCCGGCCATGGCGAAAGGTTCGGCCGCGCTCTTGGCGGTTTCTGCGGCGGTCTTGGGGTGTTCGGCGGCCATTTAGTGGATTCTCCTTGGGGCGTTGGGGGAACGAGGGCGGGCTAAGAACGGGAGGATTGGGGTCAGGCGCTGCGCCGGAAGGGCGCGACGGACCGCTTAATCCCATGCTGCATTGCACAAGTCAACGAGATTTTTGTGCGCCGCACCATTTTGCCGCATTGACCCCCGAGGGGTTTGCCCGCCGAATAGGCGCCCGCGCTCAACACTTGTTTACCTTAGCTCAACCCTCCGCGACCCATGTTAAGGGGAGGGTCGGAAATCCGCCCACCCTCTCCTCGTCGAGTCGCCCCACCCGTCGCCGGAGCCTGCTTAATGTTCCAGACTTCCCGCCGCATCGCGCCTCCGATCGCGGCCCTGTTTCTCGCCCTCGGCCTCGTGGTCGGGCCGGTGGTCTCGAGAGCCGAAGGCGAGTATCGCGTCTCGACCGCCGAACCGAAGTACACCGCCATCGTCATGGACGCCCGCAGCGGCGAGGTCCTCTACGCCGAGCGCGCCGACAGCCCGCGCTATCCGGCGTCAGTGACCAAGCTGATGACCTTCTATCTCGCCTTCGACGCCCTAGCCTCGGGCAAGCTGCGCCTTACCGACCAGCTCGTGGTCTCGCCGCTGGCGGCGGCCCAGCCCCCGACCAAACTAGGGCTACGCGCCGGCGAAACGATCGCGGTCGAGGACGCCCTGCACGCCATGGCGGTCCATTCGGCCAACGACATGGCGGTCGCCGTTTCCGAGCGGCTGGGGGGCACCGAATCGCAGTTCGCCGCCCTGATGACGCTCAAGGCGCAGCAGCTGGGAATGCTCAACACCCACTACGTCAACGCCAACGGCCTGCCTGACAGCCGTCAGGTCTCCACGGCGCGCGACCTGGCGATCCTCACCCGCGCCATCCTTCGCGACTTTCCGCAGTACTACAGCTTCTTCAGCCAGCAGCAGTTCAGCTATCGGGGCAAGAGCTACGTCAACACCAACCATCTGCTGGGACGGATGCCCGGCGTCGATGGCCTCAAGACCGGCTTCACCAACGCCGCAGGCTACAATCTGGCCGCCTCGGCGATGCGCAACGGCAACCGCCTGATCGCGGTCGTCATGGGCGGCTCGTCAGGACCCAGCCGCAACGACAACGTCGAGAGCCTGCTGCTCACCGGATTCGACGTGCTCGAACGCCGCGCCCGGGGCGAGAAGATCGAAGTGGCGCAGAACCTGTTCGAGGCCGCGCCGTCCTATCGGTTCACGCCGCCGGTGCGGGTGGAGCAGGGTGACGCCGAGGATGACCCGATCGATGTCGTCCTGACCGGCGCGACGGCCAAGCCCATCAAGATCGCGGCCGCGGCGACCATGGCCAGCGCCCTGCAGGGCCGGCCGATGCTGATGGCCGACCTCGGCCGTCGACCCGCTCCCGCCCCGGCTGTCCATGCCCGCGAGGCCCAGGACTGGTGGGTGCAGGTCGGGACTTTCCGCAGCCACCGCCAGGCCAAGGCGCAGATCGACACCGTCGGGCGCCGGTTCTCCCGCTTCTTCGACGACGCGGTGGGCAAGGTCGACGGCCACGGCCGCGCCTACGCCGCCAAGTTCTCGGGCCTCAGCCAGACCGCCGCGCGCGACGCCTGCTCGACGGTCCGAAGCCGCGGGCTTCCCTGCGAGGCGCACGGCCCGGCATGATCCAAAGGCGCGCGAGCCTATTTCAACAGACGGTCGCGGGCGGCGTTGAGCTGAGCGGCGAGGCCGCTCGTGCCGCCTCGGTCCGGGTGGGCGTGGCGGATCTGCTGTCGGTAGGCGGCCTCAATCTCCGCCGGCGTCGCCGAATCGGTGACGCCCAGGATCGAACGCGCCTGCGCCAGGCTCATGGCGCCTGTCCCTGGCGGCGCCGCGCCGCCACGCCTCAGGCCCGCGCCGATCCAGGCCGAGAGGGCGACGAGCGCCAGGCTCGCGATCCAGCCGCCGCGAAGGCCGGCGACGACCGCCCCGGCCGCGGCCAGCGCCGCGAGGACGCCGCGGGCCAGACGCTGGGGCTGACGTAGGAGCGCCGGCCGCCGGCCAGCCCAGACGAGAATCACCAGCACCGCCGCGCCGAGCGCGAGGAACACCATCACCGGCCCTGGTCTCTACTCCGCCGCAGCCAGGGGGGCCGATAGCGCCGCGAGACCCAGTTCTCCCATCAGCACCCGCAGCTCCTGGCGCGCGGCGACGTGGGTCAGGGAGACCTGCACCGGCCGCACCTTGCTCGAAAGGTCGGCGACCGTGAGGCCAAAGGGGAAGAGTTCGCGATAGATCACGCGGTCGCGCAGCCCGGCGATCGGCCGAAAGCCGACGCGGCGGGATAGGGCTGCGAGCCGCTCGTCGACCCGGCGGCGATTGCGCGGCTCGACCGAGGCGAGGCGGTTGCGCAACACCACCCAGTCGACCGACCGCCCCCGCTCGGCGGCGCGATGCTTGCGCGCCTCCCACACCGTCTCGGCATAAAGGCTCGGCCGCACCAGTTCGAGGGTCACTGGATCGATGACGCCCAGCATCGCGAAGTCGACGAAACTGTCGTTCATCGGCGTGACTATCAGATCGGCGTTTCGGTGCGCGGCCCGCGAGAGCTCGGTATCGGCGCCTGGCGTGTCGACGATAGCGAAGTCGGCGTCGCCGCCCAGCGCGCTCTCGAGGCCTTCCAGATCCCGGGCCACCGCAACCTCGGTCGGGGCCGGCAGGCCAACGCCGGCGGCGGCCATCCAGGCGGCGCGGTGGGCGAAGAAGGAGGCGCTGGACTGCTGGCGTATATCGAGATCGACGACGACCACGCGCGCCCCTTCGTGCAGGAGGGCGGTCGCGAGGTGGACGGCGACGGTCGACTTCCCCGCCCCCCCCTTCTCGTTGCCGACGACGATCACACGCCCCTGGGGCAATTCGATGGGTCCGATCTGAAAAAATCCGAGAAAGAGCGACGCGACTCGCGCGACGCCGAGGACGAGACACCAGAGGGGCGGCGCGCGTCAATCCAGGCGCGCGGCTGGACGATGACTATCCTCTGAGTCGGCGTACTCTGCGTCCCCAATGGCCGAACGCCGGTCCTACCAGGCCCCGATTTCGCGCAGCCGTCTGGTCAGCTCGAGCGGGATCTGGGCCTCGCCAAGACCCCGCGGCAAATCGGCGGGCGCGTCGGGAGGAGCGAGATAGCGCCAGCCCTGGAACGGGCGTCGCGGCGTCGGCATCGTCAGGACCAGCGTCTCGTCGAGCGTGACCTCGCAGCGCGCCGCGGGGCCTTCCCCGACCGTCTCGACCGCCAAGATGCGTTGCCGGGAGAGGATGAACCCCTTGAAGACACGGTAGAGAGAACCGCCGGCCACAAGTTCGACCGACCGGCGGGGAGTCTGGCGGGTTCGCAGCTTCCAAGCCTCGCCCGCCGACGGGCGGCGCCACGCCAACAGTTCCTCGACGCTGTCGCATCCGACGCAGAGCTTGATCAGATGCAGCGGCATGGATCCGACCACTCAAGCGGCCGGAGCCAGGCGGACCAGCAACGCCCCCTCGATCACCTGATCGCCGACCCTGGCCGCAATGTCGCCGATTTCGCCATCGCGGGGCGCGGCGAGGGCCTGCTCCATCTTCATCGCCTCCAGGACGACGAGGCTCTGCCCGGCTCTCACCTTCTGGCCTTTTTCGATCAGGACCGCGATCACCTTGCCGGGCATGGGCGCCCGCACGCTGCCGTCCCCCGCAAGCAAGGTGGCGCCGCCGGAGGCCTCGCCCGGCAGCGAAAGCGCGAAAGCCGCCCCGCCCTCGAAAACGATGATTCGGTCGCCGTCGACCAGGAAGGGCGGGAGCGGCGCGGCGAAATCCGGCTCGATGTCCATTTCCTCGCCGTCGACCAGGATCCGGCGACGTGTCGCGGGGGCGGCGTTGAGGCGAAAGCCGGCCGCGCCGAAACGCGGCGACCAGGGCGACGGCAGGCCCCGTTCTCGGACCAGGGCGGCGGTCGCGGCGGGCGATGGCGGCGGCTTCGCGGACAGGGCGTCGCCGCGGTCGGTGATGAAGCCGGTGTCGATGTCGCCGGCCAGGAAGCCGCGGTCGGCCAGGCACCTGGCGAGGAAGGCGGCGTTGGTCTTCACCGGCCAGGCCTGGACCGCCGCACAGGCCAGCTCCAAGCGCCGGGCCGCCGCGCCCCTCTCCCCCTCGTGGGCGATCAGCTTGGCGAGCATCGGGTCGTAGAACGGCGAGACGACATCTCCCTCCTCGAATCCGGAATCGACCCGAATGCCCTCCGCGAGACGAAAGCGTGTCAGCGGCCCGGTGGAGGGCAGGAAGCCGCCTGCCGGATCCTCGGCGTAGAGCCTCGCCTCGATCGCGTGGCCGTCGATGACGATTTCGTCCTGTCGCAGCGGCAGCGGCTCGCCGCAGGCGGTGCGGATCTGCCATTCGACGAGGTCGACGCCGGTGATGGCCTCGGTGACGCCGTGCTCCACCTGCAGGCGGGTGTTCATTTCCATGAACCAGATGGCGTCGCTGCGAAGTCCACGAGACGCATCGGCGATGAACTCGACGGTTCCCGCTCCGCGGTAATCCACGGCCTTGGCGGCGCGGACGGCGGCGGCGCAGAGCGCGGCCCGCGTCGCCTGATCCATTCCGGGCGCCGGCGCCTCCTCGATCACCTTCTGGTGGCGGCGCTGGAGCGAGCAGTCGCGCTCGAAGAGATGGACGACGTCCCCGTGGGCGTCGGCGAAGACCTGGACCTCGATGTGGCGCGGCCTGGAGACGTAAGCTTCCAGCAGCACGCGATCGTCGCCGAAGGCCGACGCCGCCTCGCGCCGGGCGCTGGCCAGGGCGGCTTCGAATTGCGCCTCATGGTCGACGCGGCGCATGCCCTTGCCGCCACCGCCGGCGACGGCCTTGATCAGCACCGGCCAGCCGATGGCCCGCGCCTCGGCCGCCAGCCGCGCCGGATCCTGATCCTCGCCCAGATACCCTGGAGTGACCGGAACGCCGGCGGCGGCCATCAGCGCCTTGGCGGCGTCCTTGCGGCCCATCGCCCGGATCGCGGCCGGCGGTGGCCCGATCCAGACGAGACCGGCGTCGAGGGCGGCCTGAGCGAAATCGGCGTTTTCCGATAGAAATCCGTAGCCTGGATGGACCGCCTCGGCTCGCGAGGCCTGCGCGGCCTTAAGGATCTTAGCTTGGGAGAGATAGCTCTCCCTGGCCGGCGAAGGGCCGATGGCGACGGCCGCGTCGGCCTCGCGCACATGGGCGGCGCCGGCGTCTGCTTCGGAAAACACCGCGACCGTCCAGATCCCCATGCCCCTGGCGGTGCGGATGATACGACGGGCGATCTCGCCGCGGTTGGCGATGAGGATCGAGCCGATCATCTAGGACGCGGCCCCCACCGCGTTCAGCGTAAGGACGATGACGGCGAGCGTGAGCAACGCAACCGCGAAACTGGAAAAGAAGAAAAGCAAGAGCATCCGAAAGAGCGTGCCAAGGACGCTCGTCCGATAAACCCCCCGCATGTGGACGAAGAGGTGGGTTGGCGCGGCAAAACCCAGCAGGCCGCCAAGGCCGCCGAGGCCGACCATCCCCATCAGGGTCGTCAGCGTGAACAGCATCCCCATGAACGAGAGCGAGTGCATCGCGAAGATGGCGTGATCGAAGATGAAGAACCGCCGCTGGAAGACGAAGAGGACGCTCAGCAGCAGGGTTCCCACCGGCAGGAGCATGATGGCGATCCGGTGCGTCCAGCCCTCGATGCCCGCCACGAACTCCTTCTGGTGGTTGATGGCGTAGTTGAGGCGCGGGTTGAGCCACGCGTCCAACGCGCGCATCTGCGGCCCGCCCCCCAGCGACAGGTTCATCTTCGCCTCCTTGGGCGTGTCGGCCTGGTAGAATCTCGTGGTGTTCGTTCCTCCCCCTTTCAGGCCGCCGACGAAGAAGAAGACGACGATGACGACCAGGAAGAGACGCAAGGGGGGCGCCTGCGAAGCGCGCCGGCCGGCGATGTAGTCCCTCGTCAGAACGGCGGGCCGCAGGACGAGGCGCGGAAGGGTGTGAAAGACGCGCCCGTCGGCGTCGAAGAAGTTCTCCAGCGCCTCGCGGGCCAGCGACCAGATCGAACGCTCGAAGGTCTCGGCAAGCTGGCCGCAGGCGTGGCAGTAGGGTCCCTCCAGCGGCGCGCCGCAGTTGGCGCAGGGAGAGCCGAGCTTGGCGGCGTTGCGGGACCGCCAGCTCGCGAGGCCGCCGAGCGAGGCCGCGGCGGCGATTTCGAGTTCGCGGTCCACCACAGGGGCGGTCGCTCTTCAGCCCGCCCAGGTCGGCTTGCGGCGCTCGCAGAAGGCGGCGACGCCCTCGCGCCCCTCGTCGCCTGTCCTGGCCTTGGCGATCGCCCGCGCCGTCTCCTCCATGAGGCCATGGTCGATCTGGCGGCCCACGACTTCCTCGACCAGGCGCTTGGACGCAGCGACGGCGCCGGGGCCGCAGTCGAGAACCTCGGCGGCGATCCGCGCCTTGGCCTTGGCCAGAGCCGCCGCGTCGGCGACGACCTCGTCGATCAGCCCGATCTCGCGGGCGAAGGCGGCGTCGAAGACCATGCCGGTGGCGAAGAGGCTTCTCGCCCGCCGGGGGCCGATGGCGCGGACGACGTAGGGGCTGATGGTTGCGGGGACGAGCCCCAGCTTCGCCTCCGAGAAGGCGAACTTGGCGTCGGCGGTGGCGATAGCCAGATCACAGGCCGCCGCCAGTCCCGCGCCGCCGCCAAAAGCGCCGCCCTGGACCAGGGCGACGGTCAGCATCGGCAGATCGTGCAGGTGCTTGAGCATCACCGCCATGGCCATGGCGTCGTCGCGGTTGTCGGCCTCGGTGAGATCGGCCGCGTCGCGCATCCAGCCAAGGTCGGCGCCGGCGCTGAACATCGCCCCCTTGCCGGCGACAAAGACCACGCGCACGCCATCGGCGGCGTGGAGCGTCTCGAAGGCCTCGCGGAGCGCGCCTATCACCTCACCGTCGAAGGCGTTCCTGCGGTCGGCGCGGTTCATCGTGACCGTGACCGCCGAATCGCCGCCGCCCTCGATGACGACCAGGTCCGACACCGCGTCGGTGTCGGGAACCTCGACCAGGGGATCGGCGATCGGGTTCGACATGGGCGGCTCATCCTCGTTCTTCGACGCTTCGGCACTTATCGCACGTCCGCGGCCGGCGCCCAGGGCGGGCTACATCCGGAAGACGCCAAAGCGGGTCTCCGGGACGGGCGCGTTATAGGCGGCGGCGAGCGCCAGGCCGAGAACATCTCTAGTCTGGACCGGATCGATGACGCCGTCGTCCCAGAGCCTGGCGGTGGCGTGGTAGGGATCGCCCTCGGCCTCGTAGCGCTCGCGGATCGGGGCCTTGAACGCCTCCTCGTCGGCCGCCGGCCAGGTCTCGCCGCGGGCCTCCAGGGCGTCGCGGCGGATGGTCGCCAGGACGCTGGCGGCCTGCTCGCCGCCCATGACGCTGATCCGGCTGTTGGGCCAGGTGAAGAGGAAGCGGGGCCCGAACGCGCGACCGCACATTCCGTAGTTTCCGGCTCCGAACGAGCCGCCGACGATCACGGTGAACTTGGGAACCTCGGCGCAGGCGACGGCGGTGACGAGCTTGGCGCCGTCCTTGGCGATGCCGCCGGCCTCGTAGCGGCCGCCGACCATGAACCCTGAGATGTTCTGCAGGAAGAGCAGCGGGATGCGGCGCTGGCAGGCGAGTTCGATGAAGTGGGCGCCCTTGAGCGCGCTCTCCGAGAAGAGCACGCCGTTGTTGGCGAGGATCGCGACCTGGTAGCCCCAGATGTGGGCGAAACCGGTCACCAGCGTCGTTCCGTAAAGGGCCTTGAACTCGTCGAGCCGCGAGCCGTCGACGATCCGGGCGATGATCTCCCGCGCCTCGACCGGCGCGCGCACGTCGGTGGGAACGATTCCGTAGAGTTCGCGCGGATCATAGGCTGGCGGTTCGGGATCGGCGGGGCGCGGCGACGGCGGCCGAGCGCTCCCGAGGTTGGCGACCGCCGAGCGCAGGATCCGCAGGGCGTCGTCGTCGTCGATGGCCACGTGATCGACGACCCCGGAGCGGCGGCCGTGGGTGTCGGCGCCGCCCAGCTCCTCGGCGCTGATCACCTCGCCGGTGGCGGCCTTCACCAAGGGCGGGCCGCCCAGGAAGATGGTCCCGGCGCCGCGGACGATGATGCTCTCGTCGCTCATCGCCGGCACATAGGCGCCGCCGGCCGTGCACGAGCCCATCACGCAGGCGAGCTGGGCGATCCCCGCGGCGCTCATCCGCGCCTGGTTGAAGAAGATCCGGCCGAAGTGTTCGCGGTCGGGAAAGACCTCGGCCTGGTGCGGCAGGTTGGCGCCGCCGCTGTCGACCAGATAGAGGCACGGCAGGCGGTTCTGGATCGCGATCTCCTGGGCCCGCAGATGCTTCTTCACCGTCATCGGGAAGTAGGCGCCCCCCTTCACGGTCGCGTCGTTGGCGACCACCATCACCTCCCGACCCGCGACCCTGCCGACGCCGCAGATCAGGCCCGCGCCGGGGGCTTCGCCGTCGTAGAGGTCGAAAGCGGCCAGCTGGCCGATCTCAAGGAACGGCGACCCCACATCCAGCAGGCGCTCGACCCGATCGCGGGGAAGGAGCTTGCCCCTGCCGGCATGGCGCTCGCGGGCCGCCGGCGGTCCGCCGAGCGCGGCCGCGGCCACGCGTTCGCGCAGGGTCCGCGCCAGGGCCTCGTTGAAGGCGAAGTTGCCGCGGAACGGTTCGGCCGAGGTGTCGATGGTGGTGGCGAGTTTCGGCATGGCCGAGCCATACACCGGCGCCGCCTCGCCGCGCGAGCCCGGCGGTCGATCCGGTCAGGAAGTCATTCGGTCACCGGCTGGACCAGTCCGCGCAGGCCGTCGATGGAGACCCGGTTCGATTCGTAGCGGCGCTCGGCCCACTCCTCGTAGGGCCTGGCGTCGACCCATCGGCGAAGCTGGTCGCGCTCGCCGCGATAGTCGAACAACGGCACGCCCCAACCGCAGCTGTCGGCGACCTTGTCGATGTGCACTGTGATGACGCCGCGCGCCCGCTCGAAAGCGGGGAAGAGCGCCAGCTTCTCGTCGAATCCCGGCTCGCCGAAGGCGACCGCCTCGCCGCGCCCATAGAGGCGCAGGATGTTCGCCGCGCCCTCGAAAGCGCAGAACATCAAGGTGATGCGGCCATTCTCTCGCACGTGGGCGTGGGTCTCGATGCCCGACCCGCCAAGATCGACATAGGCGACCGTCACCTCGTCGATGATCGCCAGGCTGTCGTAGCCCTTGGGCGAGACGTTGACCGAGCCGGTGGCCGAAAGCGGCGCGGTCGCCACGAAGAACAGCTTCTGGCGGCGGATGAAGTCGATCAACCGCTGATCCAGCCGGGGATAGCTATTGCCCAATGTCCCTGTCTCCCCACGGTTTCGGCCGGAGATACTAGAGCGCGACGCACCCGGAATGAAGGGGCGGTCGGGACCGCCGGATCAGGGTTCGAGCCAGACGCCTTCGTGGTCTTGGCTCTGGATGCAGCCCCGGCTTGCCAGCCAGCCCTGAACGCCGAGCGGTGTCGCGAAGACGGGGCTCTGGTTGACGATGCGGCCGGTGGGGGATCGGAAGTTCGCCCTCTGACCGGCGCCATTGGCGGCGTCCACCCGCCAGCACCCGATCCCGCTCTCGTTTCCAGTGGTCATGTCATTCATCCCGGGACCGGCCGTCAGCGTCTCTCCCCCGCCGCGCCGTTCGGCGCCGCCGGCAAGGGAGCGTGAAGATTGAAGGGCGAGAGGACGGATTCCCACGAAAGACAATGCGCCGCGGCGCCGGTTGTTCCAAGCCTTGCGCGAACAAAGCGAAAACTAAGGGTCGGGCGTCTTCGTCATCGATACCGTCCTCTGGTCCTGAAGCCGGTGGCCAGGATGTAGAGTTCGGAGCTCTCGGCCCGGCTGGCCTTGGGCTTGACGTGGCGGACGGCCGCGAACTCGCGCTTCAGTTGGGCGATGAGGCCGGCTGTCTCGCCGCCCTGAAAGGCCTTGGTGAGGAAGGCGCCGCCGCCCCTGAGATGCGCGATCGCGAATTCGGCCGCCGCCTCGACCAGGCCGACGATGCGCAGATGATCGGTCTGCCGATGGCCGGTGGTGTTGGGCGCCATGTCGCAGAGAACGAGGTCGGGTGGGCCATCCAGAACCTCCGCCAGCCGCACCTGGAAGTCCGGATCGGTGAAATCGCCCTCCAGCAGGATGGCCGGGGCCAGAGGCTCGACCGGGAGCAGATCGATCCCGACGACGCTCGCGGCGCCGCGCTCGATGGCGACCTGCAGCCAGCCGCCCGGCGCGCATCCCAGGTCGATGACCCGGCAACCCTTGCGTAGCAAGTGGAAGCGGTCGTCGATCTCAGTGAGCTTGAAGGCGGCGCGCGAGCGGTAGCCATGGGCGTGGGCCAGGGCGACGAACGGATCGTTGAGCTGGCGCTCCAGCCACGCCTGGGAGGAGGGCGTCCGGATCTTGGCCGTCTTCAGGCGCCGCGCCGGAGCGCGACCGGCGTCAGCGCCGCCGGACGGCGGCCGAACCATGCGTTTTCGAGGCGGCTCGGTCATCCAGCGGTTTGGCGGGCGTGAAAACGCCGGCGGGCCGCGCGACGGCGCTCGTCGGCGATGAGCGAGAGCAGCAAGCCTTCGCGAAGACCGCGGTCGGCGACGCGGACGCGCTCGCAGGGCCAGAGATCCTGCACCGCCTGAAGGATCGCGGCGCCGGCGAGGACGAGATCGGCGCGATCGGGCCCAATGCAGGGCTGGGCGCCGCGTTCACTGGTCGTAAGGGCGAGAAGACGGTCGGCGACGGCGGCGCATTCGCCCCTCGTCATCCAGAGCCCATCGACGCGGCTGCGATCGTATTTGGCAAGGCCCAGGTGCAGGCCGGCGAGGCTGGTGATCGCGCCCGAGGTGCCGACGAGATGGGCCGCGCCGTCGGCGAAGGCGCGCCGGAAGCCTTCCGCGCCGGAAAAGGCGGCGATGTGCTCTTTCATCAGCTCGATCATGGCGCGAAAGCAGGCGCCGGCGTCGCCGGCCGCTTCGGGAAAACGCTCGGCCAGGGTGACGACGCCGATGGGCACCGAAACCCAGGCCTTCCCCGCCGACCGCCAGGCGGCGGCGCGGCCATGAATGGGACCAGGACCGAAGGGGGTAAGATCGATCCACGAGAGCTCGGTCGAGCCGCCACCGACGTCGAGCACCAGGGCCGCCTTGGCGCCCGGATCGAGGAGGTTCAGGCAACCGGCGACCGAGAGACGGGCCTCTTCCTTGGGGCTGATGACCGAAAGGCGAAGGCCGGTGCGCTCCTGCGCCCGCGCAATGAACTCGGGCCCGTTGGCGGCCGTGCGGCAGGCCTGAGTCGCCACGGCGCGCACCCGCGCGACGCCGCGACGCCGGATCTTGCCGGCGCATACGGTGAGCGCCTCGAGCGTCCGCTCCATCGCCGCCTCGTCGAGGCGGCCGGTCCGGCTGAGGCCATCGCCCAACCTCACGATGCGCGAATAGGAATCGACCATGCGAAAGCCGTCGCCCCGCGCGGTGGCGATCAGCAGCCGGCAGTTGTTGGTGCCAAGGTCGAGGGCGGCGAAGCTCCTGGCCTCGCCGCCCGCCGGTCCGGCGCCGGACGCGGACTCGGCCAGCCGGCTGGATCCGTCTTCCATGATCCGCCTCGAGACTCGTTAGGGCGCAGCCGCGACGAGGGTCCCGCCTGCGCCCTTTGGGAAAACCCTAGCAAGAGCGGGGACGCAGGGCAAAGAACGGCCGTTCCGCGCCAGGTGGCGTCATCGCACGGCCATTTGCAGCGCTTCGGCCTTGATCGAGGCGCCGAACGCTCTACGTTCAGTCTCCGTTCAGGGGTTTGGGTTTAGTTTCGAAGACATGAACGCGCGAACCGCCAAATTCGCCATCGGTCAGGTGGTCAAGCACCGGGTCTTTCCGTTCCGTGGCGTGATCTTCGATGTCGACCCGGTGTTCTCCAACAGCGAAGATTGGTGGGAGCGCATTCCGGAGGACGTCCGGCCCCGCAAGGACCAGCCCTTCTACCACCTGCTGGCCGAGAACGATCAGTCCAGCTACGTCGCCTATGTGTCCGAGCAGAACCTGCTCCCCGACGAGAGCGGCCAGCCGGTCGGCCATCCGCACACCTCGCTCATCTTTGACGAGTTCAAGCCCGGCCGCTACCATCTGCGCCCGCGCATCACCCACTAGAGGGCCGCGCCGGAACCTTCTCGGCCTGGAGCCTTTCAGCCTCTCATGAGCGCAGGGATCGCCAAGACGGCCCCGGCCGGGGCGAGGGCCGACTGGACCATCGACCAGGCCTGGGATCGCTACGAGCCGGCCGAACACGCGGTCTGGACCAGGCTCTACGAGCGCCAGAAAGCGCTGCTGCCAGGCAGGGCCAGCGATCCGTTCCTCGCCGGCCTCGACGCCCTGGACTTGCACCGCGGCGGCATCCCCGACTTTCGCCGAATCAACGCCGAGCTCCAGAAGCTGACCGGCTGGACCGTGGTCGCGGTGCCGGGCCTCGTTCCGGACGAGGTATTCTTCGAGCACCTGGCGAACCGGCGCTTCCCCGCCGGCCAGTTCATCCGCAAGCCGACCGAGCTGGACTATCTCCAGGAGCCGGACATCTTTCACGACGTCTTCGGCCATGTGCCGATGCTGACCGACCCGGTGTTTGCAGACTACATGCGCGCCTATGGCCAGGGGGGGCTGCGGGCGCTGGGGCTGGGGCGGCTGCACAACCTCGCCAGGCTCTACTGGTACACGGTCGAGTTCGGGCTGATGGAAAGCGCCGCCGGCCTTCGGATCTATGGCGCGGGGATCGTCTCCTCCCGCGCCGAGACGATCTTCGCGCTGGAATCGGCCTCGCCCAACCGCCTGGGGTTCGACCTCGAGCGGGTGATGCGCACGCCCTACCGGATCGACGACTTCCAGCAGACCTATTTCGTGATTCCGTCGCTGGACGCGCTGCTTGGGGCGACGCTGCAGGACTTCCGCCCGCTCTACGACCGCCTGGCGAGCGGGGCCGACATCCCGATCGAGACCGTGCTCGCCACCGACCCCGTGTTCACCCACGGCGACCAGGCCTACGCCCGGGAAAAGGCGGCGGAGGCAAAGGGCGGACCCCGGGCCGCCTAACACCTCTCCGGCCTGCCGTCGCTCCTCCACCGCAGGGGATTGGGCTTCGTTCTCGAGAATAAACCTCACGAACCTCACGAACCGGTGCTCTACGCGGGCGAGGTGTTCGCGGGCTGCTGGTGAATTTTTTGAAGCGCGCCAGAGGCGCGCATTGAGCGCCTGGTCCTCTGATCCGCGCTTCCAACTTCCGTTCGTGAAGTTCGTGGAGGCATTCTGCTTAGTTCTGCCGCCTTAGAAGTCCTTGCGCCAGCGGATGGAGAGGCCGGAGTCGCCTTGGCCGCCGACGCGTGAGACCAGGGAGAGGCGGCGGCCGATCCGCCATTCGACCTGGGCCGAGCCGCCGCCGTGGCCGCCGGCGCCGAGTTCCAGATAGACGTTCTCGCGCAGGTACTTGCCGCCGACGACGGCGCCGCCGGTGGCGGCCGAACCGAGCGCCAGGCGGTCGAGATGGGCGAAGTTGCGCAGGCCGCTCAGGACATCCAGGCCGCCGCCGCTCGCTAGCCCCGAGAGCGCCGAAGCAAGCTGCGCGGCCTCCAGGCCCGTCAGCTGCGAGGCCGACGCGCCGAAGAGCACCTGGGAGAGGACCTCGTCGGTGGGAAGAACCGGGGTCGAGCTCAGGGTGATCTCGGGCTTGGCGGCCGTCCCCTGGATGCGGATCACCGCGGTCAGCG